>Ga0075421_100001599_pt1 | contig 26656 bp, 19 predicted proteins | sample SoiMetdeltSBSDD5_FD_75292 | JGI IMG/M metagenome (GOLD analysis project Ga0075421, IMG submission 75292) | Bulk soil microbial communities from a Populus tree surrounding site in Tennessee, USA - Soil MetaG P. deltoides SBSDD5 | ecosystem: Environmental > Terrestrial > Soil > Tree plantation... | reverse complement strand
TGGGGGGCGGCAGCGGGCGTTGCCCGCGGGGGCGCGACGGTGGTTCAAGCCCACTGGGTGGTGCCGAACGGGCCGCTCGTGCGCGGCGTGGCATCCGGCGACGGGGGAGCCTGCTTCGGCATCGGCATCCACGGCAGCGACGTCTTCCTCGCCGAGCGGCGCGTCGCACGGCCGTTCGTGCGGCGCACGCTCGCCGCCTGCGACTTCGTCACCGGCTGCTCTCCCGAGCTCGTCGACCGCGTCTGCGCGATCGGTTTCCCGTCCGATGCGGCGCGCGTGATCCCCTACGGCGTCGACGCCGCCACCTACCGGCCCGACCCGGCGCGCCGCGCCATCTGGCGTGAGCGCCTCGGGGTGCCGCCGGACGCGCCCCTCGTGCTCGGCCTCGGTCGCATGGCGACCAAGAAGGGGTTCCAGGTGCTGGTGCCGCAGCTCGCGGCGCTGATCGCGGCCGTGCCCGAGGTGCACGTGGTGCTCGCCGGCGCCGGTGACCTCTTGCCGGGCCTGCGCGCCGCGGCGGCGCCCCTCGGGGCGCGCGTGCACTTCCCTGGCGCGGTGCTGCGCGACACGCTGCCGGACCTCTTCCGCGCCGCCGACGCTTTCGTGCTGCCGGCGATGCACGATCCGAGCGGCAACGTCGACGGCCTGCCCAACGTGGTGCTCGAAGCGATGGCGAGCGGCCTGCCGGTGGTGACGACGCCGGTCTCCGGCATCCCGCTCGCCGTGCGCGACGGCGTCGAGGGTGTGCTCGTCCCCGAGGGCGACGGCGCCGCGCTGCGCGAGGCGCTCGTCGCGCTGCTCCGCGACCCGGCGCGGGGCCGCGCTCTCGGTGCCGCCGCGCGCGAGCGCGCCGTCGCCGAGCTCTCCTGGGAAACGGTGGCCGGCCGCTATCGCGCCGCCTACGCCGAAGGCATCGCGCGACGCGCGGCGGGGGAGAAGCCGGCAGCGCGGCACACGGGCCGAGGCGGCGGGGAGCGACGCGGGTGAAGGCGCTCCTCGTCACCAACACCTACCCGCCGGCGGACGTCTCGGGCGTCGGCACCCTCGCCTGCGAGCTCGCCCACCGGCTCGCCCTCGGCGGCCACGTGGTGCGCGTGCTCACCCGCCGCCCGCCGGCGGACGACCTCCACGCCGAGGCGGTGGGTGGGCCGAAGCTGCTCTTCCCGCTCCTCGCCGCGCTCAGGTTCCTCGCCGCGCCGCGCACGGACTGGGACCTCGTGCAGGTGCACGAGTCCGACGGCGCGCTCGTCGCGGTGGCACTGCGGCTCCTGCGACTCGCCGGTCTGCGCGCGGGACGCGCGCGGCTCGTGGCGACGCTCCAGGTCTCCTACCGCGAGGAACGGCTCGCGGTGCGCGCGGTGCGCGCCGACGGCGAGGTGGTGTCGCGCCCGAGCGGCGCCGAGCGTCGCTTCGCGATCCTGCGCGCGCCGCTGCTCGCCTTCCTCGGCCGCCTCACCGCCCGGCTCGCGGATGCGGTCGTCGCGCCGAGCGCGGCGACGGCCGCCGAGCTGCGCCGCGACTACGGCGTCGACGCCGTCGAAGTGATCCCCAACGGGGTGGCGCTCCACGCCGCGGTGCAACGCCACCGCCCCGAGCTCCCGCCGGTCATCCTCTACTCCGGTCGGCTGCGGAGCCGCAAGGCGGTGGCGGTGCTGGTGGCGGCGATGCCGCGCGTGCTCGCCGCCGTGCCCGCGACGCGTCTCGTCATCGTCGGCGACGGCGAGCAGGCGTCGGCGGTGGCGGCCGCCGTCCGCGCCCGGAACCTCACCGCACACGTGGAGCTCGCCGGGGCCTTGCCGCGGGCGGCGGCGATGGCGCGGCTCGCCGAGGCCGACGTCTTCTGCCTGCCGTCGACCTACGAGGGGCTGCCGCTAGCGATCCTCGAGGCGATGGTCGCGGGGCTGCCGGTGGTGGCGACGGCGGTGTCGGGGAACCCGGAAGCGGTCGAAGACGGGGTGACCGGGCTGCTCGTCCCGCCGGAGAGCGCCACCGCGCTCGCCGACGCGCTCGTCGCGCTGCTCGGCGATCGCCGAAGGCGCGAGGCGATGGGCGAGGCGGGTCGCCGCCGGGCCGCCGAGCGCTTCGCCATCGACGGGGTGGCAGATCGCTACCTCGCGCTGGTCGAGAGGCTGACCGCGGCGGCCGGTTCGACGAGACCCTCGCGCGGGGCGTGAGCGCCGCACCGCGACGGGCCCGGTGGTGGCCGCGCGCCCGCCCGGAAGACGCCACGCCGCTGCCCCGCCGCCGCCACGGACCGCGGCGTAGAATCCCGCGGATGGCCGCACCCCTGGGGGAGACGCCCGCCGCAGTCGTGCTGGCCGAGGATCGGTCCGCCGCCGTCGCGGCGCCGGTTGCCGTTCCCGCCGCGGTCCCTCGGTGGCCGGCGATCGCCGCGCTCCCCTACAGCCTCTACTGGGCGCACGTGGTGGCGCTTTTCGGCCTCGCGGCGTCGAACGTCCTGCTCGGCCTCGCGGTGCTCACGGCGCCGCTCTCGGGCGGGTGGCGCGGGCTCGGGCGGCGGGCCTGCAGGCCGTTGCTGCTGGTCGTCGCCCTCTACGTCGCCCTCCACGCGCTCTCGGTGGTCACCTCGTTCGACCCGCCGCGCAGCGCCCGCAGCCTCTCCGAGCTCTTCGCGCTCTGCACGCTCCTCGCCGGGCTCGCCCTCGTGCGGGACGAACGGGCGGTGCGCGGCATGGTGGATGCCGTCGTCCTGCTCGCCACCGGCGAGGCGGTCTTCGGCCTCGTGCAGCTCGTCGCCGCGGGCGGCCCCGACCTCGCGCACCGCATCCAGGGCACCTTCTCGCACTACATGACGTTCTCGGGCATCCTCATGATCGCCGACCTCGTGCTGCTCGCGCGACTGGTGGCGCGCGGGCGCGACTCCGGCTGGCGCGCCTGGGCGCTGGTGCCGATCAACGCCGCGCTCGTCGCCACGCTCACGCGCAGCGCCTGGGTCGGTCTCGCGGTCGGTCTCGCGGTGCTGCTGCTGCTCGGCCGGCGGCGACTCTTGCTCTGGTGGGTTCCGGCCGCGCTGCTCCTCCTCTTGCTGCTGCCCCCGGCGGTGCTCGACCGCGCCGCATCGATCGTCGACCCGGGCGACCCCACCAACTCCGACCGCCTCTGCATGGCGCGGGCGGGCGCGGCGATGATCCGCGAGCGGCCGCTGGTCGGTCAGGGCCCCGACATGGTGGAGGTGCGCTACCCGCTCTACCGGATCCCCGAGGCCACCCGCAAGTGGGTGCCCCACCTGCACGACGCCTTCCTCGAGGTGGCCGCCGAGCGCGGGCTGCCGGCGCTCGTCGCGCTGCTCCTGCTGCTCGGCGTCCCCGCAGGGCGCGCGCTCGTCGACTATCGCCGCGAGGGCGGACGCAGCGGTCCCCGCGCCGACCTCTGGCTCGCGGTGCTGGGGGGGCTCGTCGGCTTCGCGGTGGCGGGCCTGTTCGAGGACAACTGGGGGGACGTCGAGGTGCAGCGCCTGGTGCTCGTGCTGCTCGCCATCCCCTACGGCCTCGCGCGGCAGGACGAGCCCGCGTCCTGGCCTACTCGGCTCCCTTCGCCTTGACGTCGATCCCCTTCTCTTCGAGGAGGGCCAGGAAGGCGGCCTCGTCGAGAGTCGGGATGTCGAGGCGCCGCGCCTCCTCGAGCTTGCTGCCGGCGTCTTCGCCGACCACCACGTAGTCGGTCGCCTTCGACACCGAGCCGACGACGCGGCCGCCGTTGCCCTCGACGAGCTCCTTCGCGGCGCCGCGCGAGAGCGTCGGCAGCCCGCCGGTGAAGACGAACTTGAGGCCGGCGAGCGCCTGCGAAGCGGGCCCTGCCACGCGCGCGAGCTTCACGCGGCCGTCGAGGAGGCGGTCGATGACCGCCGCGTTGCGCGGCTCGGCGAAGAAGGCGACGACCTGCGCCGCCATGCGCGGGCCGACGCCCGGCACCGCCTGCAGCGCTTCCTCGTCCGCCGCCCGCAGCGCCGCCATGGTGCGGAAGTGCGACGCCAGGTCGCCGGCGACCTTGGCTCCCACCTCGGGGATGCCGAGACCGTAGAGGAAGCGCGAAAGCTCGGTCGACGACGCCTTGGCGATCGCGGCGACGAAGTTGTCGGCGCTCTTGTCGGCGAAGCGCTCGAGCTCGACGAGGCGTTCCTTGGTGAGGTCGAAGAGGTCGTGCAGCGAGTCGACGACACCCTGCTCGACGAGCATCTGGGCGATCTCCGAGCCCAGCCCGGCGATGTCGAGCGCCTGCCGCGAGGCGAAGTGCTGGAGGCGGCCGGCGCGCTGGGCGGGGCAGCCGAAGCCGTTCTCGCAGACCGTGAACGGGCCGCGCTCGACGAGCGGGGTGCCGCAGGACGGGCAGGCGTCGGGCATCCGCCACGGCTCCGGGCGCTCGTGCCCCTCTTCCTCGATGCGCTCGATGACGTGTGGGATGACGTCGCCGGCGCGCTGGAGCCGCACCAGATCCTGTTCCCGGATGTCCTTGCGCGCCACCTCCTCGCGGTTGTGGAGCGTGGCGCGCGAGACGGTGACGCCGCCGAGCTCGACGGGACGCAGGAGGGCCACCGGGGTGATGACTCCGGAGCGCCCGACGGAAGGGACGATCTTTTCGACGCGCGTGACCTCCTTGCGCGGCGCGAACTTGAAGGCGAAGGCCCAGCGCGGCGCGCGCGCCGTGGTGCCGAGCTCCTCGCGCAGGCCGAGGTCGTCGAGCTTGATGACGATGCCGTCGATCTCGTAGGGGAGACTGTCGCGCCCCTCGCCCATCTCGCGGTGGTACTCGAGCACCTCCTCGACGGTGCGCGCCGGGCGAGAGAGGTCGTTGACCTTGAGCCCCCAGTCGGCGAGCGCGGCGAGCGTGTCGCGGTGCGAGCGCACCGCGAGGCCGCGCGACGCCAGCACGTCGTAGAAGTAGACGTCGAGGGGGCGCGCGGCGGTGATGCGGGGGTCGAGCTGGCGGAGGGTGCCGGCGGCGGCGTTGCGCGGGTTGGCGAAGGGCGCCTTGCCCTCCTCGAGCAGCTTCGCGTTGACCGTCTCGAAGTCGGCGATGCGCAGGATCACCTCGGCTCGCAGGGCGAGGAACGGGGGCACCTTGCGCTCCGCGGCGGAGAGCCGCAGCGGCACCGCGGCGATCGTCCGCACGTTGGCGGTCACCCCCTCGCCGCGGACGCCGTCGCCGCGGGTCGCCGCCCGCGCGAGGACGCCGTCTTCGTAGACGAGCTCGAGCGAGAGGCCGTCGAGCTTCGGCTCGACGACGTAGGCGACGGCCTCACCGAGCGTCTTGCGCAGGCGCGCGTCGAAGCGGCGCAGGGCCGCCTCGTCCTTGTCGGACTCGAGCGACAGCATCGGCGCGGCGTGCTCGATCGTCGGGAAACCCTCGAGCGGCGCCCCGGCCACGCGCTGGGTGGGGGAGTCGGGGGTGACGAGGTCGGGGTGCTTCTCCTCGAGCCCGCGCAGCTCGGAAAAGAGCGCGTCGTACGCCGCGTCGTCGATCTCCGGCGCGTCGCGGACGTAGTAGAGGTTGTCGTGGCGACGGATCTCGTCGCGCAGGGCGGCGGCGCGCTTGGCGGCGTTGGTCCTGGAGGCCGCGGTCTTGCCGACCATGGCCTTGGCGGTCTTGGCGGTCTTGGCGGTGGGCTTCTTCATCGCTGGCGCGAGAGGCTACGCGATCCGCACCGCGGTCCGAAGCCGGAGCGGATGGTGCGCACGGCGCACCCTACACCGGAGCCTGAAGACCGGGTGCAACGAGACGGCGCAGGGCGCACACCGTTCGGCCCACCCCGCGGTGGCCGAGCGACCTCCCGTAGGGTGCGCCGTGCGCACCATCCGGATCCGCCTCCGTCTCCGTGTCCTACAGCAGCTCGCTCGCCAGGTTCGCCAGCGCCGACCGCTCGCCCTTCTCGAGGTTGATGTGGGCGTGCAGCGGCTGGCCGCGCAGTCGGTCGATGAGGTACGAGAGCCCGTTGCTCTGCGCGTCGAGGTACGGCGTGTCGATCTGGAAGATGTCGCCGGTCAAGACGATCTTCGTCCCCTCGCCGGCGCGGGTGATGATCGTCTTCACCTCGTGCGGCGTGAGGTTCTGCGCCTCGTCGACGATGAAGATGACGCGTGTGAAGCTGCGGCCCCGGATGTAGGCGAGCGGCACGATGTGCAGCTTCTCCTGCTCGACCATCTCGTCGATGCGGCGGAAGTCCTTCTCCGAGGTCTCGAACTGCGCCTTGATGAAGGAGAGGTTGTCCCACAGCGGCTGCATGTAGGGGTTGATCTTCGAGTGGATGTCCCCCGGCAGGTAGCCGATGTCCTTGTTGGAGAGCGGCACGATCGGCCGCCCGAGGTAGATCTGACGGTAGGCGCGGCGCTGCTCGAGGGCGCCGGCGAGCGCCAGCAGCGTCTTGCCGGTGCCGGCGGCGCCGGAGAGCGTCACGAGCTGCACCGCCGGATTCAGGATGGCGTGGAGAGCGAAGGTCTGCTCGGCGTTGCGCGGCGACACCCCGTAGGCCGCCACCTTGTGCAGCCGCTCGAGGCGTCCGGTCTCGGGGTTGATGTAGGCGAGCGCCGACTTCCGCGCCGAGCGCAGGATGTAGTAGTGGTTGGCCATCGGCTCGGCGATGCCGAAGGCCTCAGGGCTCATCGGGCCCTCGCCGTGGAGGGCGTCGAGGGCGCGCTCGTCCTCCACCTCGAGGACGGCATGGCCGCGACGGAGCTTCTCGACGTCGCGGATCTTGATCGTCTCGTAGTCCTCGGCGTTCAAGTTGAGCGCGCGCGCCTTGAGCCGCAGATTGATGTCCTTCGACACCAGCGTCACGCGGCGGCCGGGCTCCGCGTCGCGCAGGCGCAGCGCCGCGCCGAGGATGCGATGGTCGTTGCTGTCGCTGCCGAAGACCCGCGCCGCCTCGGCCATCTGCCCGTCTTCGGGGAGCACCCGCACCCGCCCCGAGGTGGCGCCGTTGAGCGGGATCCACTCGCGCAGCAGGTTGCCGCCCGAAAGCGTGTCGAGCTGGCGGATGAAGGCCCGCGCCTGCAGGTTCATGACGCTGTTGCCCTTCTTGAACTGGTCGAGCTCCTCGAGGACGGTGATGGGCACCGCCACGTCGTGCTCCTGGAAGTTCTTGAGGGACTGGCCGTCGTAGAGGATCACCGAAGTGTCGAGAACGAAGACCTTGGTGCTCTTGGCCGCGAACGGCGCCTCCGCGCCGTTGGACGTCGGGAAAGGGATCGGAGCGGACAGGTCGGGCAAGGCGCTGCCGAGGGGCTCGTCCATGGAGTCTCCGCCTAGCGCCGTGTGGACTTCGGGAGCCCGAGCGGCGAAGGCACGCTGGAGTGAATGAGCGCCGAGGAAGCGGGATCGTCCGCCGCGTCTGGTGCGCGGCCTCCGCCGGAGGGGAGGAGGGCAACTGCGGGATCGATCATCCTGCGGCGATGGGATTGTCGCACGCCTCGGCAGGCGACCGCTACCCCCTGGGGTCTCGGTGGGCAGCACCCCACCCGGCTGTGGCAGCCACGTGACGCGCCCGTTCCACGGCCGTGGCCGGCGGCAGGGGCCGGGCGCGGCTAGCATGGCGGCGCCCGCATGACCGAGACCCACGAAGTCCTCGCCAAGGCGATCCTCAGCGTCGTCGGCCTCGCCGTCGTGCTCGCCGGCGCCCGGCTGCGGCAGCGCTCCGCGGTCTGGCAGCAGCGGGTGCGGCTCTCCCTCGTCGCTCTGGCGGTCGCCGCCGGCGGCGCCTACGTCAACTTCGGCACCTTCCACGGCGGCGGCCTGTTTCCGCACTACTGGGAGCACTTCCACTACTTCCTGGGCGCCAAGTACTTCCGCGAGGTCGGCTACGACGGCCTCTACGTCGCCTCCATGGGGGCGCAGATGCAGGGCACCCCCGACGGCCGGTTCCAGCCCTTCCTGCGCGACCTGCGCACCAACGAGGTGGTGCCGACGGCGACGGTCGAGGCGCTCGGCCTCGAGGTGCACAACCGGTTCACGCCGGAGCGCTGGGCGGGTTTCCGCCGCGACAACCTCTTCTTCGTCCGCCTCGACCCCGCCTATCTGTTGCGCATCCGGATGGACCATGGCTACAACCCGTCGCCGGCGTGGACGGCCCTGGCGCAGCTGTTGATCGGCGACCGTCGCGCCAGCGCGCGCACCTTCGCGCTGCTCGGCGCCGTCGACCTCCTGCTGCTCGCGCTCGCCTTCGTCCTCTTCTTCCGCACCTACGGCGTGGAGGTCGGGTGCCTGGCGCTCGTCGTCTTCGGCACCGGCTACGCCTGGCGCTGGTACTGGACCGGCGGCGGGCTCCTGCGCCAGGACTGGCTCGCCGCCACCATCGTCGGCATCTGCCTGCTGCATCGACGGCGCTTCGCGCTGGCCGGCGCGGCCCTCGCCTACGCCGCCATGGTGCGCGTGTTCCCGCTCGTCTTCGTCGCCCCGCTCGTCGTCGTGGCGGCGCGGGACCACCTGCAAGGTCGCGGCGCACGCTGGCTCGCCCGCTTCGTTGGCGGGTTCGCGCTCGCGTCGCTGCTGCTCTTCGCCGCCGGCAGCGGTGCCGGCCGCGGCGGCCACGCCTGGATGGAGTTCGCGAAGAACCTCGAGAAGCACGGCAAGAGCTGGCTCACCAACAACGTCGGGCTCGTCGACACCATCCTCTACGGCCCCGAGACCTACGAACGGCGGCTCGTGCACTGGGAGCTCCCCGAGCCCTGGATCGAGTGGCAGGCGCACATGGACACGCTGCTGCGCGAGCGGCGGCTCTGGCTGCTCGCCGCCGCCGCGGCGCTCGCGCTGCTCGTCGCCTTCGCCGCCTGGCGTGGGGAGCCGGACGAGGCTGCTGCCCTCGGCCCGGCGCTCGTCTTCGCCTTCGCGGCACTCACCTGCTACTACTGGGGGATGCTCGCGGTGACGCTCGTGCGCCGCGCGCGACCCGGCCCCTGGGCGACGGCGGCGGCGCTCCTCGCGGGCAACCTCGGCCTGTGCGCCTCGCACTTCCTCGCGCCCTCCTTCGAGGTGCGCTTCGGAGCGATGTCGTGGGGGCTTCTCGTCTTCTTCGTCTGGTGGCTCTGGCCCCGGCGTCCGGTCGAGGCCGGGGCCGAGGCGCCGGTCACAGCAGCTCGCGCAGGCGCGCGTAGCCGGGCCGCGAAACGGGCAGCCGCGTCCCGTCCTTGAGGATGGCGACGCGGCTGTCCTTGGCGTAGAGCTCGAGCCCGGCGAGGCGGTCGAGGTTCAGGATGTAGGAGCGGTGCACGCGCAGGAAGCGCCCGGGGTCGAGCTGCGCCTCGAGGTCGTTGAGGGTCGCCGCCTTCCGCAGCTTCTCGGCGCCGGCCCGCAGCACCACCGCGTCTCCCTGCGCCTCGAAGTAGTCGACGCGGGAAACGGGCACCACGTGCACCTTGTCGCCGTCGCGCACCAGCACCCGCTCGAGGAAGGCTCCCGGCCGCGCGGCGCGGCCGAGAATCGCCCCGGAGATCGCCGGCTCGTGCGCCCCGAGGCCGGCGCGCACTCTGGTGAGCGCCGCGTGCAGCCGCTCGCCGGAGACCGGCTTGAGCAGGTAGTCGACGGCGTGCACCTCGAAGGCGCGCACCGCGTATTCGTCGTAAGCGGTGACGAACACCACGGCCGGCGGCGTCTCGAGCAGCTCGAGGACCTCGAAGCCGTCGAGCTTCGGCATCTGCACGTCGAGCAGCACGAGGTCGGGGGCGAGCGTCTGGATCGCCTGCACCGCCTCGAAGCCGTTCCTGCACTCGCCGGCGACCTCGACCCCTTCCTCGCCGGCCAGCAGCTCGGCGAGGAGGCGGCGCGCAGGCTCCTCGTCGTCGACGATCATCACCCGCAGCGGGGCGTCGCCCTCGCTCACGCCGGCTCCGTGCCCCGCTCGCGGGCGACGGGTGTTGCCTTCTCGGGGAGCTCTGCTGCTGCCGCCGCGACGGCCGGCGTCGGCGCCACCGTGAGGGGAATCCGCAGCTCGACGCGGAAGCGCTGCGGGCGCTGGTCGACGACGACCAGGGCGCGGTCACCGTAGGTCGCCCGCAGGCGGCGCCGCACGTTCTCGAGGCCGAGGGCCACCCCCGGCGAGGCCGGACGGTCGGGATCGAGCGGGTTCTCGACCACGAGATAGACCGTATCGCCCCGCCGCTTGGCCTGCACGGTGACGGTGCCCCCTTCGACGAGGTGCGCGATGCCGTGCTTGAGAGCATTCTCGACGAGTGGCTGCAGCAAGAGCGGCGGCACCTCGACGGCGGCGGCGGCCTCGTCGACCTCGGAGACGAAACGCAGGCGCTCGCCGAATCGCACCCGCTCGATCTGCAGGAAGGCGTGGGCGAGGGCGAGCTCCTTGGCGAGCGGGATGCGCTCGGCGCGGTCGAGCTCGAGGCTGCCGCGCAGGAACGCCGCGAGCTGCTCGCACATCCGCCGCGCGCCCTGCGGGTCGGTGGCGACGAGCGCCGAGACCGAGTTGAGCGAGTTGAATAGGAAGTGCGGATCCATCTGCGCCCGCAGCGCCCTGAGCTCGGCCTCGCGCGCCGCCACCTGGGAGACGAGCGCTTCGCGCTCGGCGTGGTGGGCGGCGTTGCGGGCGAGGAGCAGGTAGCTGGCGGCGGCGGCGAGGAGCCAGAGGAGCACACCCGCCACGGCGAGCAACGGCAGGAGGTCCGAGAAGACCTCCTCGGTGCGCGGCAGGAGGCGCGAGACGAGAGCGGCCCACCCACGACCCACCACGAGCCAGAGAGCGGTCGCCGTGGCCGCCGCCGCGACCTGCACGCCGAGCAGCCGCGAAAATGGCGTGCCCGGCGGATTCGCCCGCACGGGGTACCACGCTCCGCTGCAGACGAAGGCGTAGAGCACGCAGAGCGGCACCGCCAGGACGAGCGCCTGGCGCCACTCGGCCGGCGCCGCCACCAGGTGGGCGGCGGCGAGCAGCGTCGCCGGCGCCATCCAGAGCAGCAGGTACGGCCCCAGGCTGCGCGGGCGGGAGATCAGGGGGTGGAGCACGGTGAAGCGTCAGTTCTTCACCACGACGCCGCCCATGACCACCCAGCCGGTGAGCACCAGCTCGCCGGTGACGTCTTCGGGGGCCGGCGGCGTGGCCTTGTCCTCGACGCCGCCCATCAGCGGGAAGATGCGACTGTGCACCGTCCATCCCGGCGGGACCTTGATGTCGAGGCCCCCCCAGAAGGCGAAGCAGTCGAGGACCGCCTGCTGGCGCACCATGCGGGCGTTGGAGAGGTCGACCTCGATTCCTCCCATGACGGCGGTCAGGCTGCCGCCCTCGAAGGTGAGGCTGACGCTCTTCCGGTTGACCCCGCTCATCATGACGAAGGCGTGCAGCGACGAAGACTCGTCGCTCGAGACGCCTCGCGGCTTCACCGCACGCACGACGAGCCCGGTACCGAGGCCGACCAGGACGAGCGGCCAGAAGTCCCAGAGCGAGACCGGCAACACGTCGAGCCGGTCGAGCAGGAGGCCGCCGCCGACGAGCATCCAGATGCCGCCGCCGACGAGCTCGCCGGCGGTGCTCGCGGTGATCAGCAGGCCGGCGCCGAGCGCGACGAGGAGCAGCGGCCAGAAGCGCAGCCAGTCCCCGGCGTCGAGCACGCCGACGTTGTCGAGGGTGAAGAGGATCCCGGCGGCCGCCAGCCAGACGCCGAGGAGCAGCCGCGGCAGCAGGTGGCGGAAGGCCGCGCGCGGATTGGCGAACCGGTCCGCCGCAGCGGGTGTCCCGAACGGAGCGCTCATGACCGACCTCCCAGCAAGGCGGGAATCGCCTTGACCAACGTCTTGAGGATCAACGCAAGGCCGGCGATGACCATCAGCCCGGGCCACGCGTTCTCCCAGTCGAGGCCGAAGGTGTGGGTGACGGTGAGGAGCATCCAGCCGCCGACGGCCATCAGCGTCAGGCCGCCGAGCCGCCCTTCCTTCTCGTCCGGCCAGACGAGCTGGAGGAGGCCCATGAGGATCATCAGCACCGGCCAGGAGTTGTGCCAGAAGAGGCCGAAGAGCCCGAGGACGTTGACGAGGAGCCAGACGCCGACGACGACGATCATGGCTCCCTTGCGGCGCCGGCCCGGTTTCTGGGCGGTCACCAACTGCCAGATGCCGGCGGCGACGACGACGAGCGGCCAGAGAGTCCCGATCCCCTCGAGGCGCAGGAGGTCGAGCTTCGCCAGCGTCAGGGCCACTCCGGCGAGGATCAGAAGGATGCCCGCGCCGAGAGCGGACATGTCCATGCGGGGCTCGGGCTTCATGGGTTCTCTCCTCTCATGCCCGAGAGTACGGCGGCGGAGGTTCGAAGTCGCGCCGCGGCCGCCCAACGGCGGCGGGGGGCCGGCAAGCGGTGGTGGCCGTCGCCGCCGCGCCCGCTGCCCTGCACCCGCGCGGTGACGCGCTCAGCGCCCCGCGAGGATCACGACGCCGGCCAGGATCGCCAGGACGCCGAGCAGGATCCCGATGCCGGTGAACGAGAGTCCGATGAGGTGCGCGAGCCCCTGGATCAGGAGGTAGATGCCGAGACAGATGTTGCCGAGACGCGAAAAGGATCGAGCCATGTCGTGTTCCCTCCACCGGCGAAAGACCCCTCCCATCGCTCGATGGGAGGGGTCGTTTGTAGGGGCGGGGCCTCTCCCCGCCCGTCTTCCGTGCCGTCGCCAACGATATGTCCGTTCGGTGGCCCCGCGGCCCGGCCTCGTCGCGCCCGGCGAGAGCCGACTACTCGCGGAGCGCCGTGGCCACCGGCTGCCGCGCGGCGCGGATGGCGGGGAAGAGGCCCCCGACGAGGCCGAGCGCCGCGGCGTAGATGAGCGCGAAGACCAGCAGCACCGGGGTCACGGCGAAGGCGAAGGCGACCTGGCTGAAGCTCGCCCAGTTCATCGTCGCCGCCTCGTAGCCGTTGAAGGCGAAGTAGGCCCCGGCGGCGCCGAGGGCGCCGCCGACGACGGCGATGAGCAGCGACTCGAGCATCACAGAGATCACCACCGGCGTGCCGCGGAAGCCCAGCGCCCGCAACGTGGCGATCTCCTTCGACCGCGAGGCCACCGCCGTGTACATGGTGTTGAGGCCGCCGAAGATGGCGCCGAGACCCATGAGCACGCCGATGATCAGGCCGAGACCGACGACGAGGCCGTTCAGGGCTCGCGTCTGCCCGGCGTAGAACTCCGTCTCCCGCTGCACCTTGACGTCGAGCCGCGGATCGGCGGTGAGCGAGTCCTTGAAGCCCTTGAAGCTTCCCGCCGAGGCGAGCTTCACCTTGACCGACTGGAAGCTGTTGCCGCGCTGGTAGGCGGGCTGGAGGACCGCCGCGTCGGTCCAGATCTCCGATTCCGAGGCGCCCCCGCCGGTGAAGGCTCCCACCACGTTCCAGTCGTTCTGGCCGAGGCGCAGCTTGTTGCCGACCTCGAGCCCGCGAAACTCGCGCTGCGCGGCGCGGCCGACGATGACCTCGTTCTTGCCCCAGCCGAAGTTGCGGCCCTCGACGATCTTCACTTCGTCGTGGACGCCGAAGGCGGGAGCGGTGACGCCGCGCATCGGCACGTTGGCGTCGGTGCCCGTGGACATCTTGGGCAGGTTGATGATGACGAAGAGCTCGGGCGAGACGAGCGCCGCGCCGCCGCCCTTGGCGACGCCCGGCGCCTGCTCCATGATGCGCGACTCGTCGCGCATCACGATCGACATCATCTCGCCGTCCGAGCCGCTGCGCAGGACGATGGCGCGCACCGGCGAGCCGGTCTCCTCGACCGTCTTCGAGAAGCCCTGCCCGATCGACAGCACGCCGACGAGCACCGCCACGACGAAGGCCATGCCGAGCATCGCCGAGGCCACCCAGGCGCGGCGGGCGGCCATCGTTTTCAGGTTGAACGCCGTCAGCGCGGCGATCTGTGAGAACCAGCGCAACATGTCAGCCTCCCCTCCGCAAGGCGTCGACGGTGCGCAACCGCATCGCCGCGATGGCGGGCAACGCGCCCGCCGCGAGGCCCAGGAGCAGCACCAGCACCGCGCCGAGGACGAGGTCCTCGGGCGGGAAGAAGAAGATGGGCAGGAAGCCGCCGGTCGGATCGCCCTGCGACACCATGAGGTAGCCGAGGCCGAGCCCGAGCCCGCCGGCGACGAGCGTCATGAGCATCGACTCGCCCAGCACCAGTGCCAGCACCTCGCCGTTCTTGAAGCCGAGCGCCTTGAGCACGCCGAGCTCCTGGGTGCGTTCCCGCACCGCCTGCGCCATGGTGTTGCCGGCGACGAGGAGGATGGTGACGAACACCGCCGAGAGGATGGCGGTGACGATCGCGCCGATGTTCCCCATCTGGTCGGCGAACGACTGCGCGAAGGCGCCCTCGGTCTCGGTCTTCGTCTCCGCCGGCGAGTTGACGAAGAGGGCGTCGACCGCCTTGACGGCGTCGGCGGCCTTGTTGGGGTCCCTGATCTTCATCATGTACCAGCCGATCAGGCCCTCGCCGAAGAGGCGGTTCTCCTGGAAGTAGTCCTCGCGGAAGAGGAACTGCGTGTTGTCGGTCTCCTTCTCCTTGCCGTCGTAGATGCCGACGAGGTCGAAGGTCCACGTGTTGCCGCTCCCCTTCGGGCGCCAGATCGTCGCCTGCAGCGGGATGCGGTCGCCGATCTTCCAGTGGTACTTGTCGGCGATCTGGCGGCCGACGACGGCCCCGGTGCGCGTGCGCAGCCAGGCCGCCTTCTGCTCCGGCGGCAGGATGAACTCCGGGTACATGGCCAGGTACTCCTCGGGCTTGACCGGGAACTGGCCGAAGAAGTTCTTGGGGTCCTGGTAGATGGCGCCGAACCAGGAGACCGGGGTGGCGTCGAGGACGCCGTCGAGCTGCTCGATCCGCTGCTCGTAGCTCGCCGGGAGCATCTGGATGATGGAGACGCGGTGGCGCACGACGAGACGGTCGCGGCCGGCGACGTCGACGCCCATCTCGAACGCCTTCTTGATCGCCACCAGGTACGAGAAGAGGATCATCGCCACCAGGATCGACGAGGCGGTGAGGATCAGGCGGAGCCGGTGGCGGCGGAAGCCGGCGGCCAGGAGGCCCAGCCGAGTCATGCCGCCATCTCCGTGGAGAGCTGGCCGTCCACCATGTGCAAGATGCGGCTGGCGCGCGACGCCGCGTGCGGGTCGTGGGTGACCATGACGATGGTCTTGCCGTGTTGGCGGTTGAGCGCCTGCATGAGGTCGAGGATGCCGTCGCCGGTCTTCCTGTCGAGGTCGCCCGTGGGCTCGTCGGCGAGGATGAGCGTCGGGTCGGTGACGATGGCGCGGGCGATGCCGACACGCTGCTGCTCGCCGCCCGAGAGCTGGCGTGGCAGGTGGCTCGCGCGGTGGTCGAGGCCGACGAGCGAGAGAGCCGTCGCCACCTGGCTCTTCCGCTGGCTGCGCGAGAGGGGCGCGAGCAGCAGGGGCAGCTCGATGTTCTTCGCCGCCGACAGCACCGGCAGCAGGTTGTAGAACTGGAAGATCAACCCGACGTGGCGGGCCCGCCAGCGCGCGAGGGCGCCGTCGCCGAGCTGGTCGATGCGCTGCCCGGCCACCTCGACGCTCCCCTGTGTGGGGCGGTCGAGGCCACCCATCAGGTTGAGCAGCGTGCTCTTGCCCGAGCCCGACGGGCCCATCAGGGCGAGGAACTCGCCGCGCTGGAGGTCGAGGTCGAGGCCCCGCAGGACGTGCACCGCCTCCGCCCCGCGGTTGAACTGCTTCTCGACGCCGCGCACCCGCACCAGCGTCTCGTTCGATTGCGTCATTTCTTCCCTTCCTCTCCGGCGGCGACGCGCACGCGGTCGCCGTCCTTCAATGTCGCCGGCCCTTCGGTCACCACCCGCTCGCCGGGGGCGAGGCCAGCCGCGAGTTTCACCAGGTCGCCGGCGGTCTCCGCGACCTGCACCGCGCGACGCTCGAGCGTCCCTTCGTTCTTGACCACGAACAGCGTGTCCAGCTCCCCTTCGCGCCGCAGGGCCGCCTTCGGCACGGTGACCGCGCGCGCCGCCGGCGCGCCGGGCTGCTGCGGCTCGACGAACGACACCTTGACCGCCATCTCGGGAAGGATCTTCGGGTCGCGACCGTCGATGCCGATGCGCACCATCACCGTCGACTTCTGGCGGTCGGCGGTGGGGACGATGGTGATGACGTGCGCCGGGATGCGCCAGTCGGGGTAGGCGTCGAGGACGGCCTCGACGGGCTGGCCGGGGCGCACGCGGTTGATGTAGGCCTCGTTGACGTCGACCTCGAACTCGAGGGAGGCCATGTCGACGAGGGTGCAGATGCCGGTGCGGGTGAACCCGCCGCCGGCGGACATCGGCGAGATCATCTCGCCGGGCTGGGCGTTCTTGGAGGTGACGACACCGGCGAAGGGGGCGCGGATCTCGGTGTCGGTCAGGTCCTGCTGCCGCATCGCCAGGGAGCGCTGCGCCACGGCGAGCTCGTCCTGCTGCATGGCGAGGCGCGCCTCGAGGGCGCGCAGGTCGTGGCTCGCGCGGTCGCGATCGGCCTCGGAGGTGAAGCCGCCCTTGAAGAGCTTCTCCTGCCGTTCGAGGTCGAGCTTGGCCTGCGCGATGCGGACGCGAGTCTCTTCGCGGGCGCTGCCTGCCGCATCGACCTGGGAGGCGGCGAGGCGGTGGGCCGCCGCGGGGATGGAGGCGTCGATGCGGGCCACGAGCTGCCCCTCGGCGACCTGGGTGCCCTCTTCGACGAGGACTTCCATGACCTTGCCGGTGACCTTGCTCGACACGGTGGCCTGGCGGCGGGCGGTGACGTAGCCCGCGGCATTGAGCACCGTGGTGGTGCCGCTGGCGTTGGCGGCCACCTCGGCGGCGACCGCCGTCTTGACGACGGGCGGGCGCGGCCGAAGGAAGAACCAGGCGACGCCGGCGATGGCGAGCACGACGACGATGACGCCGACGATCATGCCCGCGCGCGGCGGAGTGCGCTCGTCGCCGCGATCGATCTTCAGCTCGTCCAGCCTCGCCAGGCGCGGCTCGTTGGTGTTGGGTCGGGGAGCGGTCTCGTTCATGTCTGCCTCAAAGTACGGTGGGACTTGCTCGGCGGCGAGACTGTATCGCCCAACGGCGGTCGCCGAACGGCGAACGGCGGCTGCCGAGCCCGTCGCTTCGAGAACCCCGGGCCGAAACGGGGAATCAGAGTGCTCAGCTGCGGGCTCGACGCGAGTCTGCAAAACGCTTGAGCAGTAGGAGGAGTGGTGCGCCGCGATCGTGGTACGGCTCGCAGAGGCCGGTTGGGGAGCTCGCCGCCGCGGCGAAACCCCCCACCGGCCCCACCGAGCCGTACCACGAACGACGTGCCACCGCTCCGGGTCTGTTCTACGTCCGGCTCCCACGCCGCGTATAAAGACCCGTGCTCGCGACTATCGCTTGATCCGCGCGCCCGACTCTTCCGTGCCGAGGATCCAGCCGACGATCTTGCCGGGTTGCATCTTGCGCTCCTCGTGCCAGAAGCGGCGGTTGCGGAGGAAGCGGCTGGAGGTGTCGCCTTCCGGCATCGAGGCGATCTCTTCGTGGATCCTGCGGAAGCGCTCGACCCAGCGGGCGCAGTTGGCGAGGCGGAGGTCGACCCAGCCGTCGACGACCCAGCCCTCGAGCGCTTCGGGGGTGACCGTGACGGCGCGGGCGTCGGCGGGGACGATCACCTTGGGGCCGCGGATCAGGTCGCCCGAGTCGAGGAGGATCGGGATGCCGACGGCGACGATGCGGTTGGCGACCTCGGGTTGCTCGCGGACGAGCCTGTCGAGAGCGTCGCGCACCTGTTCGGCGGTCGCGGCGCGGGCCGCTTCCATGGTGCCGAAGGCGAGGCGCAAGAGGTGCGCTTCGAAGAGCAGCTTCGAGTTGCGGGCCGGGCCGAGCATCTCGAAGGCGACGCTCTCGTGGCCGGGGTGCTCGCTCTCGAGCTCGCACATCCGTTCGAGCGCCCAGTGGCGGAGGAGCCCGGCGCGATAGGTGGGGCCGAGCACCGCGTTGTCGAGCGCGTTGATGACGTCGTGGCCGGTGTTGCCACCCTCGATCTCGAAACAGAGGTACTGCGCGATCTCCTCCGGGGTGACGAACTCCATCTGCTCGGCGGTGGTGAGCAGGGCGAACTCCTCGAGCGAGAAGATGCCGTTTTCGCCGGTGTCGATGAAGACCGTCTCGAGCGTCTCGTCGCGCACGTGCGCGGCGCTCGCGTCGCAGGTGGAGAACTTCGCGCCGAGCGGCCGCGGCGCGGCGTCGACGAGCTTGATCTGCTCGCCGCGGCGCGCGATGGGGCCGTAGGCGATGCGCTTCCAGGCGATGGCCGCCGCCGGCTTGATCTCCTTGGTGATCGGCGCGCCGGGCGTGCGCGCCATCAGGAAGAGCAGCATCGACTGCGCGCCGGCGAGCGCGCTCTTCGACAGCAGCACACGGCTCGGGCGGTCCTCGGAATGCGTGTACGGGATGTTGAGTCCCATGCCGCCGGTGCCCGACGTGCCGACCTTGACGTAGGTGCGCGTGCCGGCGTCCATCATGCCGCGGTAGAGCACCTGGATGTGCCGGATGAGGCGCGGCATGTAGAGCGCCTCGAGCAGCCCCTCTGCCCCCTCGTCGGAGACCAGCCCCTCGCCGAGCTCGACGAAGACGCGGTCGGCGGCCCGGTAGATGTCGCGGTAGGCGATGCCGGTCGAGGTGTTCATGGTGTCGATCACCACCTCCGGCCGCGACGCGGCGAGCACCTGGTAGAGCATGAAGCGGTCGATCTGGCTCTCGCGGAGGGCGCCGATCTGGGCGGCGATGGCGGCGCGGCGGTCGGTCTCCTCGGCGAGGCCGAAGAGGTCGCCCGACGAGATCGACAGCGTCGTTCCCGCCCGCTCGGCCTCGGTGGCGAGCTCGGCTCGCGCCTGCTCGGCCTCGCTCTCGCGCAGGCTGTGGATCTGGATCTCGCGCGGCTTGCGCTTGAGCAGCTCGCGGCAGACGGCGATCCCCACCAGGCCGTAGCCGCCGAGGACGAGGATCTTCTTGCCTCCGAGGTTCACCTGAGTCTCCCTTCTCGTCTCCGCCCGGCCGTCGCCCCCGTCCGCTCCGAGTTCCGCCGGAGCGGCGCGATGCGCTGCCGTTCTGTCGTGCTGGTCGCCGGCGTCCGGGTGACCCGGAAGGGCCGACCCGCGCCGGTAAGATGCGGGCGTGGTGGGCGCGGCGGGCCTGCCGCGAGCGCGCTTGAGTCTAGCCTGCAGTCTGCCGGATGCAGCTTAGCCGGATGCCAGCGGTGCTGCCAAATCGCCCGCCCGCGCCTCGAGTGCCCCTTGCCGGCGCTGCCTTCGTGGCGCTCGCGGCCGGAGCGCTCGTCCTGCTCGCCGGCGGCTGCGGGCGCGGCGTGAAGCCGGCGGGGCTCGAGGTCGTCGCGGTCGATCGCTTCACGGGCGCCCCCGGCTTGCGCCCAGGGGATCGCCTGCGCGCGTGGGAGCGGCGGAGCGGCGGGCGGGTCGTCGACCGCGGCAGCTTTCGCAGCTGGGAGGAAGTGGAGGAGGCCGACCTCCTGCAGGGTGGACGCGGCGGCGTCGCGCTCCTGGTCTCCCGCCGCGGCCGCCCGTTGCGGATCGATACGGGACACGAGCGGTGGTGGATCGACGTGCGACCGCCCGCGGTCGATGCCTCGGCGCTGGCCGCGTGCGAGCGGGCGCACGACCGCCTGGCCGCGGGCCAGCTCGATGCCGCCGAGAGTGAGATGGCGACGCTGGCGGCGCGACTGCCCGGGCGCGATCGCCCCTGGGCCTGGCGGTGGCTGGGCAAGCTCCTGGCGCGGCGTGGGGAGTGGGGTCGCGCGGGGGAGGCCTTCCGTCGCGGCGCCGCCGTCGCCTCGGGCACGGCGCGGGCGCAGCTGCTCGTGGAGGAGGCGCTGGCGCGCCGCCACGTGGGAACCCTCGCGGCGAGCATCCGGCTGCTCGAGGAGGCGCTCGCCCTGCGGCGTGGGCGACCGGACGAGGAGCTCGCGGCCGCCTGGGTGCTGGTGCAGCTCGGCAACGTCTACCGCCGCGAGATCGACCTCGAGGCCGCCGAGCGCTCGTACGCAGAGGCGCTGGCGATCTACGCGCGGAGCGCACCCGGCAGCTACGGGGCGGCCGGGGCCCACAGCGGTCTCGGCAACGTCGCGCTCTACCGCCGCGACCTGCGCGCGGCGGAATCGCACTTCCGCGAGTCGCTGCGGCTCGAGCCGGCCAACCCCGCCGCGTGGATCAACCTCTCCGACGTGGTGGCGGTGCGCGGCGACCTCCCGCGCGCCGAGGAGCACCTCGAGAGGGCGATGGCGAGCGTCACTCCCGGAGGCGCCAAGGCGAGCTTGGTGTGGCTCCAGATCGGCGAGGTCCGCCTTCGCCGCGAGGACTGGGCCGGCGCGCGTGCGGCCTTCCTCCGTTACCGCGAGGGAACGCTCCAGACCGAGCCGGAGAACCCGGCCATCGCCTACGGCGAGATCGGGTCGTGCCGGGCAGCGCTCGGCGCTCGCGACCTGCCGGAGGCGACCGCCTGGTGCGAGCGCGCCCTCGCCAACGTGCGGCGGTTCCGCGCCGGCGGCCATCTCGAGGCCACGAACCTCGAGACGCTGGGCGAGATCGCGCTCGCCCGCGGCGACGTCGAGCGCGCGCGGGCGCACCTGCGTGAGGCGATCCGGCTGCGGCGGACCGTCTCGCCCGGCACTCTCGACCTCGCGCGGGGGCTGGCGCTGCTCGCGCGTGTCGAGCGGAGGGCGGGCGAGACCGAGCGGGCGCTCGCCCTCGTCGACGAGGCGCTCGAGACTGCGACCGCGCAAGAGGCACGTCTCGGCGGCGGCGAGCTCGCGCCGGTGCCATTCCGGGCGAGCGTCGGTTGGATCGCGCGCGAGCAGGTCGAGCTGCTCGTCGATCTCGGCCGGCCGGCGGATGCGTTCGCGGCCCTCGAGCGCTCGCGAGCGCAGGCGTTGCGCTCGATGCTCGCCGAGGCCGGTCACGGAGAGAGCGGTGCGCGACCGCCGCGAGAGGTTCAGCGCCGCCTGCGGCTCGCCGCCGACCTCGACGCCGCCTACGCGGCGCTCGCCCGCCTCCCGGCCTCCGACTCTCGGGCGCCGGCCGCGCGCATCCGACTCGACGAGGCGCTCGCTCGCTGGGAGGACTCCGCGCCTCCGGCGCCACCGTCGGCTGCCCCACGGTCGGTGAGCCTCGCGGAAGCGCAGCGGGCGCTCTCGGCGGGCGGCCTGCTCCTCTCGTATTCGCTCGGCGCGGAGCGCGGGCTCCTCTTCGCCCTCCCCGCCGAGGGTCCGCTGCGCGTGCACGCGCTCCCGCTCGGCAGCAGGGGACTGGCGCCGATCGTCGAACGGCTCCGGCGGCGCTACGCGGCGGGCAGCCGCCGCGACGCCGCCGAGCTCGAGCGGCTCGGGGCGCGGCTCTCCGCGAGCCTGCTCACCCCGGCGATGGCGGAGATCGCGAGCGCCACGAGCCTGCTCGTCGTTCCCGACGCGCCGCTGCAGGCGTTGCCGTTCGCCGGCCTGCCCGACCCGGCGAACCCCGAGCAGCCGCTGGTCGCCGCGCATCCGCTGCAGGAGATCGCCTCCGCGGGAGTGCTGGTCGAGCTCCGCCGGCGGCCGCCGCGTCCGCGGCCGTGGCGGCCGCTGGCGATCGTCGATCCCGCGTCAGGCCCGGGTGCACCCGTCGCCGGGGACGGGGGCTCGCTGGCGCCCCTGCGCGGCGGACGGCGCGAAGCGACGGCGCTCGCGGCGTTCTTCCCCGCGACGCGCGTGCTCTCCGGGCCGGCGGCGAGCGAAGCCGCGTGGCGGCGCGAGGCGGCGAGTGCCGATCTCCTCCACGTCAGCGCGCACGCGATCCTCGACGAGCGTCTGCCGCTCGGCTCGGCGCTGCTCCTGAGCCCCGCCGGCGGCGACAGCGGCTGGCTTCACGCCTGGGAGCTGGTGGAAGGGCCACCGCTGCGCGCGGAGCTCGTCACACTCGCCGCCTGCGACAGCGCGCGCGGGGTGACGCTGCCGGGCGAGGGTCTGCTCGGGCTCACCTGGGCACTGCAACGGGGCGGCGCACGTGCGGTGGTGGGAAGCCTCTGGCCGGTCGACGACGAGGTGACCGCGCTCTTCATGGAGCGCTTCTACCGCCGGCTGGCGGCGGGAGAGTCGAAGGCGGAGGCGCTGCGCCAGGCGCAGCTCGACCTCTGGCGCGCTCCGCTCGAGCTCGCGGACGGCAGGCGGTTGGACCTGCGGCACCCGCGGCACTGGGCGGGCTTCGTGCTCATCGGCACGTAGGTCGGACGCTGCGGTGCGCGGCCCCTACGGAACGATGCGCAATGCGTAGGTCTCGAGAGGACGCCACCGCCCCTCGTGTCGCGCGAGCAGGCGGACCTCGCCTCGCCCTGGGGGCAGGGCACCTGCAGGGAGGTGGAGGAGGAAGTCGCCCGCCTCCTGACGCCGCGCCGTGTCGGAGTGCCAGACGAGCTCGCCACGGGCGCCGCGGACCTCGAGACGGTAGGCGGCGTACGCAGTCACGTCGTCGGTGAGGAGGAGCAAGAGCAGCGGCTTGGTGGAGCTCACCGCCGACGCTTGCTCGTCGCCGCCGCGGAGGACGTGGCCGCTCGGCTGCAGCTCGACGAGGGCGAGGTCGGCCGCTGGTTGCGGGGCCACTCGGTGGGGCCACCAGTAGCCGGCGAGCGCGGCCGCCGCGAGCCCGGCGGCAAGCGCAAAGCCGGCGCGCCACCGCTGCCGCTGCCCCGCGTGCCGCGGAGCGAAGGGGAGCGGCGACCGCGCCCCTTCGACCGGGCTCGAGGCGGGAGCCGGCTCCGGCTCCACGCCGGAGGCGTCCTCCCGCACGAGCGCCAGCTCACGCCGGCAGTCCGCGCAGAGGTCGAGGTGGGTCTCGATCTCGGCGCGTGGCAGACCGGCTGGTGGTCGGCCGAAACCGTAGGCGACCAGGTCGGCGGCGGCGAGGTGGGTGCCGAATAGCTCGGCGCCGGCGCGCGTCGCCACGAGCTCGCGCCGGCAATCGGCGCACTCACGCAGGTGCGCGCGCACGCGAACCGCCTCGTCTTCCGACAGCGTTCCGTTCAGGAGCCAGGGCAACAGCGAAGAGATCTCGGCACAGGTCACGGGTCGTCCTCCCTCGGCGAAGTCGCTCGGCGAGTGCCCGCGTTACCGGCGCCCTGTGACAGCTCGTCGCGCAAGAGGAGCGCGCGGCGGCGGCAGCGCAACACGCGCACCCGCAGCGCACCCTCCTCGACACCCAGCTCGGCGGCCATCTCGCGGTAGCTGCGGCCGGCGAGCAGGAGACGCCAGAGCTCGCGGCATCCGGCTGTGGTGCGCGCCAGCACGGCGAGCGCGATGCGCACCGATTCCTCGCGGGCGAGACGGGACGTCGGCGGCTCCTCGAGGGCCGGAGGGTCGAGCCCTTCGAGCTCGACCGTGGGTCGGCGCCTCGCCGCCCGCAGGCGGTCGATGCAGTGGTGGTGAACCAGCATGCGCACGTACGACCGCAGGGGGCTGTCGCCGCGGAAGCGGCCGGCGCGCAGTGCGGCAAGGAGCTCGAGCAGCGCATCCTGCTCGAGGTCGTCGATCTCGCCGCGCCAGAGGTCGCGGTAGGGCGTGGCGGCCATCCGGATCCAGCCGCGCACCTCGCTGACGGCGGGCTCGTCACCGGCGAGCAGGCGCCCGATGCGTTGGGGGTCGGCGAGGTGGTCCATGCCCGCGCTGTGCCGGTGAGCCTAGCGGAGCCGGGTGGAATGCCAGCAGAGCCGGCTCGGATCCCGGGCGGCGGCGGCATGGAGGAGGAACCTGCAGGGGTGTAACGCGCTGGGCGGACCGCCGACTAGGAGAGCGCCGACCAGACCTACTTCCGAGGAGGAGCCTCATGCACCCACTCGTCTCGCCGTCGCCTGACGACTGGTCGGTGAGCTACGTGCGCCTGGTCGAGTGAACGAGCGACAACGACGCATGCCCTGACGCCCCAGCGGCGTCGAAAGAGGAGACTCCGCGATGCGCGCCCCGATCCTCCTGCTCACCTGCTCGCTGGTTTCCCTTCCGGCCGCGGCCGACCTCTACAAGGTGGGCGCCGTCTCCGACTCGGCGTGCACGCACGACAGCCTCCAGGGGGCGCTCTTGAGCGCGTTTTTCAATGCCGGCCCCGACGAGATCCGCCTCGCGCGCAACATCGGCTACGTCGACGAGAGGGTGCAGCTGATCAACTGGAGTACAGCCGAGGCGCTCACCATCGCGGGCGGCTACGACAACTGCGCGGACACGACCGCCAGCTCGCGCACCGCGGTCGACGGCACCGCCGATCATCCGGTCATCGAGATGACGGGCACCAACGGCGGGCTGCTCACCTTGCGGCGGATTGCGGTCGAGGGCTCCGGCAGACGCGGCATCCTGGTGACGGGCAACAACCAGGTGACCCTTTCCGCGAGCTTCGTGCGCAGCAACGCCGACGGCGGCGTGCGCGTCTCCGGCGACGCGAGGCTCGTCGTCGACGTCGACAGCCGCATCTGGAACAACACGACCGGCGGCGGCGGCGGCGGGATCTTCTGCGAGAGCACCGCGCGGGTCGAGCTCTCGGGCGCGGTGGGCGGGATCGGGACGCCGAACCAGGCCGCGGTGGTGGGCGGCGGCATCTACGCGGCCGGGGATTGCGAGACGGTGCTCTTCGATGGCTCTGCAGTCGCTTACAACCAGTCGCGCGACGGCGCGGGGATTGCCGCGGCCGGCGACTCGCTCGTGCTGGCGTTGGGTGCCGCGCAAGGTGTGGTCATCGAGCAGAACGTGGCGACCGACCGCGGCGGCGGCGTGTTCGGATCGGAAAGCTCGGAGGTCTACCTGTTCAACACCCGCGTACGGAACAACCATGCGGCGCACGCGGGTGGCGGGCTCTTCGCGACCGGCGATTTCGCGCAGCTCTCCATGTTGCGGCGCAGCGGCGCGTGCAACCCGAGCGGTCCCGCGACCAACGGCTGCTCGACGCTCGAGGGCAACGCTCTCAGCGATGGCCGCGAAGGAGCGGCGGCGATGGTGGACGCCGGTGCGTCGCTCTACCTCTACCAGACGCAGATCGAAGGCAACAGCGCCGCCCTCGACTCGAACAGTGCCCTCGAGGCGCAGGCGATCGGCTCGTACCTGAGCCTGGAGTCCGTCGGGTTTCTCGGCAACACGGTCGGCATCCTGGTCAGGTTGGACGACGCCGCGGCGCTCGTCGAGTTCGTCTCCGCGACGGGCAACGGCTCTGCAGGCAATCCGAATGCGATTCCGCTGTACCTGCTCGGCAACTCGGGAGCGACGCTCCGCTCCAGCATCTTCTGGCCCAACGGCCCGATCTCGGTGGCCGCCGGCAGCTCGATTTCCGAAGCGCGCTGCCTCATCGTCTCCACGACGGCGGGCCTACCGCCCTGGGCGACCGTCGTCAGCACGACCAATCCGCTCTTCGTCGCGCCCGCCTCGGATCTCCACATCCGACCCGACTCTCCTGCCGTCGACTTCTGCGACGGTGCACCCAGCCCGTACCCGGTCATGCGCGACGTCGACTACGAGCAGCGCGCCGCGGATCAGCCCGCCAACCCGGACGGCAGCCCCGGTGTCTCCGGCGGGCGCGTCGACATCGGCCTCGACGAGGTGGACGGCTGGCTGATGGTGGCCGGCTTCGAGACCGGCGACCTCTACGAGTGGGAAGACTGGTCTCACTGAGGCCGCACCCGCACGCCGGCTCGTCTCAGGCTGGTAACATCGCGCCCCTCACGGCGGCGCCTCCTCCGCACGCGCGGCCGTTGCCAGGGAGGCCACCGAATGCTCCGAGCCCGCGTCGCGCTCCGCCTGCTCGCCGTGCTTCTGCCGCTCCCCGTCGCGGCGCCGCTCGCCGCTGCGGGGCTCGCCGACCGTCTCCCCGAGCTCGCCGCGAAACACGGCCCTTTCGCCGTCACCTGCCGCCACGACATCCACCAGCACCCGGAGCTCTCCTACCAGGAAGTGGAGACCGGCAAACGCGTCGCCGCCGAGCTGCGGAAGCTCGGGCTCGAGGTGCGCACCGGAGTGGCGAAGACCGGGGTCGTCGGCGTCCTGCGCGGCGGCAAGCCGGGGCCGGTGGTGGCGGTGCGCGCCGACATGGACGCGCTGCCGGTCACCGAGGCCACCGACTTCGCGTTCCGCTCCACCGTGCGCACCACCTACCAGGGCCAGGAAGTCGGCGTCGCCCACGCCTGCGGCCACGACATCCACACTTCAGTGCAGCTCGGCGTGGCGTCGATGCTCGCCGACGCCAGGGCAGACCTCCCGGGGACGGTGGTGTTCGTCTTCCAGCCCGCCGAGGAGGGCGCTCCTCCGGGCGAGGTCACCGGCGCGCGCCGCATGCTCGACGAGAAGCTCTTCGGCGACCTCGTGCCGAAGGCGATCTTCGGCCTCCACAGCCAGCCGCGGCTGGACGCGGGGCAGGCCGACGTCGCGCCGGGTCCGGTCTACGCGGCGGTCGACCGCTTCCGCGTCACGCTGCACGGCAAGCAGTCGCACGGCGCGCACCCCGAGGAGGGGGTCGATCCGATCGTCATGGCGGCGCAGGCGGTGATGGCATTGCAGACCATCCGGTCGCGCACGCTCGACCCCACCGTGCCGAGCGTCGTCACCGTTGGCATCCTGCGCAGCGGCGAGCGCTTCAACATCATCCCCGGCGAGGCGTATCTCGAAGGCACCGTGCGCACCTACGGCGGCGACGCGCAAAAGACC
>Ga0075421_100001598_pt1 | contig 26684 bp, 30 predicted proteins | sample SoiMetdeltSBSDD5_FD_75292 | JGI IMG/M metagenome (GOLD analysis project Ga0075421, IMG submission 75292) | Bulk soil microbial communities from a Populus tree surrounding site in Tennessee, USA - Soil MetaG P. deltoides SBSDD5 | ecosystem: Environmental > Terrestrial > Soil > Tree plantation... | reverse complement strand
GCGCGATTGGCAAGCCAGAGCTGCCCGATGATCTCGGCCGTCGTGAGATTGCGGTTGAAGCCCTGGCGGCCTGTCGAGCAGAACGAGCATTCGAGCGCGCAACCCGCCTGCGACGAGATGCAAAGCGTGCCGCGATCGACCTCCGGTATGAAAACGGTTTCGATCGCGTTGCCGGTGCCGACGTCGAGCAGCCACTTGCGCGTGCCGTCGCCTGCCGTCGTATCGCGGCGCACGGCCGGCGCGCAGATCGTGGCCGTCTCAGCGAGATGCTCGCGCAGTGATTTTGCGATATCGGTCATCGCACCGAAATCGTCCGCGCCCGTCTGATGGATCCACCGCAGGAGCTGCTTCGCGCGATACGGCTTCTCGCCGAGCGAGACGCAGAAAACCTGAAGCTGAGCCGGCGTCAAGCCGAGAAGGTTCACCATGTCCAACTTGCGCTACCGGCGCGGGCAGATGTCCAGTGTAGGAAAGAAATACGCGATTTCGACGGCGGCGTTCTCGGCCGAGTCGGAGCCATGGACCGCGTTCGCGTCGATGCTTTGAGCGAAATCTGCGCGAATAGTGCCCTTCGCGGCTTTCTTCGGATCGGTCGCGCCCATCAGATCGCGATTTTTCTGGATCGCGGCCTCGCCCTGGAGCACCTGGATCATCACCGGGCCCGAGGTCATGAAGTCGACCAGATCCTTGAAGAAGGGACGTTCCCTGTGCACGGCATAGAAGCCTTCGGCTTGCGCGCGCGAAAGCCGCATCATGCGGGCGGCGACGATCTCGAGTCCGGCGCGCTCGAAGCGGGTGTAGATCTCGCCGATCACGTTCTTCGCGACCGCGTCCGGCTTGACGATGGACAGAGTCCTTTCAACGGCCATTCAATATCCCCTGCTCGTTCGAAGTAACCGGCAAGATTAGCACGTAAACGACGGGAAATAAAGCGAAACCGCGCTGAAAAGCGCGCGTATTCAGAGGCTTATTGCGACCGTCAGGCGGCCGCGCGCGCGAGCCGCACCCGCTGCCAGAGGTAGATCGGGATTCCGATCGCGAGCCCGATCAAGTCTGTGATGGTGCCAGGATGGATCAGGCACAGCGCGGCGACGAAGAGCGCCACGCGAAGCGGGAGCGCAAGCCGTCCGCCGAACCAGCCCTCGGTCGACGCAGCCAGGAACCACACACCAATGGAACCCGAAATCGCGGCCTGAACGATATCCACAGCATCGCCTTTCCAGAGGAGGACGGGACTGTAGAAAAACATGAAGGGCACGATGAAAGTCGCCAGCCCCATTTTCAAAGCGACCCACGACGTTTTCCATGGATCGGCCTGCGCCATGCCGGCGGCCGCAAAGGAGGCGAGCGCAACCGGCGGTGTAATCGCGGAGATCACGGCGAAATAGAAGATGAACATATGCGCGACCAGCGGCTGCACGCCGATCTTGGTAAGCCCGGGCGCGATCACCGCGGCGGCGATCGCGTAGGCAGCGGTGGTCGGCATCCCCATACCGAGAATCAGCGCGACGAGCGCTGCGAAGAACATCGCCAGAAGCTGACTCGCGCCCGCGATGCCGAGGATCATTTCCGAGAATCGGCCGCCGATACCCGTCAGCGCCACGACGCCGACGATAATGCCGGCGCACGCGCAAACCGCCACGAGCTGGATGGTGTCGCGCGCGGCGAGATTGAGCGCTTCCAGCGTCTTTCGCCATCCGAACAACAGAGCGGGTAGCGCGATCAGCGCAATGCCATACGTCCAGGCCGCGGCGGACCCAAGCGTGCTGTGCACCCAATCGTAGCCATACGCGATTCCTGCGTAAAGCACCGCGCCGGCGAGCAGCAGCGCCCCGAGGCGCACGAGCAACGCTCCGAGGACGGATACGTCCTCGCGAGTCGCCGCGCCGATTTCGGCGACATCACCGAAGCGGCGCGAAAGCCAGCCCGCGATCAGCGCCGCGACGATGCCCAGACCGCCTGCGCGGAACGGGGAATAGCCTTCCATCAACGCCCACACGAGAATCACGATGGGCGAGAAGAGATAGAGCATCGTCAGCATGCGCCTCAGCGGCGGAAGCTGCGATCGCGGTATGCCGCGCAACCCGAGCCGCACGGCGTGGTAATCGACGTGCACCCAGCAAGCGACGTAAAAGAGAAGCGCAGGCAACACGGCAGCGAGTGCGATCTCGCTGTATGGAATGCCGGTAATCTCCGCCATGAGGAACGCGCCGGCGCCGAGCACGGGCGGTGTGATCTGGCCGCCCGTCGAAGAAGTCGCCTCGATCGCGGCGGCCGTCGGCCTGTCGTAGCCGACTTTGCGCATCATCGGGATCGTCACCATGCCGGACGCGACGACGTTTGCGACCGCCGAGCCCGAGATCGCGCCGAACAACACACCGGACGCGACTGCGGCCTTCGCCGGACCGCCCCGCGCCCAGCCAAAAAGAGAATTGCAGAGATCGTTGATGTAATCGCCGACTTTGGAAATCTGAAGGAAGGCGGCAAAGCAGACGAAAAGAATGATGTACGACGACGAAACCTGGGTCGTCACGCCGAAGATTCCGTACTCGCTGTAGATATAAGTGAAGAAGCGATCGATCGCGAAGCCTCTGTGCTGCAGCACGCCGGGCATCCAGGGGCCGACGAAACAGTACAAAATGAAAACGCCCGCGATGATCGGCAGCGCGAGGCCGGCTGCCCGCCGAGTGAATTCAAGGATGAGGAGCGTCCCCACGACGCCCGTGATCACGTCACCGGTCGTGAATTGCGCGCCGGCGCGAAAGAGGAGCCCGTCGAGCTCGATCGTGATGTAGACGGCACACGCGATCGATGCCGCCACCAGGATCCAGTCGTACCACGGTACCCCTGGCGCGTCGCTGCGCCGTCCTGCCGCATACACAATGAAGCCGAGGGCCCCACCCCAGCCGACGTGAATCGCACGAAAAAGGAGCGGCTCGAGCGAATACACGTTCAACACGAACAGATGAAACACCGTGAAGCCGATGCAGAGCGCGGCAAGCAGAACGGCTTCCCACTTGCGCAGGAGCCGCTTATTGCCGGCGAATTCCTCTTCGGCAACCGGCGGCTGGACGACTTCGTCCATCGGCGGCTCGGCGGAGACCTGGTCGATGCGTGCTTTCGTGTCCCCCGCGCTTGCGCTCATGGGTGCACCCTCAGACAGTTTCAAAAAAAACGCTGCGCCTGGAGCTCCAAACGCAGCGTTTGCCGGCGGTCCTCGCGGATCAGCCCTTGTACTCGGGGGGGATCAGGTTTTTCGGCACGTTGATACCTTTTTCCCGCAGATAGCGGATGGTACCGGGATGAAAAGGCAGGAAGGTATTGCGGTTCCAGTTCGCGAGCACCGTCTCCTTTGCGGCGGCGTGGCCCTTGACCATCTGCGGATTGTTCTCGAGAACGGCCTTCGTGATCGCATAAACGAGATCGTCGGGCATGTCCTTGTGCGCGATCGCGAAGTTATACACGCCGACCGTCTTGTGATCTTCCGTCTGCTGTTTGTACGTGCCTTTGGGGATCAATGAATCGGAAAGCTCGGGATAGGCCGCCTTCAGCTTCTTCAGCTCGTCGTCCGTGAAAGTGAAGAAGCGCACCTTGTTGGTCGTCTCGAGCTCGGAGTAAGCGGCAATCGGAATGCCCGCGCAGAACGGAAACGCGTCGATCAGGCCGTCCTGCAGATTGGCCGACATGTCGGAGGCTTGCCCGTTACGTATGGTGGTGTTGACGCCGAGCGTCTTGAAGAACAACGGGAAGTACGTGCCGCACGTACCGGCGCGCGGCCCCACACCGGAGCGTTTGCCTTCGAGCTCCTTCACCGACTTGATGCCGGCCTTCTCGAGCGCGACGAAGTGAAAAGGTGTGTCGTACATCGGGAACATCGCACGGATGTTTCGATACTGCTTGCCTTTGGTCCAGTCGCCTTTGCCTTCCCACGCCTGCAGCGCGACCCCCATCGTCGTCATGCCGAAATCGATCTGCTTCGAATCGGTCAGGATGATGTTCTGGTTCGGACCCTGCGTCTGCTGGGTGCTGATGTTCGTGCCGATTTTCTCGTTGACGAGACTCGCCCACACCTGCCCGTACACGAAAAACGTGCCGCCGACGGACGCGGTGCCGAGCGTGAGCGTTTTCGACCAATTGGGATTGGGTTTCGCCTGAGCGGCGGCGCCTGTGGAAATAGTCAGCCCCACCAGTGCCGCAGCCGCGGCAGTAAGCACACGCGCGAACTTCATGGGTCACTCCTCCGTTAATTATCTGGTCACGCGGCTTCGCACGCGCGCCGTTTACACCTTCGGTGCCGCGTTCAGATTAACACAGCTCCCTTCTGAAAATGCAGTGGCCGCGAGTGTCTCATCTTGATTGAAATCAACCGGGGACGCTACCCGGCGGCGAGGCGCTGACCGCGGGCCTGCTGCCGCGTCCCGGCTACAGCTCGCGCCAGGATGCTGCGATCGACGGCTCTCCGCTCCCTGCGCGGAAGCGGTAGTCCACACCGGCACCCGGCACGCAGGCGAGCGTGTCGCCGCAGTAGATGAAGGGAAGCCGCTCCCGCTGCCATGGTGGGATGCCCGCTTCCTGAAGCAGGTTCTTTACCGTGCGCCGGGGCCGCCGCGGGTCAGGTTGCAGGCGTTCTCCACCCCGCCTGCACCGTATCGTGACTGCGGCACGCTGGAGCTTTGCGGCACTTAGCCCTGCACCGCGCCCGCGCGTCATCGTCAGCACACCGGTCGGCAGCGCGAGCTCCCTCTCTCCGCGCCAGGTAACCACGGCGTCGTCCACACTCGAAAGCCGAGACGGAACGAGATGGATGACGCCACGGTGCAGCCGCAACTCGCATGATCCGAGATCGACGACGACCCGTGCGCCCCTTCTGGCGCCGAGCGCCTGCCGCAGCGCCTCCGTCAGACGTGCGCTCTCCGGCATCCGCCACCCGCCCATATTCAGAAGGAAGCGCAGCAGGTTCTTTGCACGCGCCGGAGAAAGGGCTCGCATGGCGTCTACGCTCAGCCCATCTCCCGATCGGACAGTCGCGGCGTCGATCGCAGCCAGCTCGTCGAGCAGTCCGGCGGCCTCGCCGAGATTGCGGGCTGCACGTGCAAGCGTTTCGCGATACGCGGGCACCCGCTGCGCGATGCGTGGCACCACTTCGCTGCGCAGCCAGTTTCGGGCATAGTGCGTGTCGGCATTGCTTTCGTCCTCGATCCATTCGAGCTTGCGCCGCCTGGCGTAGCGTTCGATCTCCCCGCGCGGAACGTTCAGCAATGGACGAACGATCGAAGGCGTTCGCCCGGCGCCAGTGCGCACGGCCGGCATGGCTGCGAGGCCTTTTACGCCGGCGCCCCTCAGGAGCTGCAGAACTATCGTTTCGGCCTGATCGTCGAGATTGTGCGCGAGCGCGATGTGATCCGCGCCGCTTGTCATAAGCGCGGCGTAACGTTCGGCGCGCGCGGCGGCCTCGATGCTGTTGCCACGCTGCACCTCGACTTTAACGACCTTGCATCGGACTGAAAGCCTGCGACATGCCGCACGACAGAAGCGCGCCCATGCCGCGGCGTTCGGCGAAAGCTGGTGATTGACGTGAAACGCCTCGAGACAAAACCCCATGCGTGGCGCGAGACGCACGAGCACATCGAGGAGCACGATCGAGTCGATACCGCCGCTTAAACCGAGAACCAGCCGCTGGCCGGGCAGCACCACGCCGGTGAGTGCAGCGGCGACGTGCGAGACAAGAGACTTGCGGGCGCTACTTCGCTTCGGCTTCCTTGAACTTGCCATAGCCGATGAGTTTCTCGAAGCGCGCTTCGAGGAGCTCGTCAACGGGCTTATCGCGCAGCTGCCGCCAGCTCTCCAGGAGCGCCTTCTTCAGGTTCTGCATCATCGTGTCGTGCTCGCGATGTGCGCCGCCGAGCGGCTCGTGCACGATCTTGTCGACGAGCCCCAGCGCTTTGAGGCGCGTCGCCGTGATGCCGAGGGTCTCGGCGGCTTCAGGCGCGTGCTCGGCGCTTTTCCAGAGGATCGATGCACAGCCCTCGGGTGAAATCACCGAGTACGTCGCGTACTGCAACATGAGCGTCGTATCGCCCACGGCAATACCAAGCGCACCGCCGGAGCCGCCTTCGCCGATCACCGTGCAGAGTATCGGCACTTCGAGCTCGGCCATTTCGTAGAGATTGCGTCCGATGGCCTCGGACTGCCCGCGCTCTTCTGCCCCGACGCCAGGATACGCACCAGGCGTGTCGATGAACGTAAAGACGGGGATGCCGAACTTCTCCGCGAGCTTCATGAGGCGCAGCGCTTTGCGATAACCCTCGGGTTTCGGCATGCCGAAATTGCGGCGGATCTTTTCTTTCGTGTCGCGGCCCTTCTGATGGCCGAGCAGCATGCACGGTTCGCCGTTGAACCGCGCGAGCCCTCCCACGATCGCGGGATCGTCCGAGAAAGCCCGGTCGCCATGCAGCTCTTCGAAATCGGTGAAAATGCCCGTGGCGTAATCGAGCGTATACGGCCGCTGTGGATGACGCGCAACCTGCGCGATCTGCCACGCCGTCAACTTGCCATAGATATCGCGGGTCAAAGCCTGGCTTTTCCTCTGCAGGCGCCCGATCTCCTCGGAAATGTCGAGGGCTGAATCGTCCTGGACGTATCGCAGCTCCTCGATTTTCGTTTCGAGCTCCGCGATCGGCTGCTCGAATTCAAGGAAGGTGGTTTTCATAGCGGCATCATATCGTAAGGCCTGAGCCGATTCATTCACACGGCTCACGGCCGACGGTCAATACCACGCGACGCCGTTCCCGCGGGGGTCGCTCGCGGCATGCGCCGCGCCGGTCCGCCTCGCCTTGAACACCATCTGCATGTTGCCCCAAGCCCGCCGCGCTTCACGTACTTCGTGGCCTTTCGCTGCCATCGCCGCGCGCCACTCGCCCGCGTAGCTCTCGGGTTCGATTTCGACCCGATCCGGCCAGTACTGATGATGGTATCGCGGCATGCTGACCAGCCGCCGGAGGTCCACCTCGGGCGTGCGGACGTACTCGAGTATCGCGAGCAGCACCTGGCTCACGATGCGCGAGCCGCCGGGCGCGCCGAGCACGAGCACGCCTTTTCCATCTTCCACGAACGCCGGCGTCATGCTCGAAAGCGGCCGCTTGCCGGGCTCGATCCGATTCGCCAGCCCGCCGCGAAGCTCGAACGCATTCGGCACATCCGCGCGCAGGCTGAAATCGTCCATTTCGTTGTTCAACAGCACGCCTGTCCCCGGAGGTACGATGCCGGCGCCGAAAAGGAGATTGATCGTCAACGTCGCCGCGACGCGATTGCCTTCGTTGTCGACGACGGAGAGGTGCGTGGTGTGATGGCTCTCGAGTCGGGCCGCATCGATCTCACCCAGGGCCTCGCTGCGCGTTGCGTGCGCGATGTCGATATCGGCGGATTTTTTCAGTGCATGTTCGCGCGAGACGAGGCGGCTCACGGGCACGGCGACGAAATCGCTGTCCGCCAGGTAACGCGCGCGATCGTGAAAAGCGCGGCGCAAAGCTTCGACGACGAGATGATCCGTCGTCGGTGTGCCGATTGCGCCGAGTGAGAAGCGCTCCAGCATACCCAGCGTCTGCGCAAGGGCGATGCCGCCTGCGGAAGGCAGCGCAGCCGCGGTAACCGTGGCACCGCGGTAGGTGAAGCGGACAGGCTGGCGCTCGACGACCTTGTATCCGCGCAGATCGGCCTCGGCCCAGGCGCCGCCCGCCTCGGTGACGGCTGCCACGAGGGCGCGCGCGACGGGCCCTTCGTAAAAACCGGCAGTGCCGGAGTGCGCTATGCGCTCGAGCGTTTGTGCGAGCTCGGACTGACGCAGCACGAATCCGGGCTGCGGCGCCTTGCCGCCGTCGAGGAACACGCCCGTGCCCTGCCCTCCTTGCAGGAAGCGCTCGCGCAGCGTGGCGATGCGGGCATAACGCGCGTCGACGGGAAATCCGTCCCGCGCGAGGCGTATTGCCGGCGCAAGGGAGAGCGCAAGCGGAAGCTTTCCGTAACGAGTCGCGACATGTACCAGACCCGCAGGCATGCCGGGTATGGCCGTAGAGGTCCCGCCACGCGTGGTTGCGCCGGGAATGGGTTTGCCCCTGGCATCGAAGTAATCTGACGCCTTTACGCCCGCGGGCGCGGTCTCACGCGCGTCCACCATGATCTCGCGCGCATCCGACGCGCGGTGGAGCAGAAAGAACCCGCCGCCGCCAAGGCCCGACGAATAAGGCTCGACGACCGCAAGTGCTGCCGCAACTGCGACCGCTGCGTCGAAAGCATTACCGCCGCGCTCCAGCATCGCCTGCCCCGCTGCGGTCGCAAGCGGGTGTGCCGACGCGATCGCGGCCGTCTCGTGCCCCGCACGCGGCAATGCCGCGCATCCAGCGAGGACGAGCACAACCAATGCGACGCACACGTGCGCATAGCAACCGCGTGCGAGCAGGCGCAGTGTGTGCAGCTTCATAGATCGAGCGCGACTATACCACCGTCGCCTGTGACCACGCGGCGCACTTTCGACTCTGCCGGCTCGCGTATAGTTACGCGCACTCGAAATGGAGGAAAGGCTCATGAAATCCCTGGTGATTGGATCGATCGTGCTCGGCGCGCTTGCGTCCGCAGCGCACGCGCAGACTTCGAGGGACTCGGCGCAGGGTTATCCTGCCAAGCCGATACGCCTCGTGGTCGGTTTCACGCCCGGCGGCGGTGTCGATATCAACGCGCGGCTCCTTGCACCGAAGCTGACGGAATATCTCGGACAGAACGTAATCGTCGACAACCGCCCTGGCGCCGGCACGAACATCGCCAACGAGTTCGTGGCAAAAGCGCCGCCCGATGGTTACACGCTGCTCGTGAATACGGCGGCGCTCGTGATCAATCTCAGCCTCTACAAGAAAGTCGCATTCGAGGCGAAAGACTTTGCGCCGGTCTCCCTGTTCTCGGAGAGCCCCAACATCCTCACCGTGCATCCCTCGCTGCCGGTGAAGAACGTGAAGGACCTCGTCGCGCTCGCAAAAGCAAAACCCGGCAGCATGAATTTCTCGTCGGCGGGAAGCGGTACCACGCAGCATCTGACGGGCGAGCTCTTCAAGCTGCGCACCGGCACGAACATCGTCCATGTGCCCTATAAAGGCAGCGCGCCTTCGCTCACGGCGCTCCTCGGCGGCGAAGTCGAGATGACTTTTGCCAACATACCGGCCATATCCGCCCACGTGAAAGCGAAGCGGCTGCGCGCGCTTGCCAACGCAGGCGTCAAGCGCTCAGCGCAGATGGCGGATGTGCCGACGCTCAAAGAGTCTGGCGTGAACGGCGTCGAGGTCGTCGTCTGGTACGGCGTGTTCGCTCCGGCGGCCACACCGCGCGACGTCGTAAATACGCTCGCAGCCGCGATCCAGAAGTCGGCGCGTTCCCCCGATACGCGCCAGCGGCTGCTCGATCAGGGTGCGGAGCCGGTCGGCAATTCGCCCGACGAGTTTGCGAAGCTCGTGCGCGCGGAGCTCGTGCGATGGGCGGAAGTCGTCAAGGTCTCGGGCGCCAGAGCGGATTGACGGGCATCTCTTGTAATATCTTGCTGTAGCGCGTCGGCCTTCCCCGCCATACTGGCGAACGCAGCATTTCATCAGGAGCATGCAATGCAATTGAAAAGAATCGGCGTCACCAGCCCCGGAGACATGGGACAAGCGGTCGCGATGCGCCTCAAGGCGTGCGGTTTCGAGGTTTACACGGCGCTCGACGGCCGAAGCCCGCGAACGGCAGAGCTCGCGCGGGAAGCCGGACTCACGGATTGCGGAACGGTCGAGAAGCTCGTCGCCACGTGCGATGCGGTGTTTTCCGTTCTGAATCCGGCGGCCGCTCTCGACAACGCGCGCGAAGTCGCCGTGGCGATGCGCTCGGCGAAGAAAAAGCTGGTGTACGTCGACTGCAATGCGATCGCACCGCAAACCGGACAGGAGATCGAGCGCCTCATCGCTGAAGCGGGTGGCACGTTCATCGACGCGGGCATCATCGGTCCGCCGCCGCGGGGAAAAGCGAAGACGAAGCTATACGTCTCCGGACCGGACGCGGCGCTTCTCTCGGAAAGAATCGTCGACGACCAGCTTCAGGTGCGCGTGGTCGGCGAGCGGATCGGCGAAGCCTCTGCCGTGAAGATGTGTTACGCCTCGATCACGAAAGGCGCGCTCGCGCTCGGCGTCGAGCTGCTCATGACCGCCAGAAAGCTCGGCGTGGAGCAGGCGCTCGAAACCGAGTTCAAGGAAAGCCAGGCGGACCTCTACGACTGGATCGTGAATCGCTCCGTATCCATGCCGCCGAAAGCCTATCGCTGGGTGCCGGAAATGCAGGAGATTGCGAAGACGTTCGAAGGCGTGGGCATGACGCCGCGAATCATGCAGGGTGCGGCCGACATGTACGAGCTCATCGCGAAAACGCCACTCGGCCGGGAATCTCCGGAGGAAGCGCGCAAAGCGGGGCGCAACGGCGCGGAAGTCATCGGGGGGTTGGCCGATAGCGTTTAGATCCGGAACATCGAGCGGCGGTCGTACTCGAACGTAATCACGTCGGCCGGATTGTCAGCGCGGCTGCGACCGAGCGAGAGCTCGCCCGATCTATCGAGCAGCATCTCGCCGCGCAGCACGTGGATTTCTTCGCTGTCCTTCAGCGTCACGAACGTGCCGTTGATGCTGTGGTCGATGAGGTAGAAGCGCGTGCGCATCGCCCTGATCGTCAGATGCGACCTCGACGCGTAACGGTCCATGACGATCACGTCGCATTCCGGCCCGCGGCCGATCTGGATGCTGGGTTTCCATTGCCCGATGCGGACGCGCTGGTCGCCCAGCACGACCATGAGGCTGCCCGTGTCTCCGGGAATGAGCCGATTCGAATCGATGTTCACGTCCGTGTCGTCGAGCGGATCGGATTTCCAGATGATCTGGTAGACGACGGATCCGCGGCCCGTACTTTTGAGCACCGTGTGGAAAACGGCGCGCGCACTCGATTTGAACGCGGGAGAGAGCGTGTTTTCCGTCGCCTCGGTCGTCAGGATCTGTTCGCGGGTTGCCACAGCCGTGAGATATGCCGCGACGTTCACCGTGTCGCCGAAGACATCTCCGTCCTCGAGCAGCACGGGTCCGAAATGAAGTCCTATATGAATGCCGATGGGGTGCCCGCCGGGGCGTCCATTCGCGATCGCCGACTGCATTTCGCTTGCTGCCTGCACCGCGAGATCGGCGTTCGGGAACGTGCACATCACGGCGTCGCCGAGCGTCTTCACGAGCTCGCCGTCAAATTTCCGGACGACGGCAGTCAGCGCACCAATGCAGGCGTTCACCACGTTGCGCGCGGCAGCGTCACCGAGCTTCTGGTAAAGCGCCCCGCTCTCGCTGATGTCCGCGAACAGCACCGCTTTGTCTTTCTGCTCTCGCGCCATACGCTCGACTCTAGCGGTCTTGAGCGGCGTTATGCAACCACCCGGCAGCGCGTCGCTGCACGGCGGTTCAGGCAGCCCCGGCAAACTGATCGGGCTCTTCGAGCTCCGAAAAACGCACGGGCAGCAGATCGCGCGTGGAAACATGGCCGTCAGCCGATTTTTCCACGAGCGTCAGCGCCTGCTTCTCGGGTATACCGGTTGGAATGATCATGCGCCCGCCCGCCTTTAACTGCGTGAGCAAGGGCGCCGGAACGAGATCGCATGCCGCAGTCACGATGATCTTGTCGTACGGCGCGTGCTCCGGCCACCCGTAATAGCCGTTACCGACGCGGACTTCGATCGCGTCGTAGCCGAGCCGTTTCAGCCGGCGCTCGGCACCAACGGCGAGCTGTTCGATGATGTCCACGGTGTAGACCCGCTTCACGAGCTCGGCAAGTATGGCTGCCTGGTAGCCCGCACCCGTGCCGATCTCGAGGACGATATCGTTCGATTCGAGGTCCAGCACGTCGGTCATCAGCGCGACGATGTACGGCTGCGATACCGTCTTCTCGAAACCGATCGGCAGCGGCCGGTTGAGATATGCATACGGCTGCAGCTCGACCGGCACGAACTCGTGCCGGGGAACGCGTCCGACCGCATCGATCACCGCCGGATCGAACACCGGTCGCCCGGTGTATGTTGCGGTGAGGAGGGCCTCGGCTTCGATTTCGGCGACCATGTTCTTGCGGAGGTCGGCCAACGCGTCCTTGTCCATGTTCCAACCCTTCGGCGGCAACGCCGAATGCAAACCGGACGGCTATCATGTCACAATCGCGCGCTGTCTGGACGACGAACGCAACCAGCATGACAAACCAAGATACCCGCAACATGGCCGTGTTCTGCGACTTCGAGAACGTGGCGCTCGGCGTGCGCGATGCAAAGTACGCCGATTTCGACATCGGCAAGGTTCTGCAGCGACTGCTGCTGAAAGGCAGCATCGTCGTGAAGAAAGCCTACTGCGACTGGGAGCGCTACCGCGACTTCCGGAAAGACATGCACGAAGCCGCTTTCGAGCTGATCGAGATTCCCCACGTGCGCATGTCGGGGAAAAACTCGGCGGATATCCGGATGGTGGTCGACGCGCTCGACCTCTGTTATACGAAAGGGCACGTCGATACTTTCGTGATCGTCAGCGGAGACTCCGATTTTTCGCCGCTCGTCAGCAAGCTGCGCGAGAACAACAAGATCGTGATCGGCGTCGGCGTCAAGAAATCGACCTCGGACCTGCTGATGGCGAACTGCGACGAGTTCATTTTTTACGATGATCTCGTTCGCGAGAAAGCGAAGAAGCAAAGCCACCGCAAGAAACAACCTGCTCAGACCGAAGCAGGCACCGTGCCGAAGTCTGCGCCGACGGAGACGGACCGCAAGCAGGAAGCAGTGGATCTCGTGATGGAAACAGTCGAAGCTCTCTTTTCGGAGCGGAGCTCGGAAGAAAAGATCTGGGGCTCGATGATCAAGCAGGCGCTGAAGCGCCGCGCGCCCGGCTTCAACGAGTCGTACTACGGCTTCCGTTCCTTCGGAAAGCTCCTCGAGGAAGCGCAGGCACGCGGACTCATTGCGCTCGAGCCGGACGAGAAATCCGGCGGCGTCATCATCAAGAGCTACAACGCCGATTATTGAACGGTCAGCCGCGCGCGCTGTCCGAGTCGACATGCAGCCTTACGACAATCCTCGCCTGTCCGGTCCCTCCGTGCTCGGCGGCTGGTTTCAGCGCACCGTTATCGCTGTCGCGGCGGTAAGCCTCGCCATCGTCGCGACTGTATTCTTGACGCTGGCACTCATCGTTGGCGCATTCATCGCACTCGCGGTCGGCGTGCGCTGGTGGTGGACGCTCAGGAAGATTCGCGAACAGGTCAAAGCGTCCGCAGCGCTTGAGGGTGAGTACACGGTGATCGAACGCGCAGACACGCCGGAGCGCCTGGAGCGCTGAGCACGAGGAGGGAGGTTTCGGAGGGAACCTTGTTGGTTCCCTCTGTTCGTTTACCGGGCGACGGAGCCCGGCCGCACGAGTAGCGTTGCTACTCGGTCGAGGCGCCGGGCTGACCGATCCGGCTGCGCTCTGTCTCGACCTGCCGCTCGAGCTCGAAGCGCTTCAATTCCTCCGAGGTGATCCGTTGCGCCCGCTGGCGCTCGCCCTCCCGCTGCGTGTCCCCGGGCGCCGCGATGGCGTCGCGCGCCTGACGATCGTGCAACTGTCGAAGACGCTGCTGCTGGTCGCGCTCCAGCATCCGGCGTTGCCGATCCTCGCCAGGTGTCTGCGCCGGTTGAGCCGCACGATCGCGCTGCTGCTGCATTTTCAGCCGGAGCTCGGCCTGGTTCTGCTCGCGCTGCTGCAGCTGGCGATGGGCGTCGTCCGTCGCGGCGGCGCACACGGTGCTCAGTGCAAGCGCGGAAATGAAGGACGCGAGGCGGATCAATTTTCACTGCTCATTCGTGACGTACCGGTGGACCCGGCTTCGAAGTTCGTCAACATCAACAGCGACAGGGGCCGATGATTCATGGCAGCTCACATGCGCCGCGGAGCTTTATCCTGTATTCGCAGATCGAATCGCGCGACATCGACGACGATGCGTTCGTGCGTGCCTTCTCCAATACGCTCCCGCTCGTCGTCCGCCCACACTCTGAACGTGAGCCGCCGGCCATCCACGCGCGTGAGCTCCGCCCCGGCAGTGACACGTAGGCCCACCGGCGTTGCCGCACTGTGCGTGATGTCGAGCCGCGTACCCACCGTCTGGTGACCCGCAGGGAGAAAGCCTTCGACGGCATTCAGCGCCGCTTCTTCCATGAGACTCACCATAACCGGCGTTGCCAGCACTTTGATCTTGCCGCTGCCAATATGTGGAGCGGTGTCGCGCGTCCCGACGAGAATTTCGGTGGTACCCGTAAGGCCGGGCTGCAGTTCCACAGGCGAGCTCATGGCGAGAAGCGTCACTTCCGGTGCTCAGACCACATAATGGAACCCACTATGCGGCCCGATGGCCCCAGGACGTGCTCATGTGATATAGTCCGCAGCAATAGTATTACGATTACCGGCCATGTTCCGAACGGACCGGTATGTCATCCGCTCCGCATGTTTTCCAGGTTTTGGACTCTGCAGCAGTGGCTGGCGTTCAGCCCCGAGCTGACGGCGGAGTTCTCTCTACACGTCCACCAAGGAGGATTTCGATGAGAGTCATCTGGCGCTTTTTCGTCGGCGAAGACATGCGGTGGCGCTGGCAGCAATTGTCCGTGGACCGGGCAGTCGTTGCCGAATCGCGCACCTCCTACGAGAAGTACGAACGTTGTCTCGCGGCCGCTCAGGCCAAAGGCTATGTGTTCGAGGCAGCGCAGGACAAGCTGCCGCGCCCGGGCAACCGCAGCTACGCGCGACTCTGATCGCAGGCCGCCGGATGCATCAGCGTCCGGCCGGCTTTTCAGCCACGCGAGCGCGAATCTCCTGTCAGCTTGCGCTCTGTTTCTTCCGTTTCGCGAGAACTTTCTCGGGCGCGACATCGCGCGTGAGCTCGGGAAGCGTCGGATCCGTAGACGCTTCCACCCCTATTTTTTTGCGATCTCCGTTGTAAGCCGTACCACACGAGCATGCGTGTCGATCTTGGCGAGTTCGCGGATTTCTGCGCGGCAATGGTGCGACGCTACCGCACACCGGAACCGCAGCGCCGCCGGAACGCGACGTGCGTGAATCGAATGCCTGATTGACCCGATGTCCGCTGTCTTTCTGCTGGTTCGCCACGCGACCAACGATCTCGTCGACAAGGCCATCGCCGGCCGCGCGCCGGGCGTGCGATTGAACGCCGAGGGGCAGCGACAGGCACAGCATCTGGCGGATCGGCTCCGCACGGCACCGATCGCCGCGATTTACGTGAGCCCGCTCGAGCGGGCGCTCGAGACCGTGGCCCCGCTTGCTGCACGCCTCAGACTGGAGCCGCGGATATCCAAGGAGCTCCACGAGATCGATTGTGGCGGCTGGACCGGCAAGACGTTCCAGGAGCTCAACCCAGACCCCGAGTGGCGCCTGTGGATCACCCGCCGGACTGGAGCGCGTCCGCCTCGCGGCGAATCGATCGTGGAAGCACAACGCCGCGCGGTCGATTTCATCATGCGACTGCGACGCGAGCACGATGGAGCAACCGTGGCGCTGGTGAGCCATGGTGACGTGATCAAGGCAGCGCTTGCTCATTTCCTGCGGATGTCGCTCGATGCGCTGGAAAGCTTCGACATTGCACCTGCTTCCGTGAGCGCGATTCGGGTCGGCGCCCAGTGGGCGCAGGTGAAGCTCGTCAACGATACGGGTGCGCTGCCGCGCGCGCGTGGCTCAGTCGGCTGAGCTCGGTCGCAACATTTTCTGAAGCTCACTCGGCGTCATCGAACCAGTCCTCAGAGGCTCGCGAGCACTTTGCCCCGGCGCGCGTCCGGCCGGCGCTGCATGCGGCTGCCTGCGTCATGGAGCGCCGCCCATGTCGTCGAAAGTATATTGAGCAGCACCGGCTTGCCGAACTCGCTTTCGAGCATCGGCACGGCGTGGATAGCGAACCACAGTCCGCCCGGCAGCAACAAAGCCTGTGCCTCTGGAGCTTCGCGCAAGACCTGCCGGCCGAGGTCCAGCGCGAGCTCGTGGTCGCTTGCTGCGCTCGAGTACTTGTTCGCCTGCAGCGATCGCGGCAACGAGCGCGACGCGATGACTTCGATCCCCGCGGCCGCGAGATAGCGCGTAAGCGCCGAAACAACGGATTCAGGCCAGCGTGTCGCGAGCGCGATGCGCTTTGCACCGAAGTGCTGGAGCGTCGCAATGTGTGCCTCGAGATCCGTGTCGCACGCCACGCCGGTGCGGCTTTCGGCTTCGGCAAGGATCTCGCGCATTTTGTCGCGCCCCAGCACTGACGCGACCGGCACGCCGGAAAGCGCGATGCGGTCGCACTTCTTGGACGCGAGCAGATCGAAAGCTTTCCAGAGCGCCGGCAGCTGCTCTTCCACGGCTGCAAGGCTGTATTCCCGCAGGTCGAGTCCCGTCGTGATAAGCATCATTCCTTCCGGCGCGACGCGGTAGAACTGATACGCGTCCATATCGGTATAGAGGTGAGGAATGATGTAGCCCAGCTGATACCACGGACTCACGATGTTCATGTCGGCCTGGCGCGAAAAAAAGGCCTGCTTCGCTGCAGGCCGTTTCGAATGCACGGGATTCTAGCAGGTCCGGTCCATCAGCCGGCTGCGGCAAGCCGCCGCAAGTGAGCGCCCGGCCGTGACAAAGCCCTACCGGCGCTCACCCGCTATACGCGTTAATTCGCACTTAATTTTGGTCGGCTAGTCTCCGTCCTCCTGTTCCCCAAGAGGAATCAAGGGATGGATATCCTGTGGCGCGGCGACGCGGACCGGGCAAGCCTCGAATCGTTCATCGCGCATAGCTATGTACGTGCGTACGGCGCGCGCATCACGCACTACGCGGACCAGCTCGTCGGGCTGCGCGGTACTGACGGAACATGGTTGGCGGGCCTGGGCTACACATTCGCCGGCAGCGAGCGCCTGTTCATCGAGCAATATCTCGATGAGCCGGTCGAGGAGGCGATCGGCTCCATGCTGAGCGTTCGGGTCGAGCGCGAGCAGATCGTGGAAGTCGGCAATCTCGCCGCATCGGCGTCCGGAGCGGCGCGGCGTCTGATCGTCTACATGACGCGCCTCCTGCACGAGCTCCACCGCACCTGGGTCGTCTTCACGTCGACACGCGCTCTGCTGAATTCGTTCGCGCGACTGGAAATCGCCACGATCCCCCTTGGGACCGCGGATCCTTCCCGCCTGCCGGACGGCGGCGCAAGCTGGGGAAGCTACTACGCAACCGGGCCGCAGGTGATGACTGCGAACATTCCGCTCGGTTTCATTCATCTGGATTGCAGACACGCTGCGATGCAAAGCGCCTGAGGCGGTCGGCCTGAAGAACTCGTCATAAACAGAAAGGCCGCACGATGCCTCTTCCGAGCTGGATCGCCAGCGATGCCCGGGTCGAAGCGAACGGATCGCACGCCGCATCGTGGTCCGCGAGCGAGCTCGCCGGTCGAGTGGATGAGTACGCGGCCATGATTTCGGAGGCCTGCGGTCAAGGCGCAGTTGTGGGCCTTGCGGCGGACAATTCTCCCGAATGGATTGCGGCGGATCTCGCCGCACAAGCGGCAGGCGCGGACCTCGTTCCGCTGCCCGGCTTCTTCAGCAACGAACAAGTCGCGCACGCGGTTCGCGCCTCCGCGATGGAAGCGGTATTCAGTGCGGACGCGATGTACGCGGCCTCGCTCGGCTTCACGGACGAGGTTTTCGCGCGCCCCGGATTGTCCCTGTTTCGCTCGGCGGCACGTAAACACCCGCAACGTTCACCGTCATCCGAAAGCCACAAGATCACGTTCACGTCTGGCACGACGCAAGCGCCGAGAGGCGTGATCCTCACGACCGCGCAACAACTGTGCACTGCGCAGTCGCTTGCATCCGTCGCCGCAACACTCGGCATCCGGCGCCATCTTTGTGCTTTGCCGCTTTCCGTGCTCCTCGAGAACGTAGCGGGCGTCTACACCTCACTCATGCTGGGCGCAACGTGCCTGTGCCCGAGCCTTGAAGACCTCGGTATCAGCGGTGCAAGCGGTTTCGACGCGGAGCGCTTTCTCGAGGCCATCGCATATGACGAACCGGACAGTCTGATTCTTCTGCCGCAAATGCTGCAGTCGCTCCTCCCGCGCCTGGCGCGAGGGACGAACATAGACGCTCGCCTCCGCTCGCTCAAGTTCGTATCGGTCGGCGGCGCAAAGACACCCCCGGCGCTCATCGCGGCAGCACGGCAGCTGGGTATGCCCGTATACGAAGGCTACGGCCTCACGGAATGTGCATCGGTCGTGAGCGTGAATCTTCCCGGCGCCGATCGCATAGGCACCGTCGGCAGACCCTTGCCCGGCGTCGCCGTGCGAACCACGCGCCACGGCGAGCTGGAGGTTGCGGGCCGACCGTGTGCCGGTTATCTCGCCCTACCCGGCGACGAGTCACAGGCTTGGTTTGCAACGGGCGATCTGGGCACGATCGATTCCGACGGATATATATCGATCACCGGTCGTAAGAAGAACGTTCTCGTGACGAGCTTCGCGCGCAACATTTCGCCGGAATGGCCCGAGAGCCTGTTGCTCGAAGATCCGCTCATCGTCCAGGCGGCGGTCTTCGGTGATGCGCATCCGTTTCTCGTCGCCCTTCTCGTGCCTGCTTCGCCCGAGACGGAGGACACCGCTCTCGAACGCGCGGTGCAACACGCGAATTCAAAGCTGCCGGAGTACGCACGCATCCGTTGCTGGGTCCGGGCGTGCCAACCCTTCACTGCGCTGAACGGCCTCGCGACCGCGAACGGCCGCATCCGGAGGGCCGCGGTCGCCGAACGCTACGCCGCTCCACTCAATGCACTCTACGAATATGCGCGCCAGCCTCTGGAGATTCACGATCACGCGGGCACTGCGCCTTTGGTGAAACATTGCTCATGAATTTTTTCGACAAGCTGCAGGAAGAAACCGCGGCCGCACGGCAGGAGCTCCTGCGCGTGCAGATCATCCAGGACGCGCTCGCGGGACGCATCGATGTCGCACAGTACCTCGCCTTTCTTTCGCAGGCCTACCACCACGTTCGCCATACGGTGCCGCTGCTGATGGCGTGCGGGAGCCGTCTCCCGGACAGGCTCGGTTGGCTGCGCACCGCGATTTCGGAATACATCGAGGAAGAGATCGGCCACGAGGAATGGATCCTGTGCGACATCGCGGCCTGCGGGGGCGATCCGGAGAAAGTCCGTCAGAGCAGGCCGGCGCTCGAAACCGAGCTCATGGTCGCTTACGCGTATCACCAGATCGATAGGGGCAACGCCGTCGGCTTCTTCGGGATGGTGCACGTGCTCGAAGGCACCAGCACCGCCATTGCCACCACCGCGGCAGACGCGATAGGAACGAACCTCGGTCTCCCCGAAACCGCATTCACGTATCTCACCTCGCACGGCAATCTCGATGTCGAGCATGTGAAATTCTTCGCGCGACTGATGAACCAGGTCGAGGACGGTGCCGACCAGCAGGCGGTCATCCACTGTGCGCGGGCGGTATACCGTCTGTACGGCGATATTTTCCGCGCGCTGCCGCGTGGAAGCCGGAGAGCGGCATGAAAGGCGTCGCTCACCGGCTGGTGCTGACGGGCGCGAGCGGCGGTCTGGGTCAGGCTTTCGCGACCGCGCTGGCGGAGCACTCGAGCGCAATGGTGCTCGTTGGACGCGACCAGGGCCGGCTCGATGCGCTGCGGCAGCAGATGTCGAAGCAGTATCCAGCGCTAACTGTGCGCCTCGTGGCAGGCGATCTCACCGAGTCGCGGGTTCAGCGGCGCATCGTGGATCTGTCGAAAAGCGTGCCCGGGCCCATCAACCTGCTCATCAATGCGGCCGGCATCAACGATTTCGAAAGCTTCGACTCGCAATCGACGGCGACGATCGATCGTCTGATCGCCGTCAATCTCCTGGCGCCGATTCAGCTCACACAATCCCTGCTGCCGCTACTGAAGAAAGCACCGCGGGCGCAGGTCATCAACGTCGGGTCGATTTTCGGCTATCTCGGCTATCCCGGTTTCGCGGTGTATTGCGCGACCAAGTTCGGCCTGCGCGGATTTTCGCAGGCGCTGCGGCGCGAGCTTTCCGATACGGAGGTAGCAGTGCGTTATTTCGCGCCGCGGGCGACTCGCACGCCGCTCACCACGGCGGCCATCTCCGCAATGAATCGGGAGCTCAACACGCGGGAAGACACGCCGGAGCACGTCGCGCGCATGCTGGTGAAGTTCGTTGCACACGAAGGCTGGGAGCGCAAGCTCGGTTTCCCGGAGCGCCTCTTCGTTTTCCTCAACCATCTCATGCCAGGCGTGAACGACCGCGCGATCCGCCATCAGTTGAACACCATACGCAGACATTTTCCGGGCCGTGGGCAGCCACCGCTCGAACACAAGGGAGTCGAGCTATGAAAGAGGCCGTATTGTTGTGCATGGCGCTCGCGTTGAGCGGCACGGCGTGGGCAGGCATGGAAGAGGACGTGGCACGGGTGCGGCAGGAGTGGGAGCGAATCAAGTACGACGTGCCCGCGAAAGACAGAGAACCGCAGTTCGAGAAGCTCACCAAGGCTTCCGAAAAAATCATGGCGCAATATCCGAATCATGCGGAGCCCGCGATCTGGCACGGCATCGTCGAGGCAAGCCACGCGGGGGTAAAAGGCGGGCTGGGGGCGCTTTCGCTTGCAAAGAGCGCACGCAAGTCGCTCGAGCGCGCGATTGCGATCAATCCCGGGGCACTGGACGGATCCGCCTATACCAGCCTTGGATCGCTGTACTATCAGGTACCGGGATGGCCGTTGGGTTTCGGCGATGACGCGACGGCCCAGATGCTTCTGCAAAAAGGGCTGGCATTGAATCCGAACGGTATCGACCCCAACTATTTTTATGGCGACTTCCTGTTCCGTTCGGGGGATTACGCAGGTGCCGAGCGCACATTGCAGAAGGCGTTGCAGGCGCCCCCGCGTGAAGGCCGGAAGCTCGCGGACGAAGGCCGCCGCAGGGAAGTGAAAGAGCTGCTCCAGAAAATCCACGAAAAGAAACGATGAGGATCCTGCTGGTCGAAGATGACGAGCTGCTGGGTTCCGGCCTCGATGACGCATTGGCGCGTGCCCATTACGCGCACGAATGGGTACGCGACGGCCGCTCCGCGCTTCGCGCCGCCAGCAGCGCCGAGTTCGATCTGATCATCCTCGATCTGGGCCTGCCGCAGCTCGACGGCATGGAAGTGCTGAGGCAGATTCGTTCGCGCGGCAACTCGACTGCGGTGCTCGTTTTGAGCGCGCGCGACGCGACGCGTGACCGCGTGTTAGGCTTGAATACGGGCGCCGACGACTACCTCGTCAAGCCGTTCGACCTGGAAGAGCTGCTCGCCCGTATCCGCGCAATCGAAAGACGCCGCAGCGGCGTGTCCACCAATCAAGTGCGTCGTGGTGAGCTCGTGGTCGACCTTGGCGCGATGTCGGTCGAGTACGCGGGAGCACCAGTGGAGCTGCAAAGGCGCGAATTCATGCTTCTGAAGAAGCTCGTCGAAAACCCCAATCAGGTCTTCAGCCGCAGCCAGCTCGAAGAAGCGATCTATGGCTGGGAGTCGGACGTCGGGAGCAACACGATCGACGTCCACGTGCACAATCTCCGCCGCAAGCTCTATCCGGAAGTGATCAAGACGGTACGAGGCATCGGCTATCGTATCGACCCGCTGTAGGGCGTCCCGCCGTGCTGCGCACCCGGTCCATCCGCGCCCGCCTCCTGATCGGTATTCTGTTCGCGCTCGTGCTGATCCTCGGCAGCACGGGCTGGTGGAGTTACGAAGTCGCCAAGCACGAGTCCGAAGAGGTTTTCGGCGCGCGTCTGGCAACTTCGGCGCGCGTGCTGGACGCACTGGTCGCGCGTCAGGTGCAGCATGCCACGATCGCAACCCCACTCGTTATCGCGCTACCGAGGGAGCTGGAACACGCGAGCGGGCACGAAAGCGCGCTTGGCCATCCGTACGAAACGAAAATCGCCTTCCAGGTGTGGGGCGAGGACGGCCGCTTGCTGGTACGCTCCATGTCCGCGCCGGCGCGCGCGTTCAGCCGCAACGTCGCCGGCTTCAGCGGCGAAATCGTCGACGGAGTTCCCTATCACGTTTTCGTACTCCAGTCCGGCAATACCTGGATCCAGGTCGCCGAAAAGAACGAAGTTCGCGACGAGCTCATACACGACCTGGGCGTCGCGGTGATGACGCCATTGATCGTCGGGGCCGCGGTGCTTCTGGTTCTCGTGAACGTGCTGGTATTCTATGGGCTCGCCCCGCTTCGCCAGCTCGCGGCTCACATCGAGAAGCGCCAGCCGGATGCTCTCGGCACGGTGGAGCTGCGCGACGTGCCGCGGGAGCTTGCGTCCGTCGTGCGCGCATTGAACGACCTGCTTCGCCGTGTGGCGCTCGCTTTCGAGCGCGAGCGCCGCTTCACCGATGCGGCCGCCCACGAATTGCGCACGCCGATCGCAGCGATGAAAATCCACGCCGAGAATATTGCGCGCGCCGAAAGCGATGCGGATCGCGCCGAATCGCTGAGAAAGCTGCGACAGAGCCTCGATCGCACCTCCAAGCTGGCGGTTCAGATGCTCGAATACAGCCGCACCCAGAATGCGAGCGATCACGAGCAACGCGTGCACATCCGGTTCGCGGATCTGGTGCGCGAAACGAGCGGTAATATGGAGACGGTGCGCGAAGCGAAGTCCCAGCACCTGAAGCTCATCGAGCACGCCGGTGCGGCAAACGCGTTCGTTTTCGGCGAGACCGAGAAGATTCAGCGTCTCATCGTGAATCTTCTCGACAACGCGTCGCGTTATGCCCCCGAAGGCAGCACGATCGAAGTCACCGTCCGCGCGGCTGATAGCGCGGTGAGCATGTCTGTTGCGAATCGCGGAGCCGTGATTCCGCCGCATTTGCGTGAACGCGTCTTCGAGCCTTATTACCGCGTGCCGGGCAGCGGCTCGGAAGGCAGTGGACTCGGCCTCGCGATCGTGAAAGAGATCGCGGACCAGCATGCGGCAAGCGTCGAGTTGTCATCCAGGGACGGCGCCGACGGAACTGTGGTGACCGTGAAGTTCCCGGCGACAGCCGAACCGCGCGCCGACACCCCGGCGGTCCAGCGCACGGTTCGCGCGCTCGAGCACGTCTCCTCAGGCAGCGTCACGTGATCGGCGAAAGGTGATGCCACCATGATCGAATCGACCTTCACACCCCTGAGCGGCGCCGTTGGCGGCGCGCTCATAGGAATCGCGTCGGTTTTGCTGCTGCTCGCGAACGGCCGCATCGCCGGCGTAAGCGGCATCGTCTCGGGACTGCTCATACGCACGCCGGGTGACGTGGCGTGGCGCGCCGCTTTCGTCATCGGCTTGTGGATCGGTGCGGCGATCTACTGGCTCGTGCGTGGCGAGCTTTTCGCGGTCACGGTGACAGCCTCACTGCCCACGACTCTCGTTGCCGGCCTGCTCGTCGGTTTCGGTACGCGGCTCGCAGGCGGCTGCACGAGCGGTCATGGCATCTGCGGTATCGCGCGTTTGTCGAAACGCTCGATCGCCGCAACGATCGTTTTCATCGCTGCGGCGATGCTGACGGTGTTTGTCGCGCGCAATGTGGCAGGCTAGCTCATGATGGAAAACCAATCTCGTCAGAGATGGCTCGAGCTTGCGTTCGCGCTCGTGTGCGGTGCGCTCTTCGGACTCGGGCTCGTCATCTCGGGCATGTCGAATCCCGCCAAGGTGCTCGCATTTCTCGATATAACGGGGCGGTGGGACCCGACGCTGCTCGTTGTCATGTTCGCTGCGCTGGCGGTAACGCTGCCGGCGTTCCGCTGGACCCTCAGCCGGCAGAGCCCTCTCGTGACGTCGCGCTTCGCGTTGCCTGCTGCCCTGACTATCGACCGACGGCTCATCGCAGGTTCCGCGCTATTCGGCATCGGCTGGGGACTCGTGGGACTTTGCCCGGGTCCGGCCGTGACCGATCTCATCACCGGCAACAAGCGTATCGTGCTCTTCGTTGCCGCCATGCTCGTCGGTGCCGCCATGGCGAGCCTCATCGGACAGCGCGGCACTCGCGACGCGAGCGCGCCGTCGGCAGGATCTTAGTGCCTCGACTACAGCAGCGCGAGATGCTTCGCATGAGCGCCTGTAGGGGCGCTCCAGACATCGCTGAAAGTGCATCGCTCCAGAGCGTCCTGCCACGATTTCGTGTTTCTGTCGTAAAGCTCGATACGCCCTGACCCGTCGGCTCTCGCCACGATGCGCACGTACTCTTTACCGAGAAGCCGGGGCCCGAGCACGACTCGGCCCACTGTCCTATCCGGTCGCGCAAGTGTCATTTGGTTCATCCCAGGCGCACGAGAGCAATCTCGCCGCGTTTCGTGATCTTGAGGCAGCGTTTGCGGCGCTCCGACCTGTTGAGCTGAGCGTCGATGAGTTTCGCGGCGGTGGCGCTCGGAATCGCGTCGCTTCCGCACTTGCGAGCCGCCAGTCGCAACCAGCGGATGTCTTCCACTCTGATAACCATTACATGCATCCTTCCGAATGCGAACGCGAAGGCCGATGCGGTCGGTACCGCGCGCGCCGTTCATGGCCACCGAGGAGGTCCGTTTACCTTATGGGCCTGTGCGCGGGCTGAGAATGCCCGGCCGGTATTCACTGTGGGGGGACTTGTCCAGACTATACGCTCTTTTGCGGAGTGCATGCTGATGCTTACCTCTGGAAGATGAGCAGCAGATAGACAGAGAACAGCAGGAGGTGCACCGCGCCGAGTAGAACGTTCGTGCGACTGCTCGAGAACGTCATCGTGCTCTGAAGCAAGGTCAGTGCGAGCATGGTCATATCGATCGGCTCGAGTCCGAGAATGATGTTGCGTTTCGTGAGAAGCCCGAACGCGAGCACCGCCGGGATCGTAAGGCCGATCGTGGCCAACGCTGAACCGAGCAATATGTTCACAGATCTTTGCAGATCATTGGCGAAAGCGGCTCGCACCGCGCTCATAGCCTCAGGGGATAGCACCAGCACCGCCACGAGAAATCCAGCGAGCGCGACAGGGGCTCCCAGAATTCGAATTGTGAAGTCGATCGGCACTGCTATCTGTTTCGACAGCAGAACGAGCAACACCATGTAGACGATGAGGAGGACCGTGTGGTACGCGATCGCAAAGGAGCCCTCGCGGGCGCTTGTCAGACCAGCCGCTTCAGTCGCCTCATCGGCGACGCTGGATTGGAAGTACGCGCGGTGTCTGACGTTCTGAATTCCCAGAAACACGGCATATAGCGCGACCGAAATAACCGCCCAGACACCTGCCTGAATCGGCGAGAACGCCTGATCAGGGGCGGACTGCGTGAAGCTTGGCAGCACGAGTCCGATAACCGCGAGAGGAAGAATCACGGCGAGGAATGCGCTTGCGCCCTGCAGGTTGTAATCCTGCTCGTGGTAGCGAAGACCGCCGATGAGTAAAGTCAGCCCGACGAGGCCATTCAGCACGATCATGACGATCGCAAACATCGCGTCTCGTGCGAGCGTCGGACTGCCGTTCCCGGTCGACATTGTCGCCACAATAATCATCACTTCGATGCCCGTGACGGCCAGGGTCAGAATCAGCGTACCGAGCGGCTCGCCAAGTCTGGCGGCGAGATGCTCCGCGTGCCTCACCACGGCGAACGCCGAGAAAAGCACTACGAGCACAACCCACGTCAACGCGAATGCAAATCGCACCGGGTGCGACAAGTCATCGAGCAGGTACTCGCCGCCTTCCAGAAAGGCAATCGCCGTTGCGGCATTGAAATATAGGGGCCACTCGGTCTTCAACCATGACAGGGCGCGCGGCGGCATATCAGTCATCTCACCCTTCCGGGCGTGTGTGGTTACTGGGCCATTGTCGTGGGGACGCTATGCGGGCATGGCGGTTGCTTCATAAGTTCTTCTCTATCCGCCGCTCGGTTTCATCGAGATCGCCAAGGGCGGCTCACTGATGGGTCTTCTGTCGATCGACCGGGACCCCCGCCGGATACACATGCCGTTTGTAGAGATGGCGAGTGCGCGAACGCAGGAATTCGTCCTGCGTTGGTCTCGCGGCAGGACGCCCCACGAGGAGGTTCTGCGCCAGACAATGGAATTTCCGCCTCAACGGCGCGGCCCACCAAATCGAAGACTATCAAGTGGGCTCGCAGGAGCGACGATGCTCGAGCTCACGGTTAAGTCAGATATCCCGGGCAGCGCCGCTTATGCGTTGCTCAACCGCCTGCGCTTGGCGTTGCCGCATCCGTTCACATGAGCCGCACATTCAAGGGAGCCTGACTATGGCATCGCTGCACGAGCAGATCAACCTCGAACTTAAGAACTTGTGCAGCGAAGATGAGGCTTTCGCCTGGCTGAGTTCGCCGCAGCAACTGCTCGGATTGAGAATACCGGCGCGTCTGATGGCTACGGGTGAAGGACTCGCCGTGCTGGAGGCGCTGAGAACCGTCAGGCCACTGTGTAATTGAGCTGGAGGGAAGCTCAGATATGAAGGGAACGTAGACACAGCGCCGAGGCTGTCGTTACGGCCGCTGACCACACGCTGTCATCATTGCTGAAGCTGCATCCTTACCAGACACGCTTCTGCGTGAAA
>Ga0075421_100001597_pt1 | contig 26689 bp, 22 predicted proteins | sample SoiMetdeltSBSDD5_FD_75292 | JGI IMG/M metagenome (GOLD analysis project Ga0075421, IMG submission 75292) | Bulk soil microbial communities from a Populus tree surrounding site in Tennessee, USA - Soil MetaG P. deltoides SBSDD5 | ecosystem: Environmental > Terrestrial > Soil > Tree plantation... | reverse complement strand
TGTTTGGCGGCCAGCTCGTCGCGGACGGCTTTGGCGCATTCGGCAAGCTCATCATCTATCTTTGCGCAGCCGTGGCGGTCGTCATGGCGCACAATTGGTTCGAGCGCGATTTCGAGCATGGCGCCGAATATCCGGTGCTGATCCTGTTCGCGGCGGTCGGCATGTCGGTGATGGTCTCGGCCACCAGCCTGGTGTCGCTCTACGTGGGCGTCGAGCTCAACAGCCTTGCTGCCTATGTGCTGGCCTCCTACCGCCGCACCGATGACCGTTCGGCCGAGGCAGGGCTCAAATATTTCGTCCTCGGCGCGCTCGCCTCGGGCATCATGCTTTACGGCATCTCGCTGCTCTACGGCTTCACCGGCACCACCCAGTTCGAGGGCGTAGCCGCGTCCTTCGCCCGTGACGGTACTCAGTCGATCGGCCTCCTGTTCGGCCTCGTCTTCCTGCTCGCCGGCCTGGCGTTCAAGGTCAGCGCCGTGCCGTTCCACATGTGGACGCCGGACGTCTATGAAGGCGCGCCGACCCCGGTCACCGCCTTTTTCGCGTCCGCGCCAAAGGTCGCCGCCGTGCTGCTTGGCGTTCGCGTCTGCCTCGATGCGCTGGGCCCGGCGATGGATGCCTGGCGGCAGATCATGACCTTCGCCGCGCTGGCATCGATCCTGCTCGGCGCGGTCGCCGCCTATGGCCAGTCCAACATCAAGCGGCTGCTCGCCTATTCGTCGATCAACAATGTCGGTTTCGCGCTGATCGGCCTCGTCGCCGGCGGGCCGCAGGGCGCGAGCTCGGTCCTGTTCTACATGGCCGTCTATGTCGTCATGACGCTTGGCGCCTTCCTCTGCGTCCAGCGGATGAGGGGCGAAGACGGCGAATATATCGAGGCGATCGACAGCCTGTCCGGCCTGTCACAGACGCGGCCGGCCCTGGCCGCGGGCCTCGCCATCTTCATGTTTAGCCTGGCCGGCATCCCGCCGATGTTCGGCTTCTGGCCGAAGTTGATGGTGTTCAACGCCGCGGTGCAGGAAGGTCTCTACGCGCTGGCGGTCGCCGGCATCCTCGGCACGGTGGTCGGCGCTTACTATTACCTTCGCATCGTCAAGGTGATGTACATGGACGCGCCGGGCCAGCCCTTCGCCAAGGGGCAGAGCCGATTGGAGGGCCTGCTGATCGCCTTGGCCGCGCTGGTCGTCTCGCCGCTGGGTTACCTGCTCATCGGGCCGCTCGGCGAGGTGACGGGCCGGGCGGCGGGAAGCCTGTTCTGAACCGAATCCGCATCGTCGAGAGGCTGGGATCGACCAATAGCGCCCTGCTGTCCGACAGCCGGGCGGTGGAAGGCGACTGGCTGGTCGCGCTGAGGCAGGACAGCGGCAAGGGCCGGCACGGCCGTCCATGGCAATCAATTGACGGCAATTTCAGCGGGTCGACTCTGGTGCAGCTCCGAGACTCCGACCCGCCTGCGCCATCGCTGGCCCTGCTGGCTGGACTGGCTCTGGTCGAGGCGGTTGAAATCGAAGCGCCGGAGGCGGCCTTGTCCCTGAAATGGCCCAACGACCTGATGTTGGGCGACGCCAAGCTGGCGGGCATCCTCCTCGAGCGCTCGGGCGATCGGGTGGTTGCTGGATTCGGCCTCAATCTGGCGGGCGCCCCCGAGCTTCCGAACCGCAAGACGGCGTCGTTGAAGGGTGTCAAGGACATCCCGCCGCAAGCGTTCGCACCGGTCCTCGCCGCCAAGTTCGCGCAGCTCCTTTCGGTTTGGCGCGCATCGGAGCCGGCGCAATTCGCACAGGCATGGCTGGCTCGTGCGCATGCCATCGGAACTCCGCTGGAAGTTCACAGCGGACCCGGTGAGCGGGTCGGCGGGACCTTTGAAGGAATCGAGCCCGACGGCGCCATGCGCCTGCGGCGCGACGACGGCATGGTCGACGTCATTCGCGCCGGGGATGTTTACCTGGGTCAGTGACGCGAGTCGCCTTCTCGCCCCTGTCACGGACTGCTGTTAAGGCTCGCCTCGTTTCGCGACCGAGTCGAAGCGTTTCACCGGCGCTGCGTCGCCGACCTCTCGCGGAACCCAGCGCCGGCCCTGTCGGCCGGCACTCCCTGCTGGAGTAGCCATATGAACGCTATCACTACCAAGGACGGGACCCGGATTTTCTACAAGGACTGGGGCCCAAAGGATGCGCAGCCGATCGTTTTCCATCACGGCTGGCCGCTGAGCGCGGACGATTGGGACAACCAGATGATGTTCTTCTTGGGCGAGGGTTTCCGGGTGATCGCCCATGACCGCCGCGGCCATGGCCGATCGGACCAGACCGATGCCGGCAATGAAATGGACACCTATGCGTCCGACGTCACCGAACTGGTCACCGCGCTCGACCTTAAGAATGCGATCCATGTCGGCCATTCGACGGGTGGCGGCGAGGTCACGCGCTATGTTGCTCGGGCCGAGCCGGGTCGTGTCGCCAAGGCCGTGCTACTCGACGCGGTGCCGCCGGTCATGGTCCAAAAGGAGTCTAATCCGGGCGGTCTGCCAATCGAGGTTTTCGACGGATATCGTGCTGCGGTCGCCGCAAACCGCGCCCAGCTCTATCTCGATATCCCGACCGGTCCCTTCTACGGCTTCAACCGGCCGGGCGCGCAAGTGAGCCAGGGCCTCATCTACAACTGGTGGCGCCAGGGCATGATGGGCAGCATCAAGGCCCAATATGAGTGCATCAAGGCCTTCTCCGAAACCGACTTCACCGAGGATCTGAAGAAGATCGAAGTGCCGGTGCTGGTGTTCCATAGTGAGGACGATCAAATCGTTCCCTACGCGGATTCGGGGCCGCTCTCGGCCAAGCTTTTGAAGAACGGCACGCTCAAGACCTATAAGGACCTGCCGCACGGCTGCGCCCAGACGCATCCGGACATCGTCAACCGCGACATTCTCGCCTTCATTCGCGGGGAGGAATTGGCGGCGGAAGAAGTGAAGGTCGACGTGCATCTGGAGGCACCGACGCCGGCATGACCGGAGCGACCAGCAGGAGGGAGGCCGGGCATCGTCCCGGCCTCCGCCGTCGATGAGTGAGGCTTCAGCCCAGGCGCTGATCGACAGCCGGCGAGAGCAAATGTTCCCGCGGCTTTCGTGCGCGGATGTCGAGCGGCTCCGCCGATTCGGCGAATCCAGGACGTTCAGGGCCGGCGAGACGTTGATCAGCGCTGGTGAGCAGGGCCACGGCCTGACGCTCCTGTTGTCGGGCCAAATCGAAATCCAGCAAAACCAGACCGGCCGCCGGATTCACATCGTTACCCATGAGCAGGGCTCCTTTATGGGAGAACTGGCCCAGCTGTCGGGACGGCCGGCGCTGGTCGACGGCGTCGCGCTGACCGACGGCGAAGCCATTGAGATCCCACCCGATCGCCTGCGTGCCGTGCTGGTCGCCGAGGCGGAACTGGGCGAGCGGATCATGCGGGCGCTGATCCTGCGCCGCGTCGGCCTGATCGAGCGCGGGGCGGGACCGGTCGTCGTCGGCGGCGAAGGCGATGCAGACGTGCTTCGCCTGGTCAATTTCCTCCGGCGTAACGGGCACCCCTATTTGCGGCTCGACCCCGAACAAGACAGCTGCGGCCAGACGCTGGTCGACCGGTTCCAGGTCGAGGAGGGGTCGCTGCCCATCGTGCTGTGCCCGGGCGGCCAGCTGCTGCGTAATCCGACCGAAGACCAGCTTGCCCGCTGCATCGGCCTGGTCGGGCCGATCGACCCCGACAAATTGTTCGACGTGGTCATCGTCGGCACCGGCCCGGCCGGGTTGGCGACGGCCGTCTACGCTGCATCAGAGGGGCTGTCGGTACTGGCGCTCGATTGCCGCTCGTTCGGTGGACAGGCCGGCGCCTCGGCGCGGATCGAAAATTACCTGGGCTTCCCGACCGGCATATCGGGCATGGCCCTGATGGGGCGGGCGTTCAGCCAGGCCGCGAAATTCGGTGTGGAAATGGCGATCCCCGATGAGGCGGTGTCGCTGATATGCGGGAACGACCCATGCCGGCTGGACCTTGCAAACGGCGAACGCGTCCAGGCCCGGACGGTGGTGATCGCCACGGGTGCGCGCTACCGGCGGCTGGCCGTTGACCGGCTGCACGAGTTTGAAGGCACGTCGGTCCATTATTGGGCGTCGCCGCTCGAAGCCGACCTTTGCTCAGAGAGCGAGATTGCGCTGGTCGGCGGCGGAAACTCGGCGGGCCAGGCGACCGTCTTTCTCGCTGGCAGGGCCAGGAAGGTCATAATGGTCGTACGAAGGCCGCTGGCCCGGACCATGTCCCAATATCTGGTCGAGCGGATCGAAAGCCTGCCGAACGTGGAGGTCGTGGTCGGGGCCGAGGTGGCATCGCTGGAGGGCGCCGAGGGGAAGCTGGAGGCGGTGGTCTTGCGCGACAGTTCGTCCGGTGCGGTAACACGCCGGCCGGCGAAGCATCTCTTCTCCTTCATCGGCGCCGAGCCGAATACCGACTGGCTCGAAGGAACGGGCCTCAAGCTGGATTCGCGGGGCTTTGTGCTGACCGGTGCGGAGGCAGGCGACGAACGCTATCCGCTGGGGACCAGCCGCCGCGGCATCTTCGCTGTCGGCGACGTACGCTCGGGCTCGGTCAAGCGCGTGGCGGCTGCGGTCGGCGACGGCGCGCAGGTGGTAGCGGCGATCCATCTCTATCTGGCCACGGCGGGCGAGGGAGCTGCCCTGTCACCAAGGGCGACGGTGACCGCCTGACGCTCGCAATTCATTTCGCTTCCCGCTAGGCACGCGCCCATGCTGCTCGCAATCGATGCCGGGAACACCAACCTCGTCTTTGCCCTGGTGGACGGCGATGAAATCAAGGCCCGATGGCGGATCGCCACCGACCCCAGGCGCACCGCCGACGAATATGCGGTCTGGCTGCACCAGCTGCTCGAGCTGGAAGGCTATGGCCGCGACGACGTCGACCAGGTCATCATCGGCACGGTCGTCCCGCGCGCGCTCCACAATCTCGAAGTGCTCAGCAGCAAATATTTCGGCGTGAAACCACTCGTCGCCGGGCAGGGCCCCGCCGAATGGCCGATCGCTCTGGATGTCGAAGAGCCTCAGAGCGTAGGCGCCGACCGCGCGCTCAACGTGATGGCTGCCCATGCCAAGCATCCCAATGATCTGATTGTCATCGACTTCGGCACCGCCACGACCTTTGACGTGGTCGATTTCTCGGGCGCCTACAAGGGCGGCATCATCGCTCCGGGTATCAACCTCAGCCTCGATGCGCTGGTGTCGGCTGCCGCCAAGCTGCCTCGAATCGCGATCGCCGCACCCACGGACGAGAGTGTTGTCGGCCGGACCACGGAAACGCAGATGCTGATCGGCGTTTACTGGGGGTATGTGGCGATGATTGAGGGACTGGTAGCACGGCTGAAGGCGGAGATCGGACGGCCGGTGAAGGTCGTGGCGACCGGCGGCCTCGCCATCCTGTTCGACAAGAATACCGATGTGTTTGACGTGATCGAGCCAGACCTCACCATTCAGGGGCTTGCCCTGCTCGCCGCCGGGATCACCAAGTGACCCCAGGCGAAGAGCTGCTGTTCCTCGCGCTCGGCGGGTCGGGCGAGATTGGCATGAACGTCAATCTCTACGGCTGCCGCGGCAAATGGCTGATGGCCGACCTTGGCCTGACTTTCGCCGACCCCGACTATCCCGGGATCGAGCTGATCCTCCCCGAGCTTGAGTTCATCGAGCAGCGGATGGACGATCTCGTCGGAATCGTCCTCACCCACGGGCATGAGGATCATATCGGCGCGCTGCCTTACCTCGCCGCCGATTTGAAGGTCCCGCTCTATGCGACGCCGTTCACCGCAGGCCTGATCGCCGGCAAGCTGGAGGAAGAGGGGCTGACCGGGCAGGTGTCGCTGCGCGTGATCGAACGCGGCGGGTCGATCGACCTCGATCCTTTCCGCGTGACCTATGTCCCGCTGGCCCACTCGATCCCTGAAGGGAACGGCCTGCTGATCGAAACGCCGTTCGGCAATGTCTTCCACACCGGCGATTGGAAGATCGACGAGACGCCGGTGCTCGGCCACCCCAGCTCGGCCGAAACCCTGACCGAGATCGGCGACCGCGGCGTGCTCGCGCTGGTTTGCGATTCCACCAACGCCTTCTTGAATGACGCATCGGGTAGCGAATCCTCGGTTCATGAGGCGCTCCGCAACGAGGTCATGAAAGCGCGCGGCCGCGTGCTGATCACGACCTTCGCTTCAAATGCAGCGCGTCTCGAAACCATCGGCCGCGTGGCGGTCGAAACCAACCGCCGGGTGGTCGTCGCGGGGCGGAGCCTCGACCGCATCCTGAGAGTGGCCAAGTCCACCGGTTACCTGCTCGATTTTCCCGAGCCGGTCCGCTTCGACGAGGCGATGATGCTGCCCAAGGAGGACGTGCTGATCATCGCCACCGGCGGGCAGGGCGAGCCGCGCGCGGCACTCGCGCGCATCGCCTTCGGCCAGCATGAGCTGAAGATCGGCGAGGGCGACACCGTTATCTTTTCGTCCAAGCAGATTCCGGGCAACGAGATGCCGATTGGCCGGATCATGAACGCCCTTTCCGACCTCGGCATCATCACCATCACCGAGCGGCAGGCGCATATCCATGTCTCGGGCCACCCGGGGCGGCCGGAACTCGCGGCCATGTACCGCTGGATCCGTCCGGAGATTCTCGTGCCGGTTCATGGCGAAATGCGCCACATGCGCGAGCAGGCGCGCTTCGGGATCGCGGAAGGGGTGCCCGCCGCCATCGTCCAGCGCAACGGCGACCTCATCCGCCTGGCGCCGGCAGGTCCGGAAAAGATCGGCGAGGAGAGGGTCGGGCGGTTGGTCCTGGACGGCGACGTGATCCTGCCCGCTGACGGCGCCACGCTTAACGAGCGCCGCAAGGTCGCAAACAACGGCCTGATCGCGGTGGCCTTGCCGATCGATGGTGACGGCCGGCTGGCGGGCAAAGTACTGATCCGCCCGTTTGGCGTGCCGGTCGAGGAGGATCGCGACGATTTCCTCGCCGATGCCGCCGACGCGGCGGAAAAGGCTTATGAGCCGACGCGCGACGTGGAGCGGGTGCGCGAGGCGGTGAGGCTGGCGGTGCGCCGCTGCGCGACGCTATGGACCGGCAAGAAGCCGATCGTCGACGTCATGCTGGTTGAGGTCGTCACATGAAATGGACCTCGGTCCTGGCGATCTATTTCCTGATCTTCTGCTTTTCCGCCTTCCTGATGCTCCCGTTCGGCGTGAAAACGCATGAAGAGGTCGGCGCGGAACGGGTGCCGGGCCAGGCGGATAGCGCCCCCTACAAGTTCGACCTGATGAGGCATTTGATGCGCGCGGCGGTGGTCGCGGTGCTGCTGACCGCCATCTATGTCGCCAATTATGCGTTCGGCTGGATCACCGTCGACGACCTGGATTTCTACAACTAGCGCCGCTTCTCCACTGCCTGCGCCAGTGCGGCATAGAGCTTGCCCATGTCGCCCGACATCAGCGTGACCGCGATCATCCCGCCGTCGCGCTCGGCCAGCACGCGGCGGAGCATCGCTTCAAAGTCGTGGACATAATGATTGACCGCGTTCTGGAATTCGGGGTCGCTTTCATATTGGGCGAGGATGGCGCGGCTCTCGGTTCCGCCCAGCAGCCGCACGGCACGGCGGGTAAACACCCCGCGGTTGCCTTTGAGGTAGTGCGCCCACGCCTTGTCGTCGACTTCGTCGCTAAGGATCTTCTGCACGTCGATCGCGGCGGAATTCATGGCGTCCATCAGCAGGGCGACGCGGCGCGCGAATTCTTCGCCGCTGTCCTTCATCTGCGCCTCGCGGCTGCGCTCGATGTGCGCCTCCAGCGCCACCGCGCTTTGGCCGATCGACAGCATCTGTGCCGTCAGCTTGTCCGATGCTTCGCGCGCGGTGTTCACGGCGTGCGCCGCGACGCGATCCAGCTCGGCGAGCTTGGTCTCGACGCTGTCGCGCACGGCCTTTTCGAGCGCCAGGCGCGTGGCTTCGCTCATGTTTCCCGCGCTCTCCGGGATGACCTTGGCGATCGCTTCGCGGGCGCGCTCGGCGGCGTGGGTCGCGGCTTCGCGCACCTGGACCAGGGCCGACACCAGCGCCGGACCGGTTTCGTGTGACAGCCGGCCGGCTTCTTCGCTGGCCGCGGCGATTGCGGCACTCAGTTCAGACAGACGTTGCTCGGCCTGGCTGACGCCCAAATCGACCGAAGTCATCAGCGTAGCAAGCCGTTCCTGCTGCGTTTCCACGGTGGACGCGCCGGATTCGATCCGGTTTTCGGCCTCGACCGCGGCATCCCGCATTTGCTCGATATGGGGCCGCGCCGCCTCTGCCGATGCCAGCAGGCGGGCCGCGCCGGCCTCGGCTTCGCCCAAGGTCGAGCTCATCTGGCCGGCAAGCGCCAGGCCGAGTTCGTCCAAGCCTTCGCGCAGCCGCTGGGTACGGTCGGCAAGGCCATCGAGGCTCGAATCCTGGGCCGTGGTGGTCGCAGTGAGGCTCTCAAGTTCCGTCCGCAGCCGGCCGAGGGCCGTCTGCACGTGGCCGGCGCGCTCGTCGCCGGAGCGTGCCAGGTCCATGAATCGTTCGTCGAGTGCCGCCATGCCGCCGTCGAGGTCGGCGACAAGCCGCTGCGAGGCGCGCTCTTGCTCGGCGATCCGCGCCGTCAGGCTGTCGAGGGTGGCGCTGGCACTCGCCAGCCGCTCGCCGAGCATCTCCGACGCGTCGATGCCGGCACGGCCGATACCCGCCTGGCTTTGCGCAACCAGCGCGGAAACTGCCGCAGCCTGGGCATCGACCCCGGTACGGATTTCGGTCAGCGCTTCGGCTGAATGGGCAAGCAGCTGGTCGACCATGGATCGGGTGGCGCCGCCGGCTTCGGATACGCTTGCGGCGGCCGCATTTCCGGCGGTTTCGATCTGCGAAAGGTTGGCCAGCAGCCGCTGCGACGCTTCGTGAACGATGCTGTCGGCCTGTTGCGCCTGCGCCGAGAGCTGGTTGACCTGCCCTTCGAATTGACTTGCCTGCTGCAGAGCGGTTCGGCCCGCCTCCCGCAAGGTGTCAGCCATGCGCCGCGTGCTGTCCTCGGCCTGGGGCAGGTCGCTGAGCAGCACGCCGATATCGGTCCGCGCTGCTTCGGCTGCGCGATCGAGCGCTGCGCCATGTTCCGCGAGCGTCCGCGAGCCCTCGTTCAATTGGGAGGTGACATGACCCAGCCGGGTCGCGGCCTGGTCGCCGAGACCCATCAGGTCGCCGGCCATCACACCGAGCGAGCGATGATTGTCCGCGATCTGCACCTGGAGCGCCGCGAGGACGTCCTGAAGGGCGCGGGCCTCGGTCCGCATGGCGATGACCGACCGGGTGAATTTCTCCGATTCCTTGCGCCTGGTACGCCCGAACATCAGCCAGCTGAGGCCGATCAGCGCCAGTGGGCCGGTGAGGATCGCGACCCACTGCGCGATTTGCGGGCTGGTCAGCGGCTCCGCCGCCAGCGACCGCCCGGCGGACCAGGCGGCGTAGGCTGTCCACAACATGGCCAGGATCGAAAGTGCCCAGCCGAGCACCTGCCGCCCGCCCTCCGTCGCAACGCCATGGACATCGCGAATCTCGGCCCAGCTCATCCGGTCGAATTGCGGCTCGGAATGGACCTCTTCGCCTTCGACCGAGGGGATGTGCTCCTCGATGTCATTGGGATAGCGGCTGCCCTGGGCGCGATACGGGTTGGTGCTCATGACCGGGGAGTTTACCACCTTTATTGAGAGGGGAAAGCGACAAAAGGTCACAGTCGGGTCTGGAAATGGCCGGCAGGACTGCCTTATGGTCGCCGACCTTTAGGGGGGGAATTCCAGTTACGCGGAGCTTGCCATGACGCTCGGCGCCTTGATCGGTGCCTATCAGGAGGATGATGCGGGCGGTCTCCGCGCGCTGCTGCCGCTCGCCGGGCGCACATTGATCGAATATCAGGCGCGCTGCCTGTCGGCGGCCGGCACGGCACCGCTGGTGGTGCTGGTCGAACGTATCCCTCCGGCGCTGAACGAGGCGTTCGAGCGGCTCCGGGCCGAGGGAATTTCGGTCGTGCCGGTCAGCGACGGCAATGAGGCCGCAAGCCGCTTTGAGGCCGGAAGCCAGCTGGTTCTATTGGGTGATGGCGTTGCACCGGACATCGGCGATCTCGAACAGCTGATCGGTGAGAGTGGCGGCGCGGTCCTGACGGTGCCCGACGACGAGGCCCATGCCGAATTCGAGCGGATCGACGGGCTGCAGCGCTGGGCAGGCGTGGCGCGGGTCGAATCCAGCATGCTCGGCGCGACCGCGGCGATGCTTGGCGACTGGGATTTGCAATCGACTCTCCTGAGGCGCGTCATCCAGTCGGGCGCGCGCTTCATACCTTCCGCATCGGGCCAGGGTCTGGGCCCGGTCCTGGTCGCCAGCGAAGAAGCCGCCGCCGGCTACGAGCGCCGGCTGCTGCTCGCCTCCCGGACGGCGCGCGAGGACGCCGTCAGCCGCTATCTCCTGCCCCTCGTCGAGGAGCTTGCGACAGAAAAGCTGATGGAGACGGGCGTCCGCCCGGCCTGGCTGGTCCAGCTGGCGCTCCTCATGACCATCGCTGCCGCTTTCTGCCTCACCCGCGGCTGGCACTGGGGGGCGCTGGCCATGTTGTTGCTGGCGACGCCGCTGGACCAGGTCGCCCAGCGCCTGGCGATGTTGCGCCTGCAGCCGCTCAGCTCGTCGATGCTGTCGCGGCGCCTGCTGTGGCCCGCGGCAGGCCTGGCTCTGTTGGCCCTCGGTTGGTTTGAGGCCCGGCATGGCGCGGGCTGGGGCGCGATGATGGCGGCGCTCGCCGGAGCTGGCTTTGCCGAAGCCGGAAGGATCGAGAGGCACGGCAAGTCCCTGCCGGCCGGCCAATGGCATTTTTCGCGCCGAACGGCGATTTGGCTCGCCATCCCTTTTGCCATCGGCGGATGGTGGAGCCTCTATCTCGGCCTGCTCGCCTCTTACGCGGCGATCAGCTTCTTCATCGCCCAGCATTTTCGGCACGGCGTCGAAACTCGGGACCAGGCCCGTAATTGACTGCGCGTTAACCCCATCTGTTTTATGACGGCGGCATGATGCCCGTGGAATGGCCGCTTGCTGCATCGGCAGCCGACCGCCCGGTCGATCCCGCGCGCCCCCGCGCGGGGCTCGACCGTTTGCCTGTGGCCATGGCCGATTTCTTCCTGAACGAGAGCAGCCGCCTGACCGATGAAGAGCGGGCGTTGATGGCGGCAATGCTGCGCGGGCTGGTCGCCGATATCGCCGATGAGCTGATCGCTGCCCTGCCGCCGCTCCTCGGCGCCAAGGCGGAACGGTTGCGCGATGGCCTTTACCGGCGGTTGCGCGATGCCGGGCTTCTCACGCGCGAAGGCGTGGTGGCACTGCTGCTGCGCCGAGCCGATGAGCAACAGCTGTCAGGACATGCCAATCGCAGCGACGACACGCTTGCCGCGTTTGTGGCTGACCAGGATGCCTCCGTTGCGGAAGCGGCCATGGCGCTGACGCTGGCTCGGGGCCGGCGGCGGGACAAGTTCGGCCGGCTTGGCGCGGAGTTCGACGATTTGGCGGCAGAAGACGCCGTGGCGCTGGTCAATGCGGTGACGGCGGCCCTCGGTCAGCTTGGCGAGGATGTCGACCAGTCACTGGGAACTGCCGCGCAACTCCTGCTGGCACGTCACGACGAGGGGCGGCGGCTGGAGGCTCACGTGGCCCTGCTGGCCAGGGCACTGGAGGCATCGAACCGGGCCGGCGACGATATGATCCGCCAGCTGGCGCATGACGGCGATCCTGCGCTGCTGGTTGCTCTGCTCGCCCGCCGTGCCGGAGTCGACCAGGCCGATGCCTGGCGCCTGTTTACCGGCGGCGAGGCGATGATGTTGGCGAGGCTCGCGGCATGCGAGCGAGCAGCCGCAGCGCAAATTCTTGCCGCGTTCGAACCCATGTCGGGTTCGTCGGCCGCCGAGCGGTTCATCGATCGATTTGACGCCATCGACGAGAATTCGGTGGAACAGCGCCGCCGCTGGCTCCGGCTTGACCCCCACTACCGCCATGCCCGCGAGGCATTGGACCGCGGCGATGGCTAGCGTGCCTTCCGACTTGGGACCTGTCAGCGGCCGCGTCGACCGCGAGGGCCGGCTGACCAGCGCCGATCCGCCGCTGTTGCGGTTGCAGCAAGATGCCGGCTCCAAGCTCGGAGCACCGCTGGCGCTGCCGCAACTCGCGGCCGTGGTCCGCTCCGCGATCAAGCTCGGTGTGCCGCTCTCACGGGCGATTATTGCCGCTTCGAGCGATCAGGATCTGGACCTGTGGGTAAGGGTTGAACCGGATGCTGAAGGCGCGGCCCTGACCATAGATGGCTGGAAAGCGCGTCCGCCGGCGCCGCCGCGGCTGACACTGGTCGGCAGCGAACCCCAACCGGACGAGGATGAGGCGCCGGCGGTCTTCGGATTCGCCACCGATGCCGAACTCAAATTGACCCGAATGGATGAGCGCGTGGCGGCCCGCCTGGGCCTGGATGCCAAGGCCATCATCGGCCAGCCGCTGACCCGGCACTTTCTGCTGTCGGACAATGGCGATGGCGCGATGCCGCTGTTGACCGCGCTGGGCGGCCGCCATGATTTCGTCGGACAGAGGGCCAAGGTGCGCGGCAACGGCGAGACCGAGGTTGTCCTGAATGGCGCGGCAATCCAGTCCCCGAAGGGGGGCTTTGCCGGCTATGAAGTCGAGCTGGAACTCGAAGGCGGAGCCGCGAGCCAGGCTGGACCGATTTTCGACCCGGCGCTCGACGAAGCCCTGCGATCGCCGCTCGATCGGATCATCTCGGCTGCCGAGCGGATCGTCGACCGCAGCGAAGGTCCGCTGAGGAGCGACTATGCCGCCTATGCCGGCGACATCGCTGCTGCCGGCCGTCACCTCCTGTCGGTCATCAAGTCGATGACCGAGCAAGAGGAAGTCAAGGTCGAAGGCAGGGTCGATCTGGCCGAAGCAGTTGGCGAAGCAATCCAGCTGATCGAGACCCGCTCCGAAGAGCGCTCCATCCAATTCGAGCTGGTCGGCATCGGAGAGCCGCTGCCTGCAAACGGCGAGCCTCGCGGCGTCGTGCAGATCCTGGTCAACCTTCTTGGCAATGCGGTGCGCCATTCGCCTGAGGGAGGCACCATCGCGGTCATCGGCGAGCGGCGGGGAGACATGGTCGCCGTCACCGTCGCCGACGAAGGCCCTGGCATTGCCGAGGCCGACCATGAGCGGATCTTCGAACGTTATGAGCGGGTCGGCGATGCGCCGGGCGGCATCGGCCTGGGCCTCGCCATTTCCCGGCGCCTGGCCCGTTCCATGGGTGGCGACATCCTGTTGCAAAGCGCGTCCGGCGAGGGCGCGCGCTTCACGTTGGTACTGCCTGCAGCCTAAGCCTCAGCGTTTGCCCACAGGTACATAGTCGCGCTGCGTCGCGCCCACATAGAGCTGGCGCGGCCGTCCAATCTTTTGTTCGGGGTCGGAAATCATCTCATTCCACTGCGCGACCCAGCCAACGGTGCGGGCCAGCGCGAACAGGGCGGTAAACATCTCGGTTGGGAAACCGATCGCATTCAAGATGATGCCCGAATAGAAATCGACGTTCGGATAGAGTTTCTTCTCGATGAAATAATCGTCGTGGAGTGCGATATGCTCGAGCTCGCGGGCGACATCGAGGATCGGGTCGGAAAGCTTCAGTTCCTTCAGCACCGCCTCGGCGGTCTGCTGCATCACCTTCGCGCGAGGATCGTAGTTCTTGTAGACCCGGTGGCCGAAGCCCATCAGCCGGAACGGGTCGTTCTTGTCCTTGGCGCGGGCGACATATTCTTTGATGTGTTTCACGTTGCCGATTTCGCGAAGCATGTTCAGCGCGGCTTCGTTGGCGCCGCCGTGGGCCGGGCCCCACAAGCAGGCGATGCCGGCGGCAATGCAGGCAAAGGGGTTGGCTCCTGATGATCCGGCGAGGCGGACGGTCGAGGTCGACGCATTCTGCTCATGGTCGGCATGGAGGATGAAAATCCGGTCCATCGCCTTTTCGATAATCGGGTTGACCTCATAGGGCTCGGCCGGGACGCCGAACGTCATGCGCAGGAAGTTGCCGGTGTAGCTGAGCTCGTTCAGCGGATAGAGGAACGGCTGGCCGATGCTGTACTTGAAGGCCATGGCCGCGATGGTCGGCATCTTTGCGATTAGCCGGTGGGAAGCGATTAGGCGCTGCTGCGGATCGGTGATGTCGGTGCTGTCGTGATAGAATGCTGAAAGCGCGCCGACCACGCCGCACATGATGGCCATCGGGTGCCCGTCGCGCCGGAACCCGCGATAGAAGGTCGCCAGCTGCTCGTGCACCATCGTGTGGCGGGTGATCGTGTAGACGAATTCGTCGAGCTCTTTCTTCTTCGGCAGGTCGCCGTGAAGCAGGAGGTAGGCGACCTCCATGAAGCTCGACTGCTCGGCAAGCTGGTCGATTGGATAGCCGCGATGGAGCAAGACCCCCTCGTCGCCGTCGATATAGGTGATCGCGCTCTGGCAGCTGGCGGTCGAGGTGAACCCGGGGTCATAGGTAAACATGCCCGTCTGGCCGTATAGCTTGCGGATATCGATGACGTCCGGGCCGACCGATCCCTCAAGCAGAGGATAGGGGACTTCGCCGCCTTTGGTGGTGAGGTTGACGGTCTTGGTGGTCATGCGTTCGGCTCCAGCATTTGGTCGGCAACCCGGGCAAGGCTTTCGTCTTTTCCAAGGAGGACAAGGACGTCGAAGATGCCAGGCGAAGTCGTTTTGCCCGTCAACGCCGCGCGGAGCGGCTGGGCGAGCTTGCCTAGCTTAAGTCCGCTCTGTTCCGCAATATTCCGCACTGCAGCATCCAGCGTATCGTGCTCCCATTTCGGCGCCGCAGCGAGCGCGGCGTGTGCAAGTGCGAGATGGGATCGGGCTTCGTCGGTTAAAAGGGCGGCCGCCTTCTCGTCAGGCGTCAGCGGCCGCTGCGCGAACAGGAAATCCGCGCCGTCCGCCAGTTCGTTCAAATTATGGGCCCGAGCCTTCAACTCCGGCATAGCGCGGATGAGGAGGGGAAGTTCCTCATAACTGAGCCCGAACTTGGGCGAGACCAGCGTCGCCAGCCGGGCATCCTCGGCCTCGCGCATATAATGGCCATTGAGGTTTTCGAGCTTCTTGAGGTCGAAGCGGGACGGGCTTTTGCCGACATGGGCGATGTCGAACCACTCGACCGCCTGGTCGCGGCTGATGATCTCATCGTCCCCATGACCCCAGCCAAGGCGCAGGAGATAGTTGAACAGCGCCTCGGGCAGGATGCCCAATTCGTCGCGATAGGCATCGACGCCCAGCGCCCCGTGGCGCTTGCTGAGCTTGGCCCCGTCAAATCCGTGGATCAGGGGAACATGCGCATATTTGGGCTCGGGCCAGCCCATGGAGCGGATGATCGCCAGCTGGCGGAAGGCGTTGTTCAAATGGTCGTCGCCGCGGATGACGTGGGTGACGCCCATGTCATGATCGTCGACCACCACCGCCAGCATGTAGGTGGGCGTTCCGTCGGAGCGGAGCAGGATGAAATCGTCGATCTCTGCATTGGCGACGGTCACCCGGCCCTGGACCAGGTCGTCGATGACTGTCTCGCCCTCTTGCGGCGCCTTGATGCGGATGACGTAGGGTTTGTCTTCCGGCCAATCGGTCCGCTCGCGCCACGGACTGTTGATCCGGAACGGCTTGCGCTCGGCCTGGGCCTTCTCGCGCGCCGCGGCCAGCTCCTCCTGGGTCATGTAGCAGCGGTAGGCCGCCCCCATGTCCAGCAACTCATGCGCGACAGCGGCGTGGCACTGTTCGAATTGCGACTGCAGATAAGGCTCGCCGTCGCCGCTTATTCCCAGCCAATCGAGCCCGTCGAGGATGGCGTCGATCGCCTCCTTGGTCGACCGGACCTTGTCGGTATCCTCGATCCTTAGGAGATATTTGCCGCCGTGGTGGCGGGCAAACAGCCAGTTGAACAGGGCGGTGCGGGCACCGCCGATATGCAGGTAACCCGTCGGGGAGGGTGCGAAACGCGTCACGACACCCTCGATTTTACCGCTTGCGTTCAAGCACGCTTTCCTTTTGTCTGATCGGGCCGAATGGACTGGACGAGCGCCCCTATCATAGTGGACGCGCCTCTGGAACCGGCGCATCGACGCTTTTTGCCTGCTTGGATTTCCGCCATTTCCGGACGGATCGAGCAGTTCCTCGAAGCCGAGCGGGCGCAGTTGCCATTGTGGTTTGCGGCGGCCTTCGGCGCTGGGATCGCGGCATGGCTCTGGCTGCCCGGGCCGGGCCAGTGGACCGCCTTCATCATCCTGATGCTGGGCATGGGACTGGCGGGCATTTCCGCTGGGCCGAGCCGCACGGCACGCGCGATGCTGCTGGGCGGGCTGGCCATGGCGGCCGGCTGCGCGCTGATCTGGTGGCGGAGCGAGCATCTCGCGGCGCCAAGGCTTGAGCGGCCGCTGGTCGTGAGCTTCGAAGCGGACATCGAAAGGGTCGAAAGCCGCGCGGCCAAAGGCGATCTCCGGCTGACTCTGGCGCCATTCGACCGATCCTTGCCGCCGAGGATCCGGGTGTCCTTGCCCGAGGCAGATGCTCCGAAAGGGATGGGAAGCGGCGCCACCATCCGGCTCAAGGCGCGGCTGCAGCCCCCGCCGCCGATGGCGCTGCCTGGAAGCCATGACTTCGCCCGCGACGCCTGGTTTGCCGGTGTCGGCGGCGTCGGGCGGGCGCTCGGGCCGATCCAGCTTGCCGGCAGGGCGGACGGAGGCGGCCTCGATGCGCTTCGCGACCGGCTCGGACGCCACATTCGCGTGGCGTTGCCGGGCCCGAGCGGCGGCATCGCGACTGCGCTGGCGACCGGCGACCAGGCGGCGGTTGGCGAGGAAGATTCCGAAGCGATGCGCCGCTCCGGCCTTGCGCACTTGCTTTCCGTCAGCGGGCTGCACATCGCAGCCGCGGTTGGGGCGGCGATGTTGCTCTCATTGAAGCTGCTGGCACTGTCCGAACGGCTGGCGCTGCGCTTCAACCTGGTGCTGGTCGCAGCCGGTTTCGGCGCGCTGGCCGGCATCAGCTACACGCTCCTTACCGGCATGCAGGTGCCGACGGTGCGTTCCTGCATCGCGGCGCTGCTCGTGCTCGGCGGGATCGCCCTCGGCCGCGACGCGATCAGCCTGAGGCTTGTCGCGGTGGGCGCGATTGCAGTTTTGCTGATTGTGCCCGAAGCGCTGGCCGGGGCCAGTTTCCAGATGAGCTTTGCGGCGGTCACCGCGATCATCGCGCTGCATCACTGGCAGCCGGTGCGGCAATGGCTTGCGCCGCGCGACGAAGCCTGGCCGATGCGCGTCTCGCGCAGCATCTTCGGACTTCTGCTGACCGGGGTGGTGGTTGAAATCGCGCTGATCCCGTTCGCTCTCTATCATTTTCACAAGGCCGGCCTCTACGGCGTCTTCGCCAATCTGGTCGCCATCCCCCTTACGACTTTCGTCATCATGCCCCTGGAGGCGCTGGCGCTGATCTTCGATTCCGCCGGCCTCGGGGCGCCGTTGTGGACAGCGGCCGGCTGGGCGATCGACCTTGTCCTCGCGCTCGCCCATCGCATCGCCACTGCGGAGGGAGCGGTGGCGATGCTGCCGACCATGCCGCCCTGGGCTTTTGCCCTGATGGTCCTCGGCAGCCTGTGGGCCTGCCTCTGGACCTCCCGGGTTCGAACATGGGGCGCCATTCCCTTCCTGCTGGGTGCGGCGGGTGCGGCAATGTCTCCTGTTCCCGGCCTGCTGGTTACGGGTGACGGGCAGCATCTTGCCGTGGTCCGCCACGACGGAGTTCCGGTCATGCTGAGAAGCCGAAGCGGCGATTTCGTGCGTGACCTGATGAGCGAGGCCTCAGCCTATGACGGCGATCCCGCCAATCTCGACGAGCAGCGCTTTGCCCGCTGCAGTCGCGACGCCTGTGTCGCCGATATGGTTGAAGGCGGTCGCGCCTGGCGCTTGCTGGCGATCCGCAGCCGCAACCGGATCGACTGGACCGAGTTGACGCGCGCCTGCGCCGATGCCGACATCGTCGTTGCCGACCGAATGCTACCGCGCGGCTGCGCGCCGCGGTGGCTGAAGCTCGACCGCCAGGCGATGGGGCACACCGGGGGCGTGGCAATCTATCTAGGGATCGAGCCGCGAATTGATACGGTGGCCGGCCGCGTTGCGCGGCATCCTTGGGGCATAACGCCCGCCCCCATCAGGCCGACTGCCAGGCCGCCAATTCGCTCCCCGAAGGGTCGATGAAGTGGAATCGCCGGCCGCCGGGGAAGGAGAAGATCGGCTTGGCGATGATGCCGCCGGCCTTCATCACCGCGTCGAACGCGGCTTCCAGGTCCGGCACCTGGATCACCGGCAGCGGCGCCGCCAGCGCCTCGCCCGGCTGGCCGTTGAGGCCCAGGTCCACATCGCCGCTGGTGGTCGCGGCATAATCCGGGCCGTAATCGGTGAACGTCCAGCCGAACGCCCGCGCATAGAATGCGCGCGTCAGTTCGTGCGCGGTTACGCTGGGAAGTTCGATATAATCGATGCGGGCCATGGCTTGCCTCAATAACGCCGGATCAGGCCCGCCAGCCGGCCCTGGATGATCACCCGGCTCTCGTCATAACGCTGCGGTTCATAGCTGCGGTTGGCTGGGTCCAGCCGGACCATCTGGCCTTCGCGGCGATAGGTCTTGAGCGTCGCTTCCTCATTGTCGATCAGCGCCACCACAATCTCGCCGTCGCGTGCGCTGTCAACCTTGCGAATGAGGGCATAATCGCCGTCGAGAATCCCTTCTTCGACCATCGAATCACCCGAAATCTCGAGCGCATAATGTTCGCCGGGGCCAAGCAGCGCCGCGGGAACGGCAAACCCCTCCGTCCCCTGCAGCGCCTCGATCGGCGTGCCGGCGGCGATGCGGCCATGCAGCGGGATTTCGATCGTATCGTTGGCCGCGGCCGGCAGCACCGGCCTGGCGGCGACAGGCGCAGCGGCCGCCACCTCCGGCATCCGCACGACTTCCAGCGCCCGGGCGCGATTAGGCAGGCGGCGAATGAACTGCCGTTCCTCGAGTGCCGAGATCAGCCGGTGCACGCCCGACTTCGACTTGAGGTCGAGCGCCTCGCGCATTTCGTCGAAACTGGGCGAAACGCCTGTCTTCGACAGCCGATCGTGGATGAAGTTCAGCAACTCATGCTGCTTCGAGGTCAGCATTGGCCCCTCCGTAAGGAACGAATAGTGAACGTGTATGAAACGAAAGGGATTTCGTCAAGCGTGCGCGTGGCAAATCGAAAGGAAAGCCGAAAGGATCGCCTTGCCCTGCTCGGATGCCACGCTCTCCGGATGGAACTGGATGCCATGAACCGGCGCCTCGATATGCCGCATCGCCATGACGGTGCCGTCATCGCTCCAGGCATTGGCGATCAGCGGCGGGCGAGGGTCGGGCACGGCCAGTGAATGATAGCGCGTTGCGGCAAAGGGCGACGGCAGGCCGTCGAACAGGCCGCTGCCGTCGTGCCGGACGTTGGCGACCTTGCCGTGCACCGGATAGGTCCGCTCGACCGACGAGCCGCAGGCGAGGGCGATGGCCTGGTGCCCAAGGCATACGCCAAGCAGCGGATGGTTTCGTTCGATGCAGGCTGCGGCCAACTCGATCGAGATGCCGGCCTCTTCCGGCTTGCCCGGTCCCGGCGAGATCAGGATCCCGTCCGCGCCCGATCCGACCGCTTCGTGAGCGGTCAGCGCATCGTTCCGCTTGACCGCCACTTCGGCGCCCAGTGCCACCAGATAGTCGACCAGCATGAAGGTGAAGCTGTCGACATTGTCGACGACCAGGATGCGCGGCGCGGTCATCCGCCGCGGCAGATCACTGCCCCGCGCTGGAGAACCGCTGCTTCGTGGCGGCGATCGCCTTGTCGTTGCGCTCCAGGCCCTGGTCGACTTTCATCGCCGCCGCCATCTGCTCGGCCAGCTCATTGCCGACCGCCCGCTGGAATTCCGACTGGGTCTGGGCGATCAGCAATGGACTGCTGAGCGCGTTGCCCGGCGTGATCTTGTCGGTCTTGACGATGAAGAAGCCGCGGCCCTTGGGATCCGCGACCAGCCGGCTCCGGCCCTGGGTCAGCGAAAACAGCATGCGCAGCGGGGCGGCGGCAGCGTCGTTGGCCTGCGAAATCTGGATGCGGCGAGCGGCAATCGGCTGGGCCGGCGGCAGGCTTACGCCCGCTTCGGCCACCGCCTTGTCGATCGGCATCCCGCGCGCAACCTTGTTGGCGATGTCGGTTGCAATGCCGCGCGCCCGGTCATTGGCCTTGCGCTGAATCCAGTCGGCACGGACGCGATCGGTGATCTGCGCCAGCGGGGCGGGGGCGGTTTCGATGATTTGGTCGACCGCGACCAGGGCATAGCCGGCATTGTTGGGCAGGGTCGCGACCTCGGCATCGGCGCCTGCTTCCATCGCGAATCCCGCCTGCAATGCCGGCTGGAGTTCGGCGGGCATGCGGAAATTGGGGTCGGTGCGCGACGCGCCGGCGCTATTGATCGCGGGGGTCGTCGTGACCGCGAGTTTGGCGGCGGCCGCCGTCTCGGCGAAACTGGCGCCGTCCAGCACCTGGTCCTCGACGCGGGTCACCAGGTCGGCAAGTGCCTCCTTGCGCTTGTTGGTCCCGAGCAGCGCGGCGATTTCGCCGCGAGCCTGGGCCAGGGTCCGGCCTGTGGCGCCGCGGATGTCTTCAACCTTGATGACATGCCAGCCAAGGTCCGACCGGATCGGGCCGATGATTGCGCCCTTTGTCGCCGAGAAGACGGTGTTGGCGACGGCATCGTTGGCGGCACCGGCGAACTGCCCGCGGCTTTGGGGACCAAGGCTGACGTCTTCGGCCGCAAATCCGGCCGGTGCGGCGGCAGCGGCGAAGGTTGCCCCCGACCTGGCTCGAGCGGCAATGCCGTCGGCCTGGCGCTTGTCGGGTACCACGGCCTGACTGAGCACCCGCGTCTCGCTGCCGGCATAGGTTGCGCGGTTGGCATCATAATATGCCGCGATCTCGGCGTCGGTCGGGGCGGCGCTCGCGACCGTATCAGGGCCGATCTTGGCGATTTTCAGGATGCGCTGCTCCGGTACCATGTAGCGCTGACGGTTCTGGGCATAGAAGGACTGCAGGTCGCCCGCGCTCGGATTGAGGCCGGCGCGGAATGCGTCGGCCGGGACCAGGGCCAATTGTCCTTCCCGCTGTTCGAGCAACATCGAGGCATAGGTGCGGGCCATTCCGATCGGAACGCGCGCGTCGGATGCCGCCGGCGCGATCACCAGCCGCTCGGTCAGGGCGCCGCCCAAGAGGCGCCTGAGCTCAGGATCGGTCAGCCGCTGCTGCTGGAGGAAGGCGTTGTAGGACTGCTGGCTGAACTTGCCGTCCAGGCCGCGCGTTTGCGGAAGCTCCGCGATCTGCGCGTCGATCAGCCGCTTCGACAGGATGAAGCCATGGTCGGCGGAAAAGGACAGCAAGGTCGCCTGATTGATCAGCTCGTCCAGAACCTTGTCGATCTGTCCGGCGATGCTCGCATAGGTTGCGCCGGGATTCTGCTGCTGGGCCTGCTGCAACAGGCGCTGCATGGCGCGGTCGAGTTCGCGATCGGTGACCTCTTCATCGCCGACCTTGGCCAGCGTACCGCTTCTCAATCCAAATGTGCCTGACCGGACGTTGGCAACGTCGGCCAAGGCGAATGAGCCAAGAATGGCGAGCAGGAACAGGACCATGATGATGGTCCCGACTGCGGACTTGGACATGCGACGAAAGAAAGCGAACATGCAATTTCCAGGCTTTGAAAAACTTTGCCCGCCGCTTTAGGGGCGGCGTTTCGTAACGGCAAGCAAGCTGAAGGGGAGATTTATGGCGCGGCGCAAGCTGGTGGCGGGCAATTGGAAAATGCACGGGACGTCGGCCGACCTCGCCGAGGTCACCGCCATTTCGATCGCCGTCGAAACCGCCGGCGCCGATGTGGCGCTGTGCCTTCCCGCCACCCTGATCGAACGCGCCGTACGTGCCGCTCCCGGCTTTCCGATCGGCGGGCAGGACGTCCACCAGGCTGACAAGGGCGCCCACACCGGCTGCATTTCAGCAGCGATGCTGTTCGATGCCGGAGCGACGTTGACCATCGTCGGGCATAGCGAGCGGCGCGAGGCGCACGGCGAGAGCGATGCGGACGTCAAGGCCAAGGCCGAGGCGGCACTGGCTGCCGGATTGGATGTAATCCTGTGCATTGGCGAAAGCGACGCGGTGCGCGAAGCGGGGACAGCGGTCGAAACGGTATCGGCGCAGCTCGACGCGTCCTTGCCTGCCGCGATCACGGCCGCGGACCGTTTTTCCATCGCCTATGAGCCGATCTGGGCGATCGGCACCGGAAAAATACCGTCGATGGGCGACATCGGCGAAATGCATGGCGCACTTCGGGCGCGTTTGGTGGCCGCCTATGGCGAAGCTGGGGACGGTGTGCGGATCCTCTATGGCGGGTCGGTCAAACCATCGAACGCGGCCGAGATTTTTGGTGTGCCCGATGTCGACGGGGCGCTGGTCGGGGGCGCCAGCCTCAAGGCCGCGGACTTCCTGCCCATCGTCCAATCGGCATCTGCCTAGGCAACGTTCGGCGACTGTTCACTTGCCGATCAGGCAAAGCCCGCTAATCAGTCGCGTTTCTATTTCAAAGGGAAAGGATCCCATGCGTCTGTTTGTTGCTCTCGCTTCCGCCTCGCTGGCCCTGGCCGGCCCGGCCTACGCCCAGGCTGGCGGTGGTTTCACCGTCGGTGCCGAGGTTCTCGATTCCAGCGGCAACCCCGTCGGCACGATTACTGCCGTCAACGGCGACGTTGTGACGGTAAAGACCGACAAGGTCGAAGCCCCTCTCGGCAAGGCAAGCTTCGCCCAACAGGACGGAAAGCTCTACATCGGCAACACCCAGGCCGAGCTGAACGCCCTGGTCGAGCAGACCAATGCCGCGGCGGCTGCGTCGCTCGCCGTCGGTGCGCCGGTCAAGGACAGCGCCGGCGCGTCGGTAGGCACGATCGACTCGATCGACGCCGAGCTCGTGACCATCAAGCTCGCCTCGGGCAAGTCCGTACGGCTGCCGCGCAACGGCATTGCCGGCAGCGCCAACGGCGCGGTGGTCGGCGCCACCTTGGCCGACCTCGAAGCCTCGGCCCAGTAATCAGTCCTTGATGCCGGCGCGCGTTGAGTTTTCGGCGCGCGCTGGCTAAGGGCCTGCCCAACAACATCTTTCCCGCTAGGCTGACTTTCATGTTCACTTTCCTGCTGATCCTCCAGACGCTGGTTGCCGCTACGCTTGTCGCGGTGATCCTGATGCAGCGGTCGGAAGGCGGCGGATTGGGTGTCGGCGGCTCCTCTGCCGGCCTGATGACCGCACGCGGCGCGGCGGATTTTCTGACGCGCGCAACGGCCATTCTCGGCGGCCTTTTCATCTTCCTCAGTATCGCGATGGCGGCCTATGCCGGGGCGAGCCGCCAGGCCCAGACGGTCGACACGTCGCTCGCCAAGCAACCGGCGCAGCAGGCGCCGGTCACGCCCGTCCAGCAGGCTCCTGCCCAGCCGGCCGGCAATGAGACGGCGCCGGCCGTTCCGCTCGCGCAATAGCGAGAGGCGCAGGCAATCCGGGGAATTGCCGAGCAAATCGCTCCCCTTTTTCCTTCTTTTTTGATTCTGGCGCTTGCCTTTGCAGGCAAAGCGCCCGTAAGGCCCGACTCCCATGGCGCGGTATATTTTCATCACCGGCGGCGTGGTCTCCTCGCTCGGAAAAGGTCTTTTGGCAGCCTCCTTGGGGGCGCTTCTCCAGGCGCGCGGCTTTTCGGTCCGCATTCGTAAGTTCGACCCATATTTGAACGTCGATCCGGGGACGATGTCCCCGTACCAGCATGGTGAAGTCTATGTGACCGACGACGGGGCGGAGACCGACCTCGATCTCGGCCATTATGAGCGCTTCACCGGCGTCGCCTCGCGCCAGTCGGACAACATCACTTCCGGCCGCATCTATCGCGACATCATCACCCGCGAGCGGCGCGGCGACTATCTCGGCGCGACGGTGCAGGTCATCCCGCACGTCACCAACGCCATCAAGGAATTCGCCCAGGCCGACATCGACGGCCTCGATTTCGTCATCTGCGAGATCGGCGGAACGGTCGGCGACATCGAAAGCCTGCCGTTCGTCGAGGCCATCCGCCAGCTGAAGAACGACCTCGGCCGGGGCCAAAGCTGCTTCGTCCACACCACGCTGGTGCCCTACATCGCCGCGGCGGGCGAGCTGAAGACCAAGCCGACGCAACATTCGGTCCGGGAGCTGACCAGCTACGGCATCCAGCCCGACGTCTTGCTGTGCCGCGCCGACCGTCCGATCCCGGAAAGCGAGCGGGCCAAGATCGCCCTGTTCTGCAACGTGCCCAAGGAAGCGGTCATCCAGGCGCTCGATGCGCGTTCGATCTATGACGTCCCGCTGCAATATCACTCTGAAGGCCTCGACGCCGAAGTGCTGAAGGTGTTCGGGATCGACGACGCGCCGGATCCAGGTCTCGGCCGCTGGACCGACATCATGGACCGCGTCGACCATCCCGAGGGTGAGGTGACGATCGGCGTCGTCGGCAAATATGTCGGCCTGCCCGACGCCTACAAGTCGCTGCGCGAGGCGCTGGTCCATGGCGGCCTTGCCAACCGGGTCAAGGTCAACATCCGCTGGCTCGACGCCGAGATGTTCGAGCATCCGGACGCGGACCTCGCCGCCGAGCTGGAGCCGCTGCACGGCATTCTCGTTCCCGGCGGCTTCGGGGAGCGCGGGAGCGAAGGCAAGATCGCAAGCGTGCAGTTTGCCCGCGAGCGCGAAGTGCCCTTCTTCGGCATCTGTCTCGGCATGCAGATGGCCTGCATCGAGGGCGCCCGGAACACTGCGGGAATCGGCCAGGCCTCAACCACCGAGTTCGGCGAGACCAGCGAGCCGGTCGTCGGCCTGATCACCGAATGGATGAGCCCGGAAGGACTTCAGAAGCGCAGCGCGGAGACCGACCTGGGCGGCACCATGCGGCTCGGCGCCTATGCGGCCAAATTGGGCCACAACAGCAAGGTCGCCGAGCAGTACGGCACGACCGATATCAGCGAGCGCCACCGCCATCGCTACGAAGTCAACGTTCACTATCGCGACGCGCTCGAAAAGGGTGGCCTCATCTTCTCGGGCATGTCGCCCGACGGCGAGCTGCCGGAGATCGTCGAGCGGCCGGAGCACCCCTGGTTCATCGGCGTCCAGTTCCATCCCGAACTCAAGAGCCGCCCGTTCGAACCGCATCCATTGTTCGCCGGATTCATCGGCGCCGCGGTGAAGCAGTCCCGGCTGGTATAAGCCCTAATTATCGACCCCTTGTTGCGATTCATTTGCGGTTCAGGCGGGGAGTCGTTACGTCGGCGACATGCAGGGGAAACTGGCCATCGCAATCGTCCTGGCGGCCTTTGGGGCCGACGCCGCGATTTGCGGAGATTCGATCAGGCGGCAGCCGTGCCCAAAGGCTGAACAGCCTCAGCAGCGGCAGCAGCAGCAGTCCCAGCAACAGCAGCAGCGCAAGCAGCAGCCGCAAGGCTGCGTGATCACGCGCACGATTCCACCGGTCGTCGATCCGACGCCGGTCTTCCTGCTCTAGCGCAGCTTTTCGCCCCATTGTCGCGGCGCGACTCGCACCCTAATTGAGCGCGATGAGCAACATCATTTCCAGCCGCCTGATCGTCCTCGGGTCGGGTCCAGCCGGCTATACCGCCGCCATCTATGCCGCCCGCGCCGGCCTGTCGCCGATCGTCGTCCAGGGCATCCAGCCCGGCGGCCAGATGACCACCACCACCGACGTCGAAAATTATCCTGGCTTCCGCGACGTCATCCAGGGCCCCTGGCTGATGGAGGAGATGCAGGCCCAGGCCGAGCATGTCGGGACCAAGGTCGTCTGGGACCATGTCTCCGAAGTCGACTTCAGCCGCCGCCCCTTTGTGCTGAAGGGCGACGGCGGCAGCGAATATCATGCCGACGTGCTGGTCATCGCTACCGGCGCCCAGGCCAAATGGCTCAATCTTCCGTCGGAAGAGCATATGAAGGGCCGTGGCGCCTCGGCCTGCGCGACCTGCGACGGCTTCTTCTACCGCGGCAAGAAGGTCGCGGTGATCGGCGGCGGCAACACTGCGGTCGAAGAAGCGCTCTACATGACCAACCACAGCCACGACGTGACCCTGATCCACCGGCGCGACTCCCTTCGCGCCGAAAAGATCCTGCAGGACCGGCTGTTCGCTCATCCCAACATCAAGATCATGTGGGACTGCGAGGTCGCCGAGTTCGTCGGCGGCGGCATGCCCGAGGCATTGGTCGGGCTCGACGTGCGCAACGTGAAAAGCGGCGCGATCACCCGGATCGACGTCGATGGCGCCTTTGTCGCCATCGGCCACAAGCCGGCGACCGAGCTGTTTGAGGGTAAGCTCAAGCTCGACAGCGACGGCTATATCGAGGTGGAAGGCGGCACCACGCGCACCTCGGTGCCGGGCGTGTTCGCC
>Ga0075421_100001593_pt1 | contig 26693 bp, 20 predicted proteins | sample SoiMetdeltSBSDD5_FD_75292 | JGI IMG/M metagenome (GOLD analysis project Ga0075421, IMG submission 75292) | Bulk soil microbial communities from a Populus tree surrounding site in Tennessee, USA - Soil MetaG P. deltoides SBSDD5 | ecosystem: Environmental > Terrestrial > Soil > Tree plantation... | reverse complement strand
TGCCCGCCACGTAGCCGCTGGCCCAGGCCCACTGGAAGTTGAATCCTCCGATGCGCCCGTCCACGTCGCAGATCTCGCCGCAGAGCGAGAGGCCCGGGCAGCGCCGCGACCGCAAGGTGTCGAGGTGCAGCTCGCGTAGAGGCACGCCGCCCGCCGTCACCTCGGCAAACGCGTAGCCGCGATCGCCCTCGATGGGCACCGTCATCTCGGCCGCGGCCGCGGCCAGCGCGCGGCGATGGTCGCGGGAGAGCCGATGGCCCGGCGCCGCGGGATCGACGCCGGCCTGCGCGCACAGCGCGCGCGCCAGCCGGTCGGGCAGGCGATCGGCCAGGAACCCGCCCACGGTGGCGGCACCGAGCCCGCGCAGCGCCCCGTCCAGGCTCTCGGCCGTGTGCTCGGGCAGCCAGCGCACGACGAGCCGCGCGGCCGGATCGTCCAGGCGCGCGTCGATGAGGTGGCGGCTCACGTCGAGGGCCGCGGGGCCGGAGAGGCCGAAGTGCGTGCAGAGGAGCGAGCCTCGGATCTGGGCGCGCTTTCGGCCCGAACCCGAGCGCACCTCGAGTGCCGCGGGCACGCTCAGGCCGCTGAGGGCGCGCACGAAGTGGCCGGCGGGAACCACGAGGGGCACGAGCCCGGGGAAGATCCGCGGCGTCAGCGTGTGGCCGAGCGACTCCGCTAGCGCGTAGCCGCCGCCGTCCGAGCCCGTCTTGGGCAGGCTGCGGCCGCCCGTCGCGAGAAGGACGCGCGCGGCGCGGATCGTCTGGCCGTCCGCGGTCGTGAGGGCGAAGATGTCCCCTTCGCGCGCGACCGCCGTCACCCGGGCCGGATGCCGCAGCACGACGCCCGCGGCGCGCGCCGCGCCGAGCAGCGCGTCCAGCACCGTGCGCGCGCGATCGGTCACGGGGAAGAGCTTGCCCGTCTCCTCGCGTTTGAGCTCCACGCCCAGCTCCCGGAAGAAGGCAACCGTGCGCGCCACGTCGAAACGGCGCAGGACCTTCCGGATGGCGGCCGGCGTCGAGCCGTTGAAGGCGGTCTCGTCCACCTCGTGGTGGGTGACGTTGCACCGCCCGCCACCGGAGACGAGGATCTTCGCTCCCAGCCGCCGCGCCCCGTCGAGGACGACCACGCGCGATCCGGGACCGGCCGTCCGCGCGGCCCAGATCGCGGCCATGAGCCCGGCGGCGCCGGCGCCGACCACGGCCAGGTCGAGGTCGCGCTCGGGGAGGGCCGCGTCAGTTCTCCGCGAAGGTGGCCAGTACGGGCACGTGATCGGAGGCGAGCTTGCCCTTGCGCTCGTCGCGGTCGATGGAGGTCTCGCTGCAGCGGCCGGCCAGCGGCGTCGTGGCGAGGATGAGGTCGAGGCGCAGGCCGTCGTTCTTGGGGAAGGAGAGCATCCGGTAGTCCCACCACGAATAGAACCCGCCTTCCTGATGATGCAGGCGGAAGGTGTCGGTGAGGCCCCAGTCCGTCACCTCGCGCAGGGCCGCGCGCACCTCGCGATGGAAGAGGACGCTGCGCTCCCATTCCTTCGGACGATCGACGTCGCGCGGCTCCGGCGCCACGTTGAAGTCGCCGCACAGGATCAGCGGCTCGGAGGTGCGGTGGTGGCGCTCCAGGTAGGCGCGGAGACGCCGGAACCATTCGAGCTTGTAGGTGTACTTGTCCGAACCCACGACCTGACCGTTGGGGACGTACACGGTCAGGATCCGCAGCGGGCCCACGCGGGCGGAGAGGAGCCGGGCGCTGGGATCGTCGGCGCCGTCATCGAGGCCCGCGCGCACGTCCTCGACGGCGAGGCCGGTCCGGGCGAGGATGGCGACTCCGTTGTAGCCCTTCTGGCCCAGCACCGGCCCGTCGTAGCCGGCGGCCCGGACGGCCTCGAAGGGGAATTGCGCCTCCGTCGCCTTCAGCTCCTGCAGGCACATCACGTCCGGCTGGTGCGACGCCAGCCAGCGCAGCAGGCGCTCGCGGCGCACGCGGATGGAGTTCACGTTCCAGGAAGCGACGCGCAAGGTCCCCACTTTACAACCGTCACCGTGCACTTGAGGAGCCTCCGTGATGTGTCCGTTCCTGGGATCGCGGTGTGCGGCGACGGACGGGGCGCGCATGTGTCGATGGAAGCAGGGGCGAGACTTGGCGGGTCAACGGCAGGGGCACGCGCATTGCAAGTCGAGCGCGCGATGACCGACACCGTTTGGCTCGACCTTCGCCAGGCGGCGCGAACGCTCCTGCGCCGGCCGTTGTTCGCCGGCATCGCCGTCCTGTCCGCCGCCCTCGGCATCGGCGCGAACACGGCGATCTTCACCGCCGTCGATGCCACCCTGCTGCGTCCCTTGCCCTATCGCGACCCCGAGCGGCTGGTCCTCGTGGGCGAGGCGCGCGGCGACGGCTCCGTGGGCAACGTCGGGTACCTGACCTTCGACGATTGGCGGCGCCGCACTCATTCGTTCGAGAGCATGGCCCTCCTGCGCTCCTGGTTCCCCACCCTGGGAGAAGGAGGCGATCCCCAGCGCGTCCCCGCGTTGCGCGTGAGCTGGAACTACTTCCGGCTCCTGGGGGCGTCGCCGAGCCTGGGACGCGACTTCCGGCCCGAGGACGATCACGAAGCGTCGTGGCGCGTGCTCATCCTGAGCGATGCGCTCTGGCGCCGCCGGTTCGGCGCCTCCCCCGCGGTCCTCGGTCGTTCCGTCGAGATGAACGGTCGCGCCTATACCGTGGTCGGGGTGATGCCCCCGTCGTACGAGCCCATCCTCTCCGCCCATTTCTACGAGGCGGCCGAGATGTGGGCTCCGCTCGGCTACGAGGCCACGGGAGAATCCTCCTGCCGCACCTGCGGCCACCTCAAGGCCGTGGCGCGGCTTGCCCCCGGCGCGACGAAAGAGGGCGCGCGCGCTGACCTCGCCACCGTGCATGAGGCCCTGCGCCGCGAGTTCCCGCGCGAGTACACGGGCGCCGGGCCGGCGGTGGTGCGGCTGGGGGACGAGCTGTCACGGCGCGTGCGGCCCGCGCTGGTCGTCCTGATGGGCGCGGTCGGCTTCGTCCTGCTCATCGCCTGCGCCAACGTGGCCAGCCTCCTTCTCACCGATGCGACCCGCCGCCAGCGCGATTTCGCGATCCGCGCCGCGCTCGGCGCCGGCCGCGGGCGCGTCGTCCGCGCGGTGCTCGCGGAGGCGATGCTGCTGGCCGCCGCCGGAGGTGCGCTCGGCCTGACCGCCGCGCAGTGGGGTGTCGCCGGCCTCGCCCGCATGGCCCCCGCTCATGTCCGTGGCCTGGAGCACGCTGCCCTCGACGGCCGCGTGCTCGCCTTCGCCGCCTTCGTGACCGCGGCCACCGGCCTCTTGTTCGGCCTCTTCCCGGCCCTGCGCGTGGCGCGCTTCGACCTCCAGTCCGTTTTGCGCAAGGAAGGGCGCGGCGTGACCGGCGGGTCCCGCCGCGTGCGCTCGCTGATCGTGGGCGCCGAGATCGCGCTCTCCCTCGTCCTGCTCGCCGGAGCGGGGCTGATGATGCGGACGATGGCCGGCCTCCTGCGCGTCGATCCCGGGTTCGATGCTCATCATGTGCTCACGGCCGAAATCTCCTTCGTCGGACCCGCCTACGCGGAGGACGAGAAGGTGGCCGCCCTCACTGAGCAGATCGTCGCCAGACTGAAGTCGCTGCCCGGCGTGGAAACGGCCGCGGCCAGCGGTCAAGTGCCGCTGGGCGGCAACTTCGACACACGCGGGTTCCACGTGGAGGGGCGGGCCACCAACCCCGCGGAGGCGCCGTCGGTCGAGCTCTACTCGGTCACCCCGGACTACTTCGCCGCCCTGCGTATTCCGCTCCGGCGCGGCCGCATCTTCAACCGGGCGGACACCGCCGCCGGCCTGCCCGTCCTCGTGGTCAGCGAGACGACGGCGCGGCAGGTCTGGCCGGGGGCGGACCCCATCGGGCAGAGGGTGCGCACCGGCAGCGCCGATCGCGGGCCCTGGCGTACCGTCATCGGCGTCGTCGGCGATGTCCGGCATTACGACCTGGCCAGCGCTCCCTCCCTGCAGATGTACACGCCGCAGGCCCAGCTCACGGACTCGTACCTTGTGCTGGTGGCGCGGGCGCGGGCCGATGCGGCGGCGCTGGGGGGGCCGCTGGAAGCCGAGGTCCATCGAATCGCCAGCGACGTGCCCGTCTCGCGCGTGCGTACGCTCGAGAGCCTGGTCGAGCGCTCGACGGCGCAACGCCGGTTCGTGCTCATGCTGCTCGGCGTGTTCGCGGGGGTGGCCCTCCTCATGGCGGCGGTCGGCGTCTACGGCGTCGTCGCCTATTCCGTGGCGGATCGCGCGCACGAGCTCGGCATCCGCGTCGCGCTGGGGGCGACGCGCGCCCACGTCACGCGGCTGGTGATGGCCCGGGGCATGCTCGTGAGCGCGGCGGGGACCTTGGCCGGCCTCCTTCTCGCCGTGGGACTCGGTCGCTCCCTCGAAGCACTGCTGTTCGGGGTCTCGCCCGTCGATCACCTGACCTTCGCCACGGCGGCCAGCACCCAGCTGGCCGTGTCCCTCGCCGCCCACTACGGGCCGCTCCGCCGCGCGCTGCGCATCGATCCCGCGGAAAGCCTGCGCCAGCAGTAGCGGCGGCCGCGACCCGCCCGCCACGGCGCCTCCGGTTGGGGGGTCCTTCCGGGAGCGCTATAATTCGAGGTTGCACCAGCCCGAGGGAGGTTTTCGAGGTCCATGGCCACGAGCACGGAAGTCCCGCAGGGTCAGAAGAAGAAGGAGACGATCGACCAGGCCGTCATCCGGTTCTGCGGCGACAGCGGTGACGGCATGCAGATCACGGGCAGCCAGTTCACCAACACGGCCGCCCTTTTCGGCAACGACCTCGCCACCTTCCCCGACTTCCCGGCCGAGATCCGCGCCCCCGCCGGCACCCTGCCCGGGGTGAGCGGTTTCCAGATCAACTTCTCCTCTCGCGACGTCTACACGCCGGGCGATGCCGTGGACGTGCTGGTGGCCATGAACCCGGCCGCCCTGGCCACGAACATCGCCGACCTGAAGACCAACGGGATCCTCATCGTCAACACCGACAACTTCAAGGACACGGACCTCAAGAAGGCGCAGGCCAAGACCAACCCGCTCGAGGATCACTCCCTCGACGGGTACCGCCTCTTCAAGGTGGACCTGACGCGCCTGACCCGCCTCGCCCTCAGCGAGCTCGGCCTCGACGCCAAGAGCATGGACCGGTGCAAGAACTTCTTCGCGCTCGGCATGTGCTACTGGCTCTACAACCGGTCGATGGACGGCACGTACAAGTGGCTCGACGACAAGTTCGGGTCCAAGCCCGTCCTGGCCGAGGCCAACAAGCTGGCCATGAAGGCGGGCTACACGTACTGCGACGTCACCGAGGCCTTCCAGACGAGTTACGAGATCCCGCCCGCCAAGCTGCCGCCCGGGGTGTACCGGAACATCAGCGGCAACACCGCCCTCGCCCTCGGCTTCGTGGCCGCCTCCCAGAAGGCGGGGATCCCGCTCTTCCTGGGCAGCTACCCGATCACGCCCGCCTCCGACATCCTGCACGAGCTCTCGATGTTCAAGGAGTTCGGCGTGATGACGTTCCAGGCGGAGGACGAGATCGCGGCGGTGACGTCGTCGATCGGCGCCGCCTACGGCGGGGCGCTGGCCCTCACCACGACGTCGGGTCCGGGCATGGCCCTGAAGATGGAGGCCATCGGCCTCGCCATCGCGACCGAGCTTCCCCTCGTCATCTGCGACATCCAGCGCGGAGGCCCCTCCACCGGGCTGCCCACCAAGACCGAGCAGGCCGACCTGCTGCAGGCCCTCTACGGCCGCAATTCCGAGGCGCCGGTGCCCGTGCTGGCCGCGGCCACCCCCGGCGATTGCTTCTGGATGGCCATGGAAGCGAGCCGCATCGCGATCAAGTACATGGTCCCCGTGATCATCCTTTCCGACGGCTACCTCGCGAACGGCGCGGAGCCGTGGAAGATCCCGACCGCGGCCGAGCTGCCGGAGATCCCGGTGCGTTATCGGACGGACCCCGAGGGGTTCCATCCCTACCAGCGTGATCCGGCGACGCTGTCGCGGCCGTGGGCCATCCCCGGCACGCCCGGCCTGGAGCACCGCATCGGCGGCCTCGAGAAGCAGGACGTGACGGGCAACGTCAACTACGAGCCTCTCAACCACGAGCGCATGGTCCGCCTGCGCGCGGCCAAGGTGGCGGCCATCGTCCAGGACGTGCCCGACCTCGTGCCCGCGGGCGACGCCGAAGGCGACCTGCTCCTCGTGGGCTGGGGCTCGACCTACGGCGCCATCACCGCCGCCCTCGGCGCCGCGCGCGCCAAGGGACGCCGCGTCGGCCACGTGCACCTCCGCCACCTCAACCCGCTGCCGAAGAACCTCGGCGACGTGATGAAGCGCTACAAGAAGGTGGTGGTGCCGGAGATGAACATGGGCCAGCTCCTCTGGGTGCTGCGCGCCAAGTACCTGGTGGACGCGGAAGGCTTCAACAAGATCCAGGGCAAGCCGTTCAAGCAGTCGGAAATCGAAGCCAAGATCGAAGAGGTGCTCGGGTGACCACGGCGACTCTCCCTCCCGTCTACACGAAGAAGGACTTCCAGACGGATCAGGAAGTCCGCTGGTGCCCGGGCTGCGGGGACTACGCGATCCTCTCCGCCGTCCAGTCCATCTTTCCCGACCTCGGCATCCCGCGCGAGAAGTTCGTGGTCGTCTCCGGCATCGGCTGCTCGAGCCGGTTCCCGTACTACATGAACACCTTCGGGTTCCACACCATCCACGGCCGCGCGCCGGCGGTGGCCACGGGCCTGAAGGTCTCCCGGCCCGACCTCGACGTGTGGATCGCCACCGGGGACGGCGACGCCCTCTCCATCGGCGGCAACCACACGATCCACATGCTGCGCCGGAACATCGGGGTCAAGGTCCTGCTCTTCAACAACCGCATCTACGGGCTGACCAAGGGCCAGTACTCGCCGACCTCCGAGCTCGGCAAGAAGGCGAAGTCCACGCCCTACGGGTCGGTGGACCGTCCCTTCAACCCGCTCTCCCTCGCCCTGGGCGCGGAGGCGACCTTCGTGGCGCGCTCGGTGGACGTGTTCCAGGCCCACCTGAAGACGACGCTCAAGCGCGCGGCCGCCCACCAGGGCACGGCCTTCATCGAGATCCTGCAGAACTGCAACATCTTCAACGACCGCGCCTGGGAGACGCTGACGGAGCGCGAAGTCCGCGACGACAAGACGATCCTCCTCGAGCACGGCCAGCCGCTCGTCTTCGGCAAGAACCACGATCGGGGGATCCGCATGAACGGGATCAACCTCGAGGTGGTGACCCTGGGCAACGGCCTGAGCGAAGCCGACCTCATCGTGCACGACGAGCGCCATCCCAACCCGGCCTACGCGTTCCTGCTCTCGCGCATGGATGCCGCCCCCGGGTTCCCCACGCCCATGGGCGTGCTGCGCGCGGTGGACGCCGCCCCCTACGAGCGGTCGATGAACGACCAGCTCAAGCAGGCGGTGGCCAAGCGGGGCAAGGGCGAGATCACGAAGCTGCTCCAGGCCGGCGACATCTGGGAAGTCAGATGAGGAACGTGTCCCCAGCACGCTGGGACACGTTCCTGATGGGTCGGATCGACCGACCTTAACGTCTGGTTCCGCGCTGGTAGGGAGCGCGCCGGCCGCGGTCGCGCAGGGCGCGCTTGGTCGCCATCCGCAGCTCGCCCGCCGCCGCCGGCGTCGTCACCGAGAACGACACCACCCAGTCCTTGCCCTCGATGTGGACGGCGATCTGCGACCGTTCCGCGTGTCGCTCCACGATCCGGCATTCCAGCGCGCTGTCCGCCGGCTCGTCGGCGGCGCCGTCGCTCACTTCCTTCTCTAGACGGGCGGCCAGCTCGGGCTCGAACTCGCGGAGGTCGTTCGTCGTGAAGACGAGCTTGGGCATGGGGGGTGAGAGCGTAGCACGGGGCGCCCTCAGTACAAGCGGCGCCAGATGAGCAGCGCCGCGCCGCGGTCGTCGCGGTTGATGCGCAGGAAGCGCGGGTTGTCGCGGAGCACGGGCAGGAGCGGGCTCTTCTCGTGGATGGCCAGGAACTCGTAGGAGATGGCCTGGTTGAGGGCGGCCAGCTCGCGGCCGTCGCGCGGGAGCGACCAGATGACCTCGATCGGATAGTGCTGGAAGCCGTAGAGGAACGACCGTGACGCGATGCGCGTCGGACGGTAGGGGTCGAGGTAGCGCGACAGGTAGTCGGCGTTGCGGGCCTGGTCCTCGAGGTCCGACCCCTTGTAGCGGTTGAAGAACCGCACCTGCCAGAGATCGAGGCTCAGCGCGGCCGCGGCCACGGCCCCGGCCAGGACGGCGATGACGGTGCGGCGGCGGGGAGCGAAGAGGAGCGGGATCGTGAACACCAGGAGGAGGGGCATCCAGGCCATGTAGGCGCGGACCCCGCCCCAGACGCCGCCGCGCTCCCGCACGACGTAGAAGGTCAGGACGGCCACGGTGAGGAGGCCGAGCGACACGAGTGTCGCTCCGGCCAGGCGCCGCGCTTCGGGCGAGAGGCGCCGTGCCCCCAGCAGGGCCGCCCCCGCCATCAGGACGACGAGCGCGAGCAGGGCGTCCTCCGCGCTCGCCTCCGGATCCATCCTCGCCGTCGAGCGGAGGTTTGCGGCCACGTTGGCCAGCACGCTCTGGACGAGCGTCGCCACCGGATGCTCGGACTCGCGCGCCTCTTCGAGGACGCTCGGGTAGAGCGCATTCGGGTGCACCGCGCGGTGACCGGCCAGGGGCACCACCACGAGGGCGAACGTGGCCAGGGCGGCGGGAAGGAAGGCGCGCCCACGCGTGCGGGGCGGCAGGCGGACGAGGTAGAGGGGCAGGGCGAAAAGTAGCGTCTCGCGAAAGAGCGCGCCCGCCGCGTACAGCGCACCCGCCGCCACCGCCCCGCCCGGGCCGCGTGCATGGACGAGGACGGCCAGGCCGGCCAGGAACACGAACGAGACGACCAGCTCGGGATAGGCCACGAAGAGGTAGCCGGGAAACGGCGGGAGGACCGCGAACAGCGCCGCCGCGGTCAGGGCCTGGGCGCGCTCGGGCAACAGGGCGCGCGCGATGGCGTAGACGAGGGCGGCCGAGCCGGCGAAGAGGATCGTGTTCAGCACGGCGGCCGCGCCCAGGGTCGGACCGAAGGCCGCCACCGCGGGCGCGAGCGCGAGCACGTAGCCGGGCATGTGTACGTCGCGGTGGGGGTAGCCGCGGCGCAGCAGGCTGTAGGTGAGGTAGAAGTTCGTGTCGAGAGTCCCGCGCTCGAGCACGTTGCGGGCACCCACCAGATAGATCATCTCGTCCGGCCAGGCGACGTCGGGCAGGGCGCGCCCGCGCGTGCCCGCGGCCACGGCGAGAGCGAGGAGGACGGGACCGAGCACGGCGAGTCCCGCGGGCACGCGGCCGCGGGTCAGCTCCGATCCTCCATCGGGCCGATTATGGTCCAAGGCGGGGCGGCGATACGTGCCGACGGCATCGCGTCATGGGTCCTCGTGCGTCAAGAGAAACATCACCTCGTGACGTGCGCGCCGCGCTCGACGTCGCGGCTCGTTCGGGAGACTTTCGTCTTGACAGGGGTTGGACCGAGGCCGATATTGGCGATAGGAAAGGCGGGCGTGCCGTCGACGTCGCGTCTCTCCTGACGGATCGCGTGCCGCCCGCGCGAAACGTCGCCGTCGCCGTATCGCAAGCCGTTCGCAGCGTTCGCAGCGTTCGTCGTCGTCGCAGCGTGAGCGTATCCGCAGCGTGCCGTAGCGTAGCGCAGCCGTACCGGCCGTGAACGCTCCGTACGTATTGGACGGAGGTGCCGATGGAAGACGGTCCACCGGACTCCGAAGGGGGCCTCTAGAAAGGGCCCCGTTCCAAAAATAGAGAAGGGCGCACCGCAATGGTGCGCCGGGCCGAAAGTGCCCAATTGAGATGCCGTGAGGCCCGGGGGTTCCCCCCGGGCCTCTTTTTTGGGCGGGTTCGCGTCAGCGGCCGGGGTCGGGAAGCGCGATGCGGAGCGGCCCCTCTTCCATCGTGATCATCACGTCCGTCGACTCCACCTCGCCCGTCGTGCCGTCGGCCAGCCGGTCGCCCCGGCGATAAGCGTTCAGCACCCCGTTGGGAGCGTAGGCGAACGCGGTCCAGCCCTGGCCGGCCGAAGCCAGGCCGGCGAGCTGGAACTCACTCACGGAAAGCTCGTCCGCGCGCAAGAGCAGACGCCGTTCGGTGGAAGGCGGGAGAAGGGGAGCGTCGCCGTCGCCGCTGGGCGCCCCCGCCGGACGCGCGATCTGGAGGGCGGCCGCGCGGATGTCGGTCACGTGCGCCTCGGTGGCCCAGAGGCTGACGCGGCCGCCGGCGACGCGCGGCGGGGGCGGCGCCGCGGCGTCGGCGTCCGCGATCACGTTGAGGACGTCGCTCACCGCCGCCCGCTTGACCGCGAAGGTGATGGGCGTGCCCTCGCCGGTGGCCGCGGGCAGCACGGCGCGCGCGGCGCTGCGCGCCACGCGGCGCAGCGGTCCGGGAGGAGAGACGGCCACGCCTTCCCGGGCCAGGAGGGCCAGCACGTCCTCCAGAGCGACCTGGCTGACCTCCACGCTCACGCGGCCGCGCACGTCCTCGTCCACCAGGAACGCCTGGCCGGTGAGGAGATGGAGGACGAAGAACACGTCCGCGAGGTCCATGTCGCGCAGGCGCAGGGAAAGCGTGCCGCGGGGAGCGGGCGGACGCCCGCGCGAAGCCTTGACGGGGGCCGGACGGAGGACGGTGACGGAGCCGCCGTCGCGATCGACCACGCACGGTGCGTCGTCCTGGCGGAAGGGATCGTCGACCGCGGGCAGGGGCAGCTCCGCCTCCAGGCCGACCACGGGGCTGCGGCCACGGACCTCGAAGCGATGGCAGCCGCCCGCGCGCGTCATGAGGACCTCAGCCACGCGGAAGAAGCCGCGCTCCAGGCGCAGCTCCAGCGCGCGCATGGACCCTTCGCCCACGGTGAGGCCGCGCACGACGAACTCGTCGGCGAGGATCGCCTCCTTGAGCACGACCGGCCGGTCGCGCACGATCGCGGCCAGCTCGGCCAGGAACAGGCGCGGGTTGCGGCGGGTGCGGCGCAGGCTCGCCACCGCCTCCGACTTCGAGAGGGCGAGGGCCTGATCGCGCAGGAACTGGTCCGCCACCGGCCGCGTGACCTCGCTCAGGCGCGTGCGCAGGCCCTCCGGAGGCGGGGGCAGCGGGGTGCGCGGGGGCCGGTACGGGAAGTGGAGGAGCGCGGTGAGGCGCACGCTGTCGCCCGGCCCCGCGGAGAGGGACAGGCTCTCCACGTCGATGAGCCGGGCGGACAGGGCGACCTGGCGGAAGAAGCGATCGATCTCCGCGAAGCGCGCGTTGCCGACGACGTCGACGGGCACGTCCCCCTCCGCGCCCTTCTCCAGGGGCGCCCGCGCGCGGATGTCGAAGCCGACCCCCGCCGCCCGCGCGAGATCGTTGAGGAGGGCGACGTCGTTGTTCGGGGTCGCGCCGTCGGGCAGCATCCGCCGCAGCGTCTCCAGGCGGCGGTCCAGCAGCAGGCGCTCCTCGGCGAAGGGACGAACGGGAGTGGCCAGGAGCAGCAGGCCGAGGAGGGGTCCCATCGCGGCCGATGTTAATGCATCGGCCTTCCGTCCCGGGTCTCTCCGCGGCCGGTCAGGCCTCGAGGCCCAGCTCGGCGAACACGAACGACCAGACGTCCGTCCATTCCTCGAGAGCCTTCGAGAGCGGCTTGCCCTGACCATGGCCGGCGCGCGCCTCGATCCGCAGCAGGATCGGATGGGAGGACGAGGTCGCCGCCTGCAGCCGCGCCGCCATCTTGCGGGCGTGGAGGGGGTCCACCCGGCTGTCCGATTCGCCGGTGGTGAGGAGGACGGCCGGATAGGGCGTGGCGTCGCGGACATGGTGGTACGGCGAATACGCGTAGAGCCACCGGAAGGCCTCGGGCTCGTCCGCGGAGCCATACTCCGGGATCCACAGGCGCGCGATCCGGAAGAGGTGATAGCGGACCATGTCGAGCAGCGGCACCTGGCAGACGACGGCGCGGAACAGGCCGGGGCGCTGGGTGAGCGCGGCCCCCACGAGGAGGCCGCCGTTGCTGCCGCCCATGATGGCGAGACGGTTGCGCGCGACGTGCCCTCCATGGACCAGGAAGTCGGCCGCGGCCAGGAAATCGTCGAACACGTTCTGCTTGCGTTCGAGCATGCCCTGGCGATGCCAGTCCTCGCCGTATTCGCCGCCTCCGCGCAGATGGGCCACGGCGTAGAGGCCGCCCTTCTCGAGGAAGAGGATCACCCCGCGGCCGAAGGCCGGGGTGTGGCTCACGTTGAAGCCGCCGTAGCCCGTGAGCAGCGCGGCCCCGCGGGCGTCCGTGGGCCGGTCGCGCGCATCGACGAGGAACATCGACACGAGGGTGCCGTCGTGCGAAGGGAAGCGGACGAGGCGCACCCGGAAACGGTCGGCGTCGACGTCGCCCGGCGCGCGGGCCCAGAGCTCCAGGGCCGGCTCCGGCAGGGCCAGGCGGTACACGGTCGGAGGAACGGCGTAGGACGTGAACCCGAGGAAGGCCTCCCGGCCGTCCCATTCGCCGGTGAGGCCGGCCACGCTGCCGATGACGGGCAGGGCCACCTCGTGGAGGAGCGCGCCCTCCCGGGTGTGGATCGTGACCCGTGACGAGGCCTCGCGCAGCCAGACGGCCACGATCCAATCGCCGATGAGGGCGGCCGCTTCGAGCACGTCCGGCCCTTCCGGCAGCACGTCGCGCCAGGACTCCCGTCCCGGGCGGTCGAGGTCGGCCGCGACCAGGCGCGAGCGCGGCGCGTCGAGATTGGTCTGAAGGTAAAGGCGGTCGTTGCGCGGCTCGACCCCGCAGATCGCGTCCACGCCTTCGATCACGGTCTGGAAGCCGGCGGCGGGGGAGGAGAGGTCGCGGAGATAGACGTCGGTGCGCGTCCAGCCGCGCGACACGGACACCGCCAGCCAGCGGCCGTCGGGGGAGAGGTGGACGCTGGGCCAATCCTCGGCCGGGCGGTCGCCCCCGAACACGAGCGGATCCTCGCGCCAGTCGCGGCCGAGCACGTGCTCGTACACCCGGCGGTGATAGTTCTCCTCGCCCGCGGGGACGGAGCCCGGCTCCGGATAGCGCGTATAGAAGAAGCCCGATCCGTCCGGCCGCCATTCCAGCGAGCAGGCGCGCGTCCAGGGGATCACGTCGGCGAGGTCGTTCCCCGTTTCCACCTCGCGCACGCGCAGCACGCTCTTCTCGCTGCCGCCCTCCGACACGCCGTAGGCGACGAGACGGCCGTCGTGGCTGGGGTGGTACCAGTCGAGGGCCGAGGTCCGATCCTCGGCCAGGGCGGCGGGATCGAGAAGGATCCGGTCCGCGCCGTCCTTTCCGTGGCGGACGTACAGGACGGGCTGCTCCTGGTCGCCCGTCCGCCGCTGATGGAAGTAGCTCTCGCCCCGGACGACGGGCGCGGACACGAGTCCGATGGAGAACAGGACGCGCAGGCGCTCGCGGATGGCGGACGCGAAGGGGATCGCGTCGAGGACTTCGCGGGTGTGCCGGCCCTGCGCCTCCGACCAGAGGCGGACCTCTTCCGCCTCGCCCTCTTCGAGCCAGCGATAGGGATCGCGCACGAAGACGCCGTGGCGCACGTCCACGACGTCTTCGGTCCGGGTAGGGGGAGGCGGGGACGGCGTCCTAATCGAAGCCGCGCTTGCGCCGGCGGATGTTCCGCCGGCTGCCCTTCGTCTTGAAGGGCCGGCCGCGCTCGAAGGAAGGATCGAAGTCGCCCGTCGGTGCGGCAAAGGAGGGTGGCCCGCCCGCGCCGGGACGGTATCCGCCCGGGCCCGCCGGCCGGTATCCTCCACCCGGACCGCCGCCCATGCCCGGGGGACGCGGCGGCCGGTTCTCGGCCTCGTTCACCCGCAGGGGACGGCCCTTGAGGTCCTTCCCGTTCATGAGGCTGATCGACTTCTGTGCGGCCTCGTCGTCCTCGAACTCCACGAAGGCGAACCCTCGCGGGCGTCCGGTCTCACGGTCCGTTGGGACTTTCGCGTCCACCACCTTGCCCGCGGCGCTGAAAGCCTGGATCAGCTCGTCGCGCGTGACGTCGAAGCTCAGGTTTCCGACAAAGACCTTGTTCGAAATGGCCGTCTCTCCAGAATCAACTTCCCGACCGCCCTTTGTCGCCGTCCTCCGGCGACCAGATACAAGCCCCGGGGCGCGGCAGCCGGGGCCGTCGGACTGTAGCAGAAACTCGCGGCCAGTGGCAGCGGCGTCCACTGACCCTCACCTTAGCACGCGTCCCCGACCCCTGCGGATATAATCGCGCTCTTTTGCGAGTCCGCGAAGTTCCCCGCTAGGGAGGTCCGCCTGAGAGTCGCCGTCACCGGCGTCGCCGGCTTCATCGGATCCAATCTGGCCGAGAGGCTGATCGCGCGCGGCGACGAGGTCGCGGGCCTGGACGACCTCTCGCACGGCTCGCTGGAGAACCTCGGGGGCCTCACCGCGCATCCCCGTTTCCGGTTCCATCGCGGCACCATCCTCGAGGCCGCCGACCTCGCGGTGGTGGCGAAGGGAGCGGACGCCCTCGTCCACCTGGCCGCGGGGAAGATCCCCCGCTACGGCGACGCCCTCGACACCCTCGTCGTCAACGGGGAAGGGGGCCTGGCCGTGCTGCGTGCCTGCCGCGATCACGGCGTGCGGCGGATGGTGCTGGCCTCGACCTCGGACTGCTACGGGAGGAACCCCGACGTCCCGTTCTCGGAGGAGAGCGTCTCCGTCATCGGCGGCCCCCACGTCCGCCGCTGGAGCTACGCCATCTCGAAGATGTTCGAGGAGCAGGCGCTCATGGCCTTCCGCGAGCGGCACCGGCTCGAGGGGGTCATCCTGCGCCTGTTCGGCGGCTATGGGCCGCGGCAGAACATCACCTGGTGGGGCGGGCCCCAGTCCGTCTTCATCGGCGCCGCCCTCAAGGGTCAGCCCCTCGAGGTCCACGGCACCGGTCAGCAGACGCGGAGCTTCACGTACGTGTCGGACATGGTCGAGGGGTTCGTGCGCGCGGTGGACGTGGCGGAGGCGGACGGCGAGATGCTCAACATCGGCGCCGACCGCGAGATCACGATCGAGGACCTGGCCCGCATGGTCTGGCGCATGGTCCGCGACGACGAGCCGCGCCTCCAGAAGGTGCCGCTGGCCACCTTCGGCAAATACGAGGACGTCCAGCGCCGCATCCCCGACAACGGGCGGGCCACGCGGATCCTCGGCTACACGCCGGCGGTCACCCTCGAGGAGGGGCTGCCGCGCACGATCGCCTGGCAGCGCGAGGTCATGGCGCGCGCCGGGCTGCTGTGATCCACGTCGTGGTGCCCGCCTTCAACGAGGCGGGCAACATGCCGGCGCTGCTCGCGTCGATCGGGGAGCGGCTCGAGCCTCTGGCCCAGCGCCACCGCATCGTCGTGGTCGACGACGGGTCCACCGACGGCACCGCGGAAGCCTGCGCGCGCGCGGCCGCGGCCGGCCTGCCCGTGGAGGTCGTCCGCCACGACCGCAATCGCGGGCCGGGGGCCGCCTTCCGCACGGGCTTCCTGCACGTGCTGATGGCCGCGGCCCCCCTCGACCTCGTCATCACGCTCGAAGGCGACCAGACGAGCGACGCCTCCGTCCTCCCGCGCCTCATCCACCGCGTGTGGGAGGAGGGCGACGACATCGCGCTCGCCTCCTGCTACGCCTACGGCGGGGGCATCAAGGGCACCAGCGTGCATCGCGTCGGACTGAGCCACGTCGCCAACGGCCTCATGAAGAAGGCGCTGGGCCTGAGCGGCCTGGCCACGCTGAGCAGCTTCTATCGCGTCTACCAGGCCTCCGCGCTCATGGCGCTGCGCCAGCGGCACGGCGATGCCTTCATCACCACGCGCGGCTTCGAGTGCATGGTCGAGATCCTCTATCGCGCGGCGCGGCTCGGTCTCCGCATCTCCGAGGTCCCGATGGTGCTCGACGGCAGCCGGCGAGTCGGGAAGAGCAAGATGAAGGTCGTTCGGACCTCCCTGGCCTATCTCGGCCTGGCCTTCCGCGCCCTGACCGGGCGGCTCTGAGGTGGAATGCATCTTGTATGTACCTTCCGTATGGCCCTATCGCGAGCCGTACACCATACGAACGGAAGGAGAAGGGCATGAATATCAAGACGGCTGTCGTCGCCGGCTTCATACTGAATGCAGGACTGGGCGGTGCGGTTTTTGCCCAGGGCACTTATTACCCGGTGCAGTCGCGCCGATACGCGACTGCGACTCAACGGCAGGCGGAGCGGATCGTCCGCCAGGCCTACCGCGACATCCTGCGCCGCGAGCCGGACGCTTCCGGCCTGGCCCAGTACACGCGGAGCATGCTCTACGACAACTGGACCGAGGCCGACGTCCGCCGCTCCCTGCTGAGCAGCGAAGAATACGCGCAGCGAGGGCTGGCCTACGGTAACGACCGGTACGGCAGCAACGGGTACCGCCGTTACGACAACCGCGACATCCGCCGCAGCTCGGGCTACTACAACGGCTCGAGTTACAACGGCCAGGCCGCGGCCATGGTCCGGCAGGCGTATCTGAGCACGCTGGGCCGCGAGCCCGACGCGGTGGGCCTCCGCGAATACACGGCGCGCGTGGTACGCGACGGATGGACCCAGCGCGACGTCGTGCGCGCGCTGCGCTCCAGCGACGAGTACCGCTATCGCATGCGGTAGCGACCCCGGGACGGGGCGAGCGGTCGCGGAACCCTGGCTCTGGTTCCGCGGCCGCGTCGTGCCTGGGGATAGTCTTCAGGCATGCACGTCCTTGAAGGCGAGCATGGCGCCCAGGCGCTGCTCCTTCTCGTCGTCGAACCCGCACGTGCTCGTGAATAGAGGCGGGTTCTCATACGTTCCGAAGAGCATGTCCCACCATACGAAGTCGCCATAGTTGTTGCGATGGCGGCCGTACTCGTGGTGGATGCGGTGCATCTCCGGCCGCTGGAAGACGTAGCCCACCCAGCGCGGCGTGCGGACGTTCGTGTGATAGAAGAACTCGCCCACCGCGGTGAAGAACGTGTAGATCGCTCCCGCGCGGACGTCGAGCCCCAGCAGCGAGTAGACGAGCACACTCCCGAGGACGGAGTTCACCGTCATCTCCAGCGGATGCTTGTAGAAAGACGTGATCACTTCCAGCCGCTGCGGACTATGGTGGATCTGGTGGAAGCCCAGCCAGAGGAGGTCGTTCTGGTGGCGGAGTCGGTGCCACCAGTAGAAGACGAACGTCGCGATGAAGTAGGCGAGGAAGCCTCCCGTCCAGGGGCCGACCGAGCGCGAGAGATGCAGGAGCGACGCGGAGGAGAGCCAGCGCTCCCACGTGATTCCGGCCAGGAGCACGATCCCGAGCTGGACGACGTTGATGGCCACCACGCGCAGCGGCCAGGTCCGGACCCGCGGCAGCCGCCATCCGGGAATCGCCCGCTCGAGCAGGAAGCAGGCGACGAAAATCAAGAGCACGATTGGGATCATGTCGGCCTCGCTCGCTTCCCCTCATAGTACGGAGCGAGCGTGGCCGTCGCCGTCGCTCCTGTGACACGGCTTCGAGTGTCACATCCCGGCCCTCTGCATCCCCGCTGATCCGCGCCAAGGCGACGGCCCATCCACACCCGCGCATTGGAGCGTGCGATCTCTGCTATAACGCATGCGCAATGGCGATCGCCTGGCCACGGCATCCCCTCCTCTACGAGATCAACACCCGGGTCTGGGTCCGCGAGCTTTCCGCCCGGGCCGGACGCCGCCTGACCCTCGACACCATTCCCCCGGAGGAGATCGAGCGCATCGCCGCCCTGGGCTTCGACGCCGTCTGGCTGATGGGCGTGTGGACGACGGGCCTGGCCGCGATCCGCCTCGCCCGCACCGATGCCACCCTGCGCGTGGACTACCGCCGCGCCCTGCCCGATCTCACCGACGGCGACATCATCGGCTCGCCCTACGCGGTGTCCCGCTATCAGGTCTCGGCCGACCTCGGCGGTCCCGCCGCCCTCGCCTCACTGCGCGCGAGCTTCGCCACCTACGGCCTGCGGCTGATGCTCGACTTCGTGCCCAACCACACCGCGACCGACCATGCGCTGCTCACGGAGAGCCCGCACGCCTACGTCCGCGGATCCGAGGACGACATCGCCACGCACCCGGAGGCGTTCTTCCGGACGCGCGGGGGCCTCATCGTCGCCCATGGGCGCGATCCCTTCTTCGCGCCCTGGCAGGACACCGCGCAGGTGGACTACGGGCATCGGCCCGGGCGCGCGGGCATGCTCAATCAGCTCCACACCATCGCCATGCAATGTGACGGCGTGCGCTGCGACATGGCCATGCTGCTGCTGCCGGACGTCATCGAGCGGACCTGGGGCAGCCGGATCGGCACGGACTGGATCCGGGAGAGCTTCTGGACGGAAGCCATCCCCGCCGTGCGCGAGCGCTATCCCGAGTTCGTCTTCATGGCCGAGTCCTACTGGGACCGCGAGTGGGAGCTCCAGCAGCAGGGCTTCGACTTCACCTACGACAAGGTCCTCTACGACCGCCTGCACGCCGGCGACGCGCCGGGCGTGCGCGCGCACCTCTTCGCGGATGCCGCCTTCCGTGACCGCGGGGCCCGCTTCCTCGAGAACCACGACGAGCCGCGGGCGGCGACCGCGTTCGGCGTGCCCGACGGGTTCGGGCCCGCCCTCGTCACCTCCCTCGGCCCCGGCCTGCGCCTGCTGCACGAGGGACAGCTGGAAGGCCGGCGCATCCGGCTGCCCGTGCAGCTGGGCCGGCGTCCGGACGAGCCGGACGACGAGACGGTGCGTGCGTTCTACGCGCGGGTGCTGGCCGTCCTCCGCGATCCCACGCTCCACCACGGCCAATTCGTGCCGCTGGAGGTCCGGTCGTCCGGCGAGGGCGACCGCACCTACGACGGGCTGGTGGCCTTCGGCTGGCGGGACGAGGAGGCGGACGACGGTCCCTGCCTGGTCGTGGTCGTGAACCTGCGGCCGGAGCAGGCGTGGGGACGCGTGCCCCTCGGCGCCCTCGGCTTCGCCCCCGGCCGCCAGTACCGCCTCCTGGATCGCATGGACGGCGCGAGCTACCGGCGCACGGGCGACGAGGTCTGCGAGGCGGGGCTGTTCGTCGCCCTGCGCCCGCGGCAGAGCCACCTCTTCACGGTGGAAGCCGACTGACCACCCGTTGACCCTGGCCGCGCGCGGATGCTAGCTTGGCGTTCTTCCTCATCTGCGCGGCCCCGCCGCCTCGGAGAACGAATGTCGACTCGATCCCTCCTCGCCCTCGCCCTCCTCGCCGCCATGGCCGCTCCCGTGTCCGCCGCCGAAGAGGCGGTGGACCTGGAGATGGTCACCCGCATCCGCGACGAGGGCTTCACGAACTCGAAGGTGATGGACACCGTCGGCTATCTGACCGACGTCATCGGCCCGCGCATCACGGGGTCTCCCCAGATGCGGGAGGCCAACGACTGGACGCGCCAGCGCCTCGAGTCGTGGGGCCTGGCCAACGCGCACCTCGAGGGGTTCCAGTTCGGCCGCGGCTGGTCGCTCGAGCGGGCCGTGGTCCAGATGATCAAGCCATCCTCCGCCACCCTGCTCGCCGTGCCGCGTGGCTTCACGCCGGGCACGGACGGCCCGCGGCGCGGGAAGGTCGTGAAGGTGAAGATCGACTCGGAGGCGGACGCGGAGAAGTACCGTGGCCAGCTCGCGGGGCGCATCGTGCTCTTCGGCGACGCGCGCGACACGGCCAACCCCGAGAAGGTCCAGTTCCTGCGCTATTCCGAGGCCCAGCTCGACGACCTCGCCCGCTACGACACGGCCCCGGCGCGCCGTCCGGCCGTGGACCGGGAGGCGGCGGCGCGGCGCGCGCGCCTTTCGCGGTTCCTCCGGCCCTTCTTCGCCGCGGAGAAGGCGCTGGCCACCATCGAGGCCAGCCCCACGGACGCGGGCATCGTGCTGGTGGGGCGCGGCGGCTCCTGGGTCAAGGGCGAAGATCCGGGCGTGCCATCGCTCGTGATGGCGGCCGAGCAATACAACCGCCTGGCCCGGCTCATCGATCGCGACGTGGACGTGGAGCTGGAGGTCGACGTCCGCGCCCGCTTCCACGACGAGGATCCGACCGCCTACAACACGATCGCCGAGATCCCGGGCACGGACAAGCGGGGCGAGGTCGTGATGCTGGGCGCCCACCTCGATTCCTGGCACGCCGGCACCGGCGCCACCGACAACGCGGCCGGATCGGCGGTGGCGATGGAAGCCGTGCGCATCCTGCAGGCCCTCGACGTCAAGCCTCGGCGCACCATCCGCATCGCCCTCTGGAGCGGCGAGGAGGAGGGGCTGCTGGGCTCCAAGGCCTACGTCGCCGAGCACTTCGGCACGCGCGCGGGCACGCCGGATCCCGCCGAGCGGGACCTGCCCTCGTTCCTGCGCCGCGACCCCACCGGCCCCGTGACCACCAAGCCCGATCACGCGCGGCTCTCCGCCTACTTCAACGTCGACAACGGCACGGGCAAGATCCGGGGCATCTACGCCGAGCGCAACGCGGCGGTGGCGCCGATCTTCGAGGCCTGGCTGCGCCCGCTCCACGATCTGGGCGCGACCACGGTCACCCTGCGCCACACGGGAGGCACCGACCATCTTCCCTTCGATGCCGTCGGCCTGCCCGCCTTCCAGTTCATCCAGGACGAGGCGGACTACGAGACGCGCACGCACCACACGAGCCTCGACGTCTACGACCGGCTGCAGAAGGGCGACCTCATGCAGGCGGCGGTGGTGCTGGCCGCGTTCACCTACGACGCGGCCATGAGGCCGGAGCGGCTGCCGCGCCGGCCCCTCATGCGGGAGGTGCCACCGTCGCCGCCGGCCGACACGACGACCACCACGACGACGTCGTCGCCGAGGCCCTAGGGCAGGGCTGCGCTAGTCCTCGCGGCCGGACGGGCACTCCACCCGCTTCATGGGGAACTCGACGCGCAGCGAGCCCCTGGGCCCCGCGTCGATCCAGGCCAGGAGCGTGCTCGCGTCGCCTTTCTTGTAGGCCACGCGCTTGGGAAAGTCGTGGGCCATGTTCACGAACATCAGGGTGTGGCTCGTCGAGTCCGTCTCGCTGAGCGTGAACGGCGTGGGCGGCGCGCCCTTGGGCTGGGCCATGTAGGTTGGCCCGGCCGAGGTGCTCTCGATGCGGAGGAACTCGAACTCGGTCGGCTTGGAAGGCTTGTTGGCGCTGCGACCACCGTCGGGCTGTTTGGTTGTGAAGCTCATCCCGAGCATGAGGTCCGCGGAGGCCCGCGTCCACTGCTCCTGGAAGGTGGTGGTGCCCTTGCTCCCGCTCCAGCACCCGGCCATGAACGCGAACCGTTCCCCGACCGGTTCCGCCCAAACCGGCGCGACGGAGACGGCCGCGAGCAGGGCCAGGGTCGAGACTCTCTTCATTGCGACCTCCTCGATGAGCCCGATGATCCGTCAACCGGGGGCGCGCCGATTGGAGAAACGCGACACGGAGTCGCCCTCTGCAGCAGCTCCGCGATCTCCCGCGCCGCCACGGCATGGCCGCGGGCGTTCCAGTGGCCGCCCTGCGCGAAGTACGCGCGGCCCTGCTCCGCCCACAGCGCGTCCGTGAGGTCGAGAACCGGCACCCCCAGCCGCTGCCCAACCGCCTCCAGCCGGCGGACGACGAGGCGGCGGTCCCACCGGCTCTCGTCCAGACGATAGCGGCGCCGCGTGAGCTCCCAGTCCGCGCGGCTGACTTCCATCTTGCTCGGGACGTAGGCGACGAGCAGCCGCGCGCCGTGGGCCGCCACCTCGCGCTGGAGGAGGGCCAGGAGATGTTCGGTTTGCAGCCAGGCCTGCACGACCGGCTCCGGCGGCTCGCGGTCGTAGACCTGCATCTCGATCGGCGCCTCTCCCGGCCGGATGGGCGACCAGAAGCGCAGCTTCGCCAGGGCGTCGTACGTGCGGGGCGCGCCGTCGCGCAGGCGCTCGCGGAAGTAGGTCAGGGCCACGGATCCCCGCCAGGGCTGCGCCGAGCGCATGGGCGGTGGCGGCGGCGGGAGGGGGTAGTTCTTGACGCGGGCCGTGCCCCCCGTGAACGTGAACAGCGGCTTGGCCACGCCGCCCGGCACCGCCGCGCGGGCGTTGTAGAGGATGTCGTTGTAATAGAAAAGGAGCACCACGATGCGCGGGGCGTAGGACACGCCCTCGTCGCGATAGAAGAGGTACTCCTGGTCCGTGCTGTAGCCGACCGTGCCTCCGTTGACGACCTCGGCCGCGCAGCCGTCGCGGTGCAGATCACGCTCCAGCGCGCGCGCCACCCCGTCTTCGAGCGCCACGCTGAAACCCTCGGTGAACGAATCGCCGAGGAGGAGCACGCGCGTGTCTCCGGGCGCGGGGGCGGGGGCATGCTCCACGTCGCGCAGGCCGCGGGAGTTGATGACGTATTCGGCCTGCCCGAACCGTCCCCGGGCCCCCGGCCGATGGCGCCAGCCGCGCACGGGATCGGCTTCCGTGTATTGGGTCGAGACGGACTCGTCGGCGTGGCGCAGCGCGAGCCGCATTCCCACCTCGACCATCCCCAGCGTGAGGACGACCGACACCCCCAACAGGAGGAGGTTCGCCCACACGCGCGGGACGCGCGCCTTTGGCGGATCGGGAGGGGCCGGGGCCGGGGCTTGCATGGCGGCGACGGGGCGAGGGCGGAGTATATTGGCTCATGCCGGACGAGCGCATCCCCGCCATCAAGGTGCTGCTGCTGCCCAAGGACACGAACGCGTTGGGCACCATCTTCGGGGGCGTGATCCTGTCCAACATCGACCTCGCCTCCGCGGTGGAGGCGCGCAAGCACGCCGCCCACCGCTACGTCACCAAGGCCATGCACGAGGTCGAGTTCCACGAGCCGGTGTTCCTGGGCGACATCGTGAGCTTCTACACGGACACCGTCCGCGTGGGACGGACCTCGATCACCGTGCGCGTGAGCGTGGAAGCGGAGCGCTGGGGAGCGGGTCGGGGGGAGAAGGTGAAAGTCACGGAGGCGGAGGTGGTGCTGGTGGCGGTGGACGCGAGCGGAAGGCCGACCCCCATCCTGGCCGAGGGCGCGCGATGAGCGCCGACGTCGTACCCGGCGCGCAGGGACGCCGGACGTTCAAGGTCGTCTGCCCGCACGACTGTCCGGACACCTGCGTCATGACCGTGGACGTCGAGGACGGCCGCGCCGTCGCCATCGGCGGCGATCCCGATCATCGGTTCACGCAGGGCTTCCTCTGCGCCAAGGTGAATCATTACCTCGAGCGCGTCTACAGCCCCGACCGCATCCTGCATCCGATGAAGCGCGTGGGACGGAAGGGCGAAGGCCGCTTCGCGCGCATCTCGTGGGACGAGGCTCTCGACCTCATCGCGGACCGCTTCCGCGGCGTGATCGCGGAGCACGGCGCCCAGGCCATCCTGCCCTATTCGTACGCCGGCAACATGGGCCTTCTCTCGTACGGCAGCATGGACCGGCGCTTCTTCCACGCCCTCGGAGCCAGCCGCCTGGACCGCACGATCTGCGCCAGCGCGGGGTTCAAGGGGCTGGAGACCACGCTGGGCAAGGCCATGGGGTTCGACCCCGAGGCGGTGGTGCACTCGCGCTTGATCGTGGCCTGGGGCGCGAACATCGTGAGCTCGAACGTCCACCTCTGGCCGTTCATCGAGGAGGCGCGGCGGCGAGGGGCGACCCTCGTGACCATCGACCCCTTCCGCTCGCGCACGGCGGAGAAGTCCGACCGTCACCTCGCGCTCATGCCGGGCACGGACGGCGCGCTGGCCCTGGGCCTCATGCACGTCGTCTTCCGCGACGGCCTGGAGGATCGCGACTACCTCGCGCGCTACACCATCGGCGCAGAGGCCCTGCGCGAGCGCGTGCGCGAGTGGAACCCGGCGCGTGTCGCGGAGACGACGGGCCTGCCCGCGGCAGACGTGGAGTGGCTGGCCCGCGAATGCGTCACCCGGCAGCCGGTGGCCATCCGCTTGAATTACGGCCTCAATCGCCACGCCGGCGCGGGCATGGCCGTGCGCACCATCGCCTGCCTGCCCGCGGTGACCGGGTCCTGGCGCCATCCCGGCGGCGGGATCCTGCTGTCGTGCTCGGGCACGTTCCCCACGAACGCGCCCGCCCTGGAGCGCCCCGACCTCGCGCCGCCGGGGACACGGCTGCTCAACATGAGCCAGATCGGGCGCATCCTCCTCGACCCGTCGCTGGCGCCGCCCGTGAAGGCGGTCTTCGTCTACAACTCGAACCCGCTGGCGGTGGCTCCGGAGAGCGAGAAGGTCGTGCAGGGCTTCGCGCGCGAAGACCTCTTCACCGTCGTCCACGACCTCTTCCAGACCGACACCGTGGACTATGCCGACGTCGTGCTCCCCGCGCCCACCACCCTCGAGCAGTACGACATCCACAAGTCCTACGGGCATCTCTACCTGAGCCTCAACCGTCCGGCCATCGCGCCCCTGGGCGAGGCCAAGGCCAACACCGACGTCTTCCGGCTCCTGGCCGCGCGCCTGGGCCTGGACCATCCCGCCCTGCGCGAGTCGGACGAGGAGATGGCGCGAAACGCCCTGCGCTGGGAGCATCCGCACCTGGCCGGCCTCTCCTTCCAGGACCTCGAGCGCGAAGGGACGATCCGCCTGAGCGTTCCCGATCCCTACGCCCCGTTCGCGGAAGGCGGCTTCCCCACGGCGTCCGGAAAATGCGAGCTCTACTCCGAGAAGGTCGCGCAGGAGGGGCTCGACCCCGTGCCGCACTACATCCCGCCCCGTGAGACCCCGAGGAGCGCGCCCGAACGCGCGCGCCGGTACCCCCTGGCCTTCATCTCTCCGCCCGCGCATCACTTCCTGAACTCGACGTTCTCCGCCCAGCCCAGTCTGATGCGGCGGGAGAGCGAGCCCATCGTCTTCGTCCACCCGGAGGACGCGGAGCCGCGCGGGATCGAGGACGGCGTGCCCGTGCGCGTCTTCAACGATCGCGGCTCGTTCGTCGCGCGGGCGGAGGTGTCCGACGCCGCGCGTCCCGGCGTCGCCGTGGGCCTGTCGATCTGGTGGCCGAAGCTCTCGCCCGGCGGCCGCAACGCGAACGCCGTGACCAGCCAGGAGCTCACGGACATGGGCGGGGGGGCCACGTTCTACGATTGCCTGGTCGAGGTGGAGGCCGCGCCGCCGGCATGACCGCGCTCGTGGCCGGCATCTTCATCGCCTCCGCGGTGGTCACCGTGATGCGCTGGCTCCAGGTGCACGACCGGCGCCTGCTGCCCCTGGCCGGCTTCTTCCTCATGATCGCGGCCGCGGAGTCGCTGGAGCCGTGGCACTACTGGCGCTCGGCCCTCCAGGTGCTCGGCGCCGCCTGCGGGCTGGCTCTCCTCCCCATGCTGGACCGCCGGCAGAGCGGCCGCGAGCCCGAGCGCGCGGCCTCGCCCCGGCCCTGAGCCCGCGATGAGCCCGGCCCGGCGCCCTCCGGCGCGGCTGCTCTACGCCGCCTCCGAGACCGACGCGGACATCCTCTATCCCACCGGCTTCTTCGCACCCGATCCTTTCCTCTTCATCCAACGAGGCCGCCGCCGCATACTCGTAATGAGCGACCTCGAGATGGACCGCGCGCGGGCGCAGGCGCGCGTGGACGAGGTGCGCTCGTGGTCGGCCTACGCCAAGGCGGAGGCGGCGGCGGGGGGCAAGGCCACCCCGGCGGCGGTGATCGCGCGCGCCCTCGGCGCGCTGGGCCTGCGCCGCGTGGAGGTGCCGCGCAGCTTCCCGCTCGGGCTGGCCATGGAACTCGATGCGCGCGGCCTTCGCCTGGAGATCGGACCGGATCCCTTCTGGCCGCAGCGCGAGAAGAAGCGGCCGGACGAAGTCCGCGCGGTCACGGCCGCCCTGCGCGCGGCGGAGGCGGGACTCGGCGCGGGGCTCGACGCCCTGCGCGCGACGCGCATCGGACGCGACGGCTGGCTGCGCCGCCATGGCCGGCGCTTCACCGCCGAGGACCTGCGCGCGGCCGTCAACGAGCGGATCATGGCCCTCGGCTGCGTGCCCGCCCACACGATCTGCGCGCCCGGCGACCAGGCCGTGGATCCGCACGAGGAGGGCCACGGTCCCATCCGCGCGCACACGCCGATCGTGATGGACATCTTCCCGCGCTCGGAGAAGAGCGGCTACTTCGGCGACCTCACGCGCACGGTCGTGCGCGGCCGCGCCTCCGCGCGGCTCCAGGAGGTCTACGCGCTCGTGAACGAGGGAGTGCGCCTGGGCCACCGGCGCGTGCGCCCGGGCGCCCGCGGCCAGGCCATTCATCGCGAGATCCAGGACCTGTTCACCGCGCGGGGCTACCCCACCGGGATGCGCGACGGCCGCATGCAGGGCTTCTTCCACGGCACCGGCCACGGGCTGGGCCTGCAGATCCACGAGCCGCCGTCGATCGGAACGCGCCCCTCGGTCCTGCGCGCCGGCCACGTGGTCACCGTGGAGCCGGGCCTCTACTACCTCGGCCTCGGCGGCGTACGCATCGAGGACGTGGCGCTGGTGACGGCGAATGGCTCGCGCAATCTGACCCGCGTGCCCAAGGTCCTGGAACTCTAGGCCAGCCGACCGCAGAGCAA
>Ga0075421_100001591_pt1 | contig 26716 bp, 17 predicted proteins | sample SoiMetdeltSBSDD5_FD_75292 | JGI IMG/M metagenome (GOLD analysis project Ga0075421, IMG submission 75292) | Bulk soil microbial communities from a Populus tree surrounding site in Tennessee, USA - Soil MetaG P. deltoides SBSDD5 | ecosystem: Environmental > Terrestrial > Soil > Tree plantation... | reverse complement strand
TCGACGGCATGGGGATCGGCTGCGAGCCCGCCTCCGCGACGACCCTCGCCGGCGTCGAACGGCTGCGCCGCGAGGGCGTCATCGCCGCGGGCGACCGCGTCGTCTGCGTGCTGACGGGACACGTGCTCAAAGACCCCGAGGCCGCCTTCCGCCCCGAGGGGCTGCTCGAGATCGAGCCGACGATCGAGGCAGTGGCCGCGGCGCTCGAGCGCTGAGCCGCGCGGCTGCTCCGTCCCACGCCGGGTCCCGGGCGGCCGCGGACCACCGGGCGCGCTACGCTTCCACCTCCGGCCGTCATCCATCGACACCCGCGCGGCGTAATGGAACCGATGATGCGCACCCCCACAGTACTCCTGACGATCGCCGCTCTTGCGCTCGGGTCCATCGCGAAGCCGGCGCTGGGCCACGACTTCTGGATCGAGCCCTCCACGTATCGCCCGGCGCCGGGACAGCGCGTGACGCTGCGCCACCGCGTGGGCAACGACTTCCTGGGCGACCCGGTGCGCCGCGACGAATCCTTGCTCGTCCGATTCGTGACGGTGGGCGCCGAGGCCGAACAGCGGGTGCCCGGCGTTGCCGGGATCGACCCGGCGGGAATCGCTCAGGCTCCCGGCTCCGGCACCCTGGTCGTCGCCTACGAGAGCCGCGGCTCGCTCGCCGAGCTCACCGCCGAGAAGATGGCGGTGTACGTGGAGCAGGAGGGGATCGCCCCGCAGCTCCCGCGCGGATGGCGGGGCAGGAAGCTACTGCGCGACCGCTTCTCGCGTTCGGTCAAGTCGCTCCTCGTCGTGCAGGGCGACGGAAGCGCCGGCTTCGACCGCGTGGCCGGCCTGCCCCTCGAGCTGGTGCCGCTCGCGGATCCGGCGACGCTCCTCCCCGGTGGCACCTTGCCGCTCCGCCTCCTCTGGCAGGGAAAGCCGGCGGGCGGCATCCACGTCGCGGCGATCTCGCGGCTCGACCCCAAACACCCGGTCGCCGCCACCACCGATGCCGGCGGCGAGGTCGCGCTCGCGCTCCCCCGCGGCGGCGAGTGGCTGATCAAGGCCGTCAAGATCGCCCCCTCGAAGGATGCCGACGCCGACTTCGAGAGCGTCTGGACGTCGATCACCTTCGTGGCAGGGAACCGTTGAACCCGATCGCCGCGGTCCGGCGAGCTTGGTTGGTTCCGGTTTGGTTGGTCCTGGCGACGCTGCTCGCGGGCGCCGGCGCCGCGCGCGCACACGAGCTCGGCGCGGGACGCGTCGAGATCTACTTTCTCCCGGACAGCGCCTTCCGCGTCGACCTCCAGATCGATCCCGACCTCACCCTGCAGCGCCTCCAGGTCGCCGCCGACGAGCCGCCGACACCGGGTCTCCCCGACGCGCCGCTGCGCGAGGCGCTGCTCGCCCGCCGCGACGAGCTGCTCGCCACCGCACGCCTCACCGCGGGTGGCGCGGCGCTGCCGACGACGCTCACCTACCTGCCGGCGCCGCCGCCCGGGAAGGGCGGGCGCGAAGCGACGGTCCGCCTCGAGGGCACGCTCCCGGCCGGCGCCGAGGCTCTCCAGCTCGCCTGGACGCTGCCGGCGAGCCGCTACGCGGTGATCGTCCACCGCGAGGGTGACGACGCCGACCCCGGCGCCGACCTCGAAACCCACTGGGTCGAGCCCGGCGAGCTCGGGCCGCCGCTCCGTCGCGCCGCCGAGGTGCCCGACCGCCTCGCCGTGGCGCGGCAGTACCTGCTCCTCGGCTTCACCCACATTCTGCCGGGCGGGCTCGACCACGTGCTCTTCGTGCTCGGCATCTTCCTCTTCTCCACTCGCCTCAAGCCGGTGCTGCTCCAGGTCACGGCCTTCACCGTCGCCCACTCGATCACCCTCGGCCTCTCGATCTACGGCGTGGTGTCGCTGCCGTCGTCGATCGTCGAGCCCCTGATCGCGCTCTCCATCGTCTACGTCGCGGTCGAGAACGTGCTGCACCCCGAGCTGACGCCGTGGCGCGTGGGCGTCGTCTTCGCCTTCGGCCTCCTGCACGGCCTCGGCTTCGCGGGCGTCCTCTCCGAGCTGGGGCTGCCGCGCTCGGAGTTCCTCACCGCGCTCGTCGCCTTCAACGTCGGCGTCGAGGGCGGGCAGCTGGCGGTGATCGCGCTCGCGTTCCTGGCGGTGGGCTGGTGGGCGCGCAGTGCGAGCTGGTACCGCCAGCGCGTCGTCGTGCCGGCCTCCCTCGCCATCGCCGCCGTCGGCCTCTGGTGGACGGTGCAGCGCGTCATCTCCTGACCGGCGCCCCTGAGCGCAGCGGAGGCTCCCGCGCACGCCGGTCAAGCCTGCTGCCGACGCGATATCGTCGCCAGCCGATGGAGCCACCGACGCTCGAGCAGATCCAGCACGTGGTCGCCCTCGAGCTCGGCGTGAAGCGCGTGGGCGCAACGGATCTGCTGGTCGAGGACCTCGGGGTCGAGTCGATGGACCTCGTCGCCATCCTCTCCGCCGTCGAGGACCGCTGGGGGATCGCCGCCGGGAACGCGGACCTCTCCGGCGTGCGCACCGTCGCCGACCTCCACGGCCTCGTGACCAATCTCGTGGCCCATCCCGTGACCAACCCCGCGGCTCGGCCCGGCGGCTGAGGCGGGCGTGGACGGCGCGAGCCTGCTCGACGTCCTCGCGCGCCGCGGGCGCGACGGCGGCGATGGTCCCGCGTTCTGGTGGCGCGGGCGACCGATCCCCTGGCGCCTCTTCGCGGAGCGCACCGAGTCCGTGGCGCGAGGGCTCCGCACCCGCGGCGTCGGCCGCGGGGACCGCGTGCTGCTCGCCGCCGCCGCGGGGGACACGTTCCTGCCCACGTTCTGGGGAGCGCTGCTCGCGGGAGCCGTAGCGGTCCCGATGCTGCCGCGCTCCGGCGCCGCGCGGCTCCTCGAGGTGGCCGCCTGGCTCGAAGCCGCCGGGATCGTCGCCGACCGAGACCCTGCCGAGCGCTGGAGCCCGCTCGCCGCCGGCGCAGCCGCCGCCGGGCGCTGGCTCGCGGACGGCGATGAGGCGGCGGCCGGAGCCAACGGGCAGGGGACGCTGCCAGCCGCGCCCCTCGACGACGACGTCGCCTTCCTCCAGCTCACCTCGGGCACCACCGGCGAGCCGAAGGCCGTGCGCGTCCGTCACCGCGACCTGCGCACGAACGTGGCGCAGATGATGGCGGGCTTCGACGTCACCTCGCGCGACGTCTTCTTCTCGTGGCTGCCGCTGCACCACGACATGGGATTGATCCTCATGAGCGTGGTGCCGCTCGCCGCCGGCTGCGCGCTCCACCTCGAGGCGCCCGGCATGGCGGCGATCCGGGGCTGGATGGACGAGGTGTCGCGCCACGGCGCCACCTTCACCGCCGCGCCCGACTTCGCCTACCGCCTCTGTCTGCGACTCGCGCGGCGACGCTCGGCCCTCGAATCGGACCTCGACCTCTCGCGCCTGCGCGTGGCGCTCGACGCCGCCGAGCCGGTGCGCGCGAGCACGGTCGCCGCCTTCGAGTCCGCCTTCGGCGTCGGCCCGGTGATCGCGCCCGCCTACGGGCTCGCCGAGGCCACCGTCGGCGTCACCACCTGGCCGCCCGGCACGCCGATCCAGGTCGACGAGCGCGGCTTCGTGGCCGTCGGGCGCGGCTTCCCGGGCGTGCGGCTGCGCATCGGCAGCGAGCGCGCCCCGTTGCCGGCGGGCGAGGTGGGCGAGGTGCTGGTGGCGAGCCCGGCGCTCGCCGACGGCTACTGGGGCGAGCCGCGCTCGGAGCAACGACTCGCCGAGGGCGCGCCGGGAAGCGACGGCGGCGGCGAACGCTGGCTCGCCACCGGCGACCTCGGGCACCTCGACGCCGAGGGCAACCTCTACGTCGTCGGCCGCGCCAAGGAGGTGCTGAGCGTCGGCGGCCTCACCCTGGCGCCGCGCGAGATCGAGGAGACGGTCGACCGCCTCCCCTTCGTCCGCCGCTCGGCCGCCGTCGGCATCGACCGCGGCCGGCTCGAGGGGGAGCAGGCATTCGTCTTCGTCGAGGTGGCCCGCGGCGCGCGCGGCGATCTCGAGGACCACTCGGCGGCGGTGGTGGCGGCGTTCCACGAGCGGCTGGGGATGCGGCCCGGCCGCGTCTGCCTCGTCGAGCCGGGCACGATCCCCCGCACCGCCAACGGCAAGGTGCGCTACGCCGAGCTGCGCCGCCTCTACCTCGAGGGTGAGCTGGCGCGCGGCGGAGCCCTGCTCTTTCCCGAGGCGTAGCTGCCTAGGCGAACGAGCGGCGCGGATGGTGCGCAGGGCGCACCCTACCCAGAACGCTTCGCCGCATCATCCAGGAACGTGGGCCATACGCCGTCCCCCAAGAGAGTCCTTCGCGAACGGGCTCCTCGTAGGGTGCGCCGTGCGCACCATCCGGGCTCCGGCTCCCCATACTGGGCCCACCCTCAGGCAACTGTTAGAGTTCTCCCATGGCCCGGCGCCCCTTCCGCGGCCTGCGCGACCGTCCGCCGCGGCCGCGCTACGACGCTGTGGTCGTCGGCGCCGGCATCGGCGGCCTGTTCTGCGCCAACCTCCTCAGGCGCTCCGGGCTCGCCGTGCTGCTCGTCGAGCAGCACTACATGGTGGGCGGCTACTGCAGCACCTTCCGCCGCGGCGGTTTCACCTTCGACGCCGCGAGCCACTTCTACCCTTTGCTCGGCAACCCGGAGACGCTCACCGGGCGCCTGCTCGTCGATCTGGGCATCGAGGCCGGCTGGGTGAAGATGGATCCGGTCGACGTGTTCCACTTCCCCGACGGCTCGCGCTTCGCGGTCCCCGCCGATCTCGACAGCTACCTCGCCGCCGTCAAGGCGCGCTTCCCGCACGAGGCGGTCGCGCTCGACGCATTCTTCGCGGCCGTGCGTGAGGCCTACCTGCACGGCCTCCTCGCCCACTTCCGCGGCCGCGAGACGCCGCGGCATGCGAGGCTCGAGTCGCTCTCGGTGCGCGCGGCGCTCGACGAGCACTTCGGCGACCCGCAGCTCAAGCTCCTGCTCACGGCGGACTGCCCACACTGGGGCTCGCCGCCAGCGAACACCTCGTTCGTCTTCGACTCGATGCTGCGCCTCGCCTACTTCCTCGGCAACTACTACCCGGCCGGTGGAAGCCAGGCGTTCGCCGACGCCCTCGCGCACCGCTTCGAGGACGAGGGCGGCGACATCCTCATGAGCACGCGCGTCGAGCGCATCGTGGTCGAAGACGGCGCGGCCGTCGGCATCGAAGCCGAGACCGACCGCGGCCGACTCAAGGGCCGCCATCGCGTCGCCGCCGGCGCCGTCGTCTCCAACGCGGACCTGCGGCTCACCCTCGACGAGCTGCTGCCCGGGGGCGCGGTGCCACCGGCCGACCGCGCCCGCGCCGCCGCGCTCCGCCCCTCCTGGCCCTGTTACCTCTGCCACGTGGGGCTCTCCGGGGTTGCAGCGGACGAGCTCGCGGAGGTGTCGGGGTACCACTGGCAGCGCTGGGACAGCGACGAGCTCGGCGACGCCGCCGACTTCCGCAACGGCGCTTTGCGCTGCAAGGTCTTCGTTCCCACGCTCTACGAGCCGGCGATGGCGCCGCCCGGCAAGCAGGTGGTGATCCTGCAAAAGGTGATGCCCGTCGACTACGAGCGCATCGCCGACTGGGCGGCGCACAAGGCGGAGGTGCAGGAGTTCCTGCTCGCCCAGCTCGAGTCCCTGCTGCCCGGCGTGTCGCGGCACGTCGAGGTGGCGTCGACGGCGAGCGCACACACCGCCTGGCGCTTTACGCTCAACGAGCGCGGCGCCATGCTCGGCTGGGAGATGGCCCCCGACCAGCTCGGCGCGGCGCGGCCGGGGGTCGGGAGTCCCGTGCGCAATCTCTTCTTCACCGGCCACTGGGTGCGGCCTGGCGGCGGCATCACGCCGGTGATCGTCTCCGCCCTTCGCGCGGCCGAGGCACTCGTGGGCGGACGGGTCGCGGAACCCGACACTCCCCTACCGAGGCCTCCCCTACCGTAGGCCCTCGGCGACGAAGAGGTCGGTCAGCCGCCGGTGGTAGGTGTAGACGTAGGTGGACGCGTCGGGCGTGAGCAGCACGTCGCCGATCTGGTCGACGCCGGCGGCGTCGGTAGGCCGGATCACCTTCCACGGCTCCCGGCGGCCGCTCGCCACCTCGAGCCGGTCGATGGGCGCGGTGACCGCGGCGCCGCGGGCCTTCACGTAGAGCCAGCGGCCGTCGGCGCTCCAGCGGATCGGCTCGTCGCCCGGGCGGCTGCCGGGCAGGGGCGCCAGCGTGCCCGCCGGCAGGCTGAGCAGATCGAGCGCGGTCGCGACTCCCGACGAGTCGACGGCGATGCGCACGCCGTCCGGCGCGATCGGGTTCTGGCCGGTGGTGGTGATCCCCTCCGCCGCGAGCGGCCTCGGCTCTCCGCCGGTCGCCTCCTGCACGAAGAGGCGGACCGGGCGTTGCGCCTCGTTGCCCAGGATCAGCAGGCGTTTGCCGTCCGGGAACCACCAGGCCCAGTGCAGCTCGGCGATCGGTCCGCGCGGCAATGTCCTCGGGGTCCCGGGACCCGTGGGCAGCAACGTGAATCGCGTCGGCGGCTTGGCGCGCAGGTGGGAGATCGCCCAGCGGCCGTCGGGGGAGAGCGACGTCGCGTGGCCGTCGCCGAGGCGCAGGACCGGGAAGCCGGTGACGTTGCGCAGGTACGTCGCGAGCTCGGGCCCCGCCTCGGCCCCCTCCTCGGTGAAGAGCACCTGCCTGCCGTCCGGCGAGAGGTCGTTGGCGTGCGACCAGTCGAACCAGGAGAGGTCGCGCTCCAGGGGATCGCCCGGCGCCGTGCCGCGCACCTCCGAGCGGTGGTGAGCGTGCACGAAGAGCACCCGCCCGTCGGGGAAGATGTCCTGGATCTCCATCATCCCCGTCGTCCGCGCCACGAGGCGGACGCGGCCGCCGAGGCTCGCGGCGAGAAGGTTGCGCAGGAAGCCGGTGGTGGCCGCCGTGAACCAGACCTCCTTGCCGTCGGGCGACCACGCCAGACCGCCGATGTCGCCCCAGCCGTCGGAGAGCGTCCGCACGCCGCCGGTGTCGGCGACCTTGACGGCGCCGCGCGTGTCGTCGACGACCCGGTATTCGATGAACGCGATGCGGTCGCCGTCCGGCGAGATCCGCAGCCCGCCGATGCCACCGGCGCTCTCGTGGAGCACCGTGCCGACGGGGTATTCGAGCCGCGTGCCGCCGGCGCGCCTTCGCACGACCGCGATGCGATCGCCTTCCGGCGTCCAGTCGGCGTCGGTGACCCCTTCGAGGACCTGGCGCGGCTCGCCCCCCTCGAGCGGAACGCGCGCCAGGATGCCGGTGGTGTCAGTGCCGACGTAGGCCGGGCCGTAGCCGAGGTCGCCACCCGGCGGCAGGAGGAGCAACATCTCGCCGCGGTCGACGGCGAGCAGGCGGCTCGCCGGCAGCTCGAGCGGCTGCGGGTGCAACGTGTCGAGCCGCATGGCGAAGGTCTGCGCCGGTCGACCCTCCCACGCGGCGGTGTAGAGGACGGTGGCGCCGTCGCGCGCGAAACGCGCCGCGAAGACGTTGCCGTGGCCGTAGGTGAGCTGCCGGAACGCCGGGATCGGCGGCACGGCGAGGTACCGGCCGAGCAGCCACGAGCCGGCTGCGACGGCGAGCAGCGCCGCCAATCCGGCGACGAGCGGGACGCGAGCGCGCCGCCGCGCCGCGGGCGTCGCCGTCGTCGTCGCCAGCGACTCGGAGGGGCCGGCGAGACCGGCGAGCTGGAAGGCGAGGTCGCCCGCCGACTGGAAGCGCTCGTCGGGCCGCTTCTCGAGGCAGTGGCGCACGATGCGGACGAGCGCCGGCGGCAGGTCGGGGCGCAGGTCGGCGAGGTCGGCCGGCTCGTCGTTGAGGATGGCGGCGAGCGTCTCGAAGGCGCTGCCGCGGCGGAACGGCGCACCGCCCGCCAGCATCTCGTAGAGGATGGCGCCCAGCGCGAAGAGGTCGGAGCGGGCGTCGACGCTCTCGCCGCGCACCTGCTCGGGGGACATGTAGCCCACCGTGCCGAGCACCATGCCGCTCTCGGTGAGGGTGGCGCCCTCCTTCGTCGGCTGCAGCTTGGCGAGGCCGAAGTCGAGCAGCTTCACCCGGCCGTCGCGGGTGATGAAGACGTTGTCGGGCTTCAAGTCGCGGTGGACGATGCCGTGCGCGTGCGCGGCGGCGAGACCGCGGCAGAGCTCGCCGGCGATCTCGACGGCTCGCCGCCAGGGCAGCGGCTTGCCGGCGAGACGTTCGCGTAGTGACTCGCCTTCGAGCAGCTCGCTCACCAGGTACGGCAGGCCGGCGTGCGTGCCGACGTCGTAGATGGCGAGGAGGTTCGGGTGGTTGAGCTGCCCGGCGGCGCGGGCCTCCTGCTCGAAGCGGAGGCGGAGCGCCGGGCGTGCCCACGGGTCGCGGATGCGCTTGATCGCCACGCTGCGCCCGAGGCGGGTGTCGCGCGCGCGGTAGACCTCGCCCATGCCGCCGGCGCCGATGAGGTCCACCACCTCGTACGGGCCGAGCCGCTCGCCGGGCGCGAGCGCCCCGGGCGGCTCCTCCATCGGCTCGTTCGGGGCGCCGCCTGAGGGGCGGTCGAGCGGCCCCGGGGAGCCCTGAGCCTCGAGCAGCGCCTCCACCTCGCCGCGCAGGCTCGGGTCGTCGGCGCAGGCGCGGGCGAGAAACCAGCGGCGCTCCGACTCCGGTCGGGCGCGCGCAGCCGCGAACAGCTCGGAGAGCCGCTGCCACCGCTCGGGATCCATGGGGGCTCGGTCGTTGGACGTGCGGCCAATCCTAGTACCGGATCGGCAACGGTCGCAGCAGCCGCAACGCCGGGCGCGTCAGCGTCTCCTCGCGCCAGCGCCGGTGCACGGGATCGTCCGGGAAGCGCTCCTCGGCCGGATACGGGTACTGGGACATGCCGTGGAACGGCAGCGGCTCGACGGTCTGCGAAAACGCCGTGTTGGCGTCGGCGTCTTTGGCCCAGCCGTCGAAGAGGAGCAGGAAGTCGCGCCGCCACCCGGCCGGCAGCGCCGGCAGCGCCGCGGCGTCGAAGGAGAGGTCGATCTCGTCGCCCGAGCCCATGACGACGAGGAGGTCGTCGATCGCGGCGAGCAGCTCGCGCACGTCGCCGTAACGCGTGTAGAGCCCGGGCGTGGGGTTCCACATCGTGCTCGCCAGCACGTGCGCGTAGTCGAAGCGTTCGGGCTCCTGCCGGAGCGGGTGGATCGTCGGCGTCGAGAAGCCGCGGAAGCGGAGCTCCGCGGCGGCGGGCTCGAGCGTCGCCACCTCGACCGGCGGCGACGACGCGCCCTCGGCGAGGAAGATCTCGTCCCAGTAGACGCAGAGGTTGGTGACGATGCGCAGCCGGCGGGTGCGCGCCGGCAGCTTGCCCGCGAGGTCGACGACGATCGTCTTCGGCTTGCCCGCCGGGATGCCCATGTCCGCGATCACCGTGCGCCATTCGCCCCGCTCGTCGAGCGCCTCGAGGCGCGGCATCAGCAGGCCGCCGCCCTGGCGCTGCGCGGTGCCGAGGAAGGTGCTGCCGTCGGCCCAGTCCACCCAGCCCGAGAGCACCAGCACCGCGTCGGCGGGCGCGCCGGCCGCCGCCGGGCCGAAGTCGAGCTCGAGCGTGTGCGTCTCGGCGACCCCCGCCGCGTCGTGGCGGAAGGTGGTCGGGTAGCGGCCGTCGCGAGCGCGGAGGAGCTCGCGCACGTCTTCGCCGCGGGGGCCGACGGCGCGGAGCGGCGCGATGCGCTCGCGCACGCCGAAGAGCCGGAACTCGGGGAACGGGGGCCCCTGGAACTTGTCGTTGGTGAAGACCTCGACGCTCACCGGGTGGTCGACGGCGAGGAGGTGGATCTCGTCGAGGTAGGAGACCTCGCGCAGCTCCTCGGTGACGCGAACCCGGTAGCGGCCGTCGACGGGCACCAGCGCCTCGCCCGGCACCTGGACGTATTCGTCGTGGTCGACGGGAAAATATTCACCGTCGCCGGCGCTGGCGCCGAGCGGCGCCACGCCGAGCACGTCGGTGATGAAGCGGAAGCCCTTCCCGTCCCAGGTGAAGATCATCGGGCAGGAGCCGGAGAGCCGGGGCGCCTCCTCGAAGGTGGTGGCACTCCCGGCGCGGCGCGCGGTCTCGTTCTGGATGAGGCCGTTCGGCCAGGTGATGCGCACGGTGTCGGCGAGCTCGCGACGGGCGAGCCCGAAGTGCAGCGGCACTCCCGCGTAGCGCTGCTTCTGGTAGCCGGCGCCGGCCTTGACCTCCACCTCGGCGCCGGGGGCGAGCCGCAGGTTCTTCTTGCCGCGCAGGTCGATGCGCAGCCAGCGGCCGGTGCCGGCGGTGCGGTTGGCGAGCAGCCGGTAGCCGTCGCCGCCCAGGACGCCGAGGTCGACCCGTCCGTCGCCGTCGAAGTCGGCGGCGGCAAAGGCAAGCGGCGGCGCCGTAGGACCGAGGGTCCCCGCCGCGCGCGGCCGCGGCAGGGGCGTCGCGCCGGTCGCGAAGGCGCCGCGACCGGCGCCGGAGCGCACGCCGTCGGCCGCCACCAGGTCGAGAACGCCGCGGTTCTCGAGGTCGGCGAAGACGATCGGCTCGCTCGCGGCGGGGGCCGGCGCGAGTCGGAAGCCGCGCCGGAGGTGACCCTCGCCGCCCTGGTTGGCGAGGACGAGGGCCTTGCCGTTGGGCGCGACGCCGACGACGTCCGTCCAGCCGTCGGCGTCGACGTCGGCCGCGGCGAGCTCGCGCGCGCCGGCCGGCAGCGCCGGCAGCGGCTCGGCCACGTAGCGTCCGCCGAGCTGGTCGCGGTAGAGAACCCCGGCATGGTCGGCGTAGCTCACCGCCACGTCTTCGCCCTGCGTGTCGGCCACCGCGTCGAGCACCGTCGCCGCGAGCGGCAAGCCGGCGGCGAACGGGAAGCGCGCCGTGGCGTCCGTCCAGGTGCCGTCGCCGTTGTTGCGCAGGAGCGCGCTCGCCTCGCCGAGCAGCAGGAGGTCGACGTCGTAGTCGTGGTCGAAGTCGAGCCAGGCGGCGGCCGCGAACGGCTTCGCGGGAAGACGCGCCGTGGTGGCGCCGAAGATCCCGCGCTCGTTGCGCAGGAGACGTGGCCCCGTCGCGGTGAGCACGCAGAGGTCGGCGAGGCCGTCGTTGTCGAAATCGCCCGGCACGACGCCGGCAACCCCGGGAATCGCGGCGAGCGCCGGCTGGCTCTCGCGACGGCTGCCGCGGGCGAGCAGGACGAGGTCCCCGCGCGACCAGGCGAGCAGGTCGGGCCTGCCGTCCCCTTCGGCATCGATCACCACCAGCCCGCTCGCATGCAGCCCGGGCGGCGCGTCGAAGGTCACCGGCTCGCCTGGGGTCATCGCGAGCGGAACGGCCTTCGGCACGAGGCCGCCGCGTTCGCCGACGGGGTCGAAGAGCTCCGAGTACCGGCTCCACTGGGGATCCTCGGGCACCGCCGAGCCCCCCTGCTCCCGCTTGAGCTCCCGGAAGCGCGCGAGCTCGCGCGCCGCGTCGTCGTCGCGGCCGGCGCGGCGGTACGCGCTCGCCAGCTGGTAGCGCGGCGCCGCCATGTCGGGGGCGAACCGGGCCGCCGCCTCGAGGTGGCGCAGCGCCCTCGGCGCATCGCCGGCGATCTGGGCGAGGACTCCCAGGTTGTAATGCGTCGCGGCGTCGTCCGGTACCCGCGCCAGCATCCCCTCGAGTTGCACCCGTGCCTCCTCGTTCCGCGAGGACTGCATGTAGGCGATGCCCAGGTTCCACCAGGTGTGGGGGATCGAGGGGTCCCGCTTCTGCGCCGCGACGAGCTCGGCGATGCCCTCGGCCTCCCTGTCCGCGCGCAGCAGCGCGAGGCCGTAATTGAGGCGGTCCGCCGCCGAGCCCGGGGCGAGCGCCAGCGCCCGGCGGAGCTCGGCGATCGCCTGCTGGTGGGTGGTGGGGTTTTCGTAGAACGCCTTGCCGAGGTTGCGGTGGCGCTGGAGCTCTTCGCCACGCGAATCGGCGCCCGCGACGGTCGCCGGCGCCGCCGCCGAGACCGACGACCGCGCCGCACCGAACAGCGCGACGGCAGCCGCGCAAGCCGCCGTCGCCAGCATCGACCTCGACATCGCACGCCGTCCCCGGCTCACCGCTCGACGCCGCTCCCCTCGCGCACGGCGGTGACGCGGTCGATCGCCACGCTCACGGTCTCGAGCGTGCCGTTCGGCCAGCGGATCTCCAGCTTGTCGATCGTCGTCGCGGCGCCCAGCCCGAAGCGCAGCACCTTGCCGCTCTGGCCCGCGTAGCCGTTGCCGCCGTCGAGCTCGGCGACCTGGCGCAGGCCCCCGGCCGTCACCGTCACGCGAGCGCCGATCGCGTCGCGGTTGCTCGTCGTGCCGGTGAGCCGGAGACCGATCCAGTGCCCGCCGCCGCTCGTGCGGTTCAGGTAGAGGAGGCTCTCCTGGTTCACGTTGGTGGCGAAGACGTCGACGCGGCCGTCGCCGTCGAAGTCGGAGAGGGCGAGCCCGCGGCCGTCGCGGTCGTTGTCGACGCCCGCCGCGTGCGCCACGTCGACGAAGGTGGAGCCGCTCAGGTTGTGGAGGAGCTTCTTCCGCTGCCGGCCACTCCAGCTCCGGTTGCCGATCGGCGGATAGCTGGCGAGGTCGCTCAGGTCGACGCCGGGGCGGACGATGGTGTCGACCAGCAGGGGGATGTAGTCGTCGGGACCGGCCGAGCGCAGCCCGTTCTGCACGAAGAGGTCGGGCCACCCGTCGTCGTCGAAGTCGGCCCACTTCGCGCCCCAGCCCCAGAGGGTGGCGCAGGTGCCCGTCTCCTTCGAGAGGTCGGTGAAGGTGGGTCGCGCCGGCGCGACGGCACCCTCGTTGTTGCGCCAGAGCATGTTGCACTCTTTCATGTAGTCGTCGGTGATGTTGGTGACGTAGATGTCGAGCCGGCCGTCGCGGTCGTAGTCGGCGACGTCCACGTTCATCCCCTTGCGCGTGTCGATACCGAGGGCCGCCGCGGTGCCGTCGAGGAAGGTGCCGTCGCGCTGGTTCCAGAAGAGCCGGTCGGTGCCGTAGTCGGCGGCGAAATAGATGTCCGGCCAGCCGTCGTCGTCGAGGTCGGCGTGGCCGACGTCGAGGGTCCAGCCGTGGTGAGCCGAGAGGCCGGCGGCGTGCGTCACGTCCTTGAATGTGATCCAGAGCCTGCCTTCGGAGCGGGCCGGCGTCGCCGGCACTCCGAGGTTCCGCCACAGCGTCACGCCGCCGCCGTTGCTCGACTGGTCGAGGTCGGGGGGGAGCACGTGCCGGTCCTCGAGGGCGAGCAGGTCGACGGGCTTGAAGTAGTTGCCGAAGAGCAGGTCGAGGCGGCCGTCGCGGTCGTAGTCGAAGGCCACCACGGCGATGGTGTTGGCGAAGGACTCGAGCCCCGACCCCGCCGTCGCGTCGCGGAAGCGGCCGCCCCCGAGGTTGCGGTAGAGCAGCGGCGTGCCGAAGCGCGCCACCAGCAGGTCCTGCAGCCCGTCGTTGTCGGCGTCGAACCAGAGCGCGTCGGAGACGATCGACCGCGCGTCGTTGCCGCCGCCCACGCCGGCGGCGGCAGTGACGTCGCGGAAGCGCGGCACACCGTCGGCGCCCGGACCGTCGTTGTGGAGGAGGTGGCTGACGGCACCCAGCTCCGAGCTCGTCACGAAGAGGTCGTCGCGGCCGTCGCCGTCGTAGTCCCCGGCCGCCGCCGCGGCGCCGCCCGAGGTGAACATGCCGAGGGTGTCGGCGTAGGGGCCGGGAAACGTGCGCGTGCGGTGCCGGAGGCGCGCGCCGGCGGCGCCCCCGACCTCGACGAAGCGGAGCGACGCGCGGGTGATGAGGTCCGGGCGGGCGGGGGCAGGCCCCGCCCCTACATCCGGATCGTGGTCTGGCGGTGACGAGGTCGTCGGCGCCGGGACGCTGGCTCGGGCTGTAGGGGCGGGGCCTGTCCCCGCCCCTCCGGCTCCGCCTGCCGCGCCGGCGACGAGGCACGTCATGACCACGGCGATCGCCCTCCGACTCATCGCGGCGTCTCCACGAGGGGCGCGAGGTCGGTATCGACGCGCCGCTCGGGATCGAGCGCGTCGCCGATCAGCGCGGCGAGGGCCTCGCCCTCGGACGAGAGCCTTGCCTGCAAGCCGGCGTCGCCGGGGAAGCGGCGCAGTCCCTCCTGCCAGGCGGCGCGCGCCTTGTCGAGCGCGCCGAGCTTCCAGTGTCCGTCGCCGAGCGCCAGCCATGCGCGGGCGTGGTACGGGTGGTTCCCCTCCAGGTCCCCGAGTGCCGTCGCGCGCTCGAGGTCGGCGATGGCGAGCGGCGCGCGCCCGAACACCGTCGGCCAGAAGAGGTAGCTGTTGCCGCGCGTGAAGAGCGCGAGCCAGCTCGGTTCGATCGCCACGGCGGCGTTGAAGCGGCCGACCGCCCGGTCGGCGAGGACGACGCGGGCGACGGCCCCTGCGGCGGGGATCTTGTCGACGTACGCGTAGCCATGGTTGAGCTGCGCCGGCGCCGAGCCCGGATGCGCCGCGGTGAGCTTCGCGAAGAAGGCGAGCGCGCGGTCGTAGGCGCCGCAGGCGATCACCGCCTTGCGATAGTCGCTGCCGAGGCCGAGATTGTCGGGGCTGGCCGTGAGCTCGTTCTCGAAGCCGTCGAGCCTGGGTGAGCAGTCGGTCGCGGGGGAAGGGGCAGAGACCGCACGAGGCTCCGCATCCGGAGCCACGGCCTCCGGGAGCCACACCTTCACCTCGTTCCGCCCCTCGACGACCCGGTGCAGGCGATCGACGGCGGGCGGCGGCAGGACCTGCCGCAGGCCCGACGGCCAGACCACCTCGATGCGATCGACGACCGTCGCCGCGCCGAGGCCGAAGTGGAGGCGCCGGGTCCCCTGCGCGGCGAAGCCGTTGCCGGGGTCGACGAACCGCAGGAGCGTACGGCCGCCGGCGGTGAGGCGCACCTGAGCGCCGATGGCGTCGCGCGGGCTGCGCGTGCCCTCGAGCGCGAGCTCGACCCAGTGCGGTCCCGCGGGCAGCGTGCCGCGGTAGAGGTAGGGCGCCGCGCCGGCGTTGGTGACGAAGAGGTCGAGGCGTCCGTCGGCGTCGAAGTCGGCGAGAGCGATGCCCCGGCCGTCGCGGGTCGAGGCGAGCCCGTGGCGTGCCGCCTGCTCGCCGAAGAGAGTCCCGCCCTCGTTGTGGAAGAGCTTCTTCACTTGGTGCCCCGAGAGGCTCTTCGTCCCCATCGCCGGCCAGTCGCGGGCGTCGGAGAAGTCGCCACCCTTCTGCTCGCTCAGCCGCAGGACCATGGCCAGAACGTCGGGCACGTAGCTCTCCGGGCCAGCCGAGACCCAGCCGTTGAGCACGTAGAGGTCGAGCCAGCCGTCGAGGTCATAGTCGACGAACTTCGCCCCCCAGCCCCAGCCGGTGTCGCGCGTGCCGGTCTCGGCGGCGAGGTCGGTGAAGCTCGGCCCGCGCGTCGAAGCGGTGCCCTCGTTTTTCCAGAGGAAGTTCCCTTCGCGCATGTAGTCGTCGGTGATGTTGGTGACATAGATGTCGAGCCAGCCGTCGCCGTCGAAGTCGCCCCACTCGGCGTTCATCCCCTTCTTCGTGTCGTAGCCCATGGCGCCGGAGGTGCGGTCGGCGAAGGTGCCGTCGCCGCGGTTGACGAAGTAGCGGTCGGTGCCGAAGTCGCAGGCGACGAGGAGGTCGAGGTCGCCGTCGTTGTCGGCGTCGCCGGCGCCGACGTCGAGCGTCCAGCCGCTCTGCGCGAGCCCGGCGCGCTCGGTGGCGTCGGTGAAGGTGACCTGGCCGTCGCTCGCCCGCGGGCCGTCGTTGTGCCAGAAGGTGACGCCGCCGCCGTTGCTCGCCGTCTCGAAGCTCTCGGGGAAGAAGCGCGGCGAGGGCGGCGCGAAGACGTCGATGGCGGCGAAGTAGCTGCCGACGAGGATGTCGAGCCGGCCGTCGCGGTCGGCGTCGAAGGCAATGGCGGTGATGCCGTTCCCGCGGCGGTCGAGGCCGGCTTCGCGGGTGACCTCGCGGAAGCGCCCGCCCCCCTCGTTGTGGAAGAGCTGGTTGCCGCCGAAGCGGACGACGAGCAGGTCGGGACGCCCGTCGTTGTCGTAGTCGAAGAAGAGCGCGTCGGTGGTGGCGTTGCCGGCGTCGTTGCCGTCGGCCACGCCCGCGGCGGCGGCGACGTCCGTGAAGCGAAGGCCGCCGAGGTTTTTGTAGAGGTGGTTCTTCCCGTTCTCGGCGGAGTCGGTGGCGAAGAGGTCCTCGCGCCCGTCGCCGTCGAAGTCGGCGACCGCCGCCGCCGCACCGAGCGCCGTGTAGCCGTTCATCACCTCGGCATAGGCGTTGTGGAAGCGGCGGAGGCCGTGCGGGCGGTCGAGGCCCGCGACGGCGGTGACGTCGGCGAAGAAAGGCGTTCGCGACGGAGCCGACGCCGCGAGCAGGACGAGCGAGAGCGCGGGCGCGAGCGACCCCGCGATCAAACCAGCTGCGCTCCGTTGCCGATCTCGCCCGGCATCTCGCGACCCTCGGTGATGCTCACGGTGCAGCCCCCGGCGAGGTCGCGGCGGAGCGGCACGCGGCTCGAGTCTAGCCGCCCGCACCCGCGTGCTAGCGTCCGCGCCGCGAGGAGGGTCGAGCGATGGACGCGAGCAGCGAGGGGCCGCCTCGAGTAGCGCAACCGCCGGCCCGACTGCGCTACGCGGCCGCGGCCTGCCAGACCGACTTCGCGAACCCGCCGACGCGCGCCGGCATCAAGCCGCACGTCGACCGCATGCTGGCGATGATCGCGCAGGCGGTGGAGGGGTATTCGCCCTTCCTCCCCGTGAAGCTCGTCGTCTTTCCCGAGTTCGCGCACGCGGCGCCGGTGTACGCGACGGCCGCCGAGCTCCACGAGAAGCTCGCCGTCGAGATCCCCAACGAGCACACCGAGCGCTACGTCGAGGCGGCGCGGCAATTCGACGTGCACGTCCAGACCGGGACCTTCCTCGAGCGCGACCCGCGCTGGCCCGGCGTCGTCTTCAACACCACCTGCCTCGTCGGCCCCGGAGGCGTGCTCGCCAGGTACCGCAAGGTGAACCCGTGGATCCCCTGGGAGGTGCACGCGAGCCCGCACGACCTCCCGGGCTACGACGAGGAGATGTTCCCCGTCGTCGCCACGCCGATCGGCAACCTCGGCGCGGCGATCTGCTACGACTGGCTCTTCCCCGAGGCGCTGCGGCAGCTCACCGCCAACGGCGCCGAGGTGCTGATCCGCGTCTCCGCCTACATGGACCCGTGGGGCGCGACGCCGCCGATGGACTGGTGGACGGTCGTCAACCGTTGCCGTGCGCTCGAGAACGTCGCCTACGTGGTGGCGGCGAACCAGGGCGCGAGCCTCCACCACTACCCGCCCTTCTCGTGGCCGGGCGGCAGCATGGTCGTCGACTTCGAGGGGCGCATCCTCGCGCAGGCCGACCCCGGCCCGGGTGAGAAGATCGTCGTCGCGCCGGTCGACGTCGACGCGCTCCGCCACGAGCGGGCGACGCGCCGCGGCCACCAGACGGTCGCCCACCTGCGCACGGAGTGCTACCCGATGTACCGGCAGCGAATCTACCCGGCCGGGCGCGGCGCGCGGACCGAGGACCTGACCGTCGAGGGGTCGGACGCGGCCACCGCCGACGCCAAGCGCAAGCTCGGGTACCTCTGAGCGGAGCGGGCCCGGACACCTCACGCGGGTCTCGAATCGCGGACGTCTTTCCGGGAGAAGGCAGACGCCAGCCCGCGAAAGGCGACGTGACGCGCCAGCTCGCCGAGGCGCCCCGAGGCGGTGAGCTGCGGGTAGTAGACGGCGATCGCCCGTGCGCCGCGATCGGCCACCAGCCGATCCCAGAGCAGCGCGCGGTGCGGCGCCGGGCGGTGCACGAGGAGGCGCCCGACCGACGGATCGTCGGGCGTCGTGTGGAACCGCGCCAGGAGCGCGGCCATCACGCCGGCGGCGGCGACGTCCTCCTCCTCGGGGAGAAGGCCGGCGGTCGTGAGGAGGTGCTCCACGACGCGAGGGTGCCGCAGGTTGACCATCGCCGTGGCGAAGAAGAACCCGTCCAGCGCGTCGCGGCGGGCCGCCGCGTCGGGCCCCTCGCGGCGGCAGACGGCGAGCGCCCGCGCCACGCTGCCGGGCACGAAGTGTCGCGGCAGGAAGTAGACGCCGCGGCCCACGCCGTGCCAGAAGTACGCTCGCGTGTCCTCGTCGAGCGTGGCCATGACGCGGCCGGCGCCGGCAAGAAGGTCCGGATGGAAGATGCGCACGTAGAGCCCGACGGCTTCGAGCGCGGCTCCGACGCAACCGTCGCGCGAGTTGTCGCGGCAGAGGTCCACCACGCGGCCCAGCGCCGCGGCCAGATCCGCGTCGCCGCTGCCACGCTCGAGGGCCGTGAGCACCCGCTGGCCGAAGGCGAGCCCCATGCCACAGTGAACCACCAGCAGGCTGCGCTCGGGCATCGCGGCGGCGCGCGCGCCGCGCAAGAGGTCCCCCGGCGGCCCCGAGCGCTCCCAGGTTGCCACCGCGAGCTCGTAGCCGAGCCGCTCGAGGCGGAAGAGGGCGGCATGCGAGCCGCGGCGGTAGACGGCGGCGACCAGCTCCTCCCAGGGGTCGTCGTGGCTGACCGCCTCGCCGATGCCGCTCGCCCGCACCAGGCGGTAGACCAGGGCCTTGTTGGCAAGCTCCCTGGCCCATGCCCTCGCTCGCTCGGGAACGGCGATCCAGGGCGGGACGTCCGCTTCCATGCCCGACTGCATGCTGCTCAGTGGTCCGTACCAGGCTACTAGATACGCGGCAACGACGCGCCGAGGGGGTCTCCGGCGACAACAGCCGTCTGCTAGCGTCGATCGTCACGCGGGCGGCAGGACCGTCCCACCACAGAGGGCGCAGAGATTCCGGAGGCGGCGACGGGCGCGGCGGCATCGGGAGCGATGGCGACCCGGGAGCGGACCGAGCGCAGAAGCTCGGACGCGACGGGTGGGCTGCTCGTCGGCGACCACGGCGCGTTGACCACCGGCCTCGCCGGCGCGCTCGGCGACCGCTGGTCCGTCTGGCGCTCCCCGGGGCTGCCGGCACAACTCGCCGGCGGCGCCTTCCAGCACGCCGTCGTCTATGCCGCCGGCGCCCGTGCGCCGCACGGCATCCCCGACGCCGACGACGCCGCCACCGTGCTCGGCGCGGCGGTGCGCGCGGGCTCGCCACACGTCGTCGTCGTGGCGAGCACCGCCGTCCACGAGCCGAGCCCTCACCATCCCGGAATCGTCGCCGAGTCACGCTGGCGGAACCGCCGCAGCGGCAACCCGGTCGCCGCCGCCTGGCTCGCGCTCGAGCGAGCCGCCGCGGCGGCGGTGCCGGCGGACCGCCTGCTCCTCCTGCGCGCGGCGCCGGTCCCGCTTCCCGGAGGCGACGACCTCTGGAGCCGCAACGTCTTCGGCCGCGTCGCCGCCACCGCCTTCGGCTGGGACCCGATGGTGCAGCTCCTCGCGCTCGACGACCTGGTCGCCACGCTACGCGCGGCGCTCGCGGCGCAGCTCACCGGCACCTTCCACGTCGCGCCGCCGCCGGCCGCCGCTCGCCGCGCCGTGCGCTCGGCCGGCGCCTGGCGCGTCGCCGTCCCGACCCCGCTCTGGGCGCTCGCGCGGCGGCTCGGTGGCCTCCCGCCCGACGAGACGCTGGCGCTCGTGCACCCGGCAACGGTTTCCGGGCTGGCGATCGAAGAAGCGCTGGGCCTGCCGCCGCGGTGGGGGACGCTGCAGGCGGCACGCCGGAACCGTGGCGAGGAGCCGGCGGCGCCCGCCGAGGAGGATCCGTTCGGCTTCGATCCCGCCTACCGCAGGCGTTTCGGGCGCACGCTCTTCCGCTTCCTCCACGACGTCTACTGGCGGGTCGACACGGTCGGCGTCGAGCACGTACCGGCCCACGGACGCGCCATCCTCGTCGGCGTCCACCGCGGCTTCCAACCGTGGGACGGCGTCATGGTGCAGCAGACGATCGCCGCGGCGACCGGCCGCCATGCCCGCTTCCTCATGCACCCGGGCCTCGTGATGATGCCCGCCCTCGCGCCCTACATGACCCGCATCGGCGGCCTCCCCGCCTGCCGCGAGAACGCCGACTGGGTGCTCGAGCGCGACGGCCTGCTGGGAGTCTTTCCGGAGGGGATCCGCGGCGCCTTCAGCCGCTACCGCGAGTCGTACCGGCTCACGCCCTGGTTCCGCGACGAGTTCGCCGCCTTCGCCATCCGCCACTCGGCGCCGGTCGTGCCCTTTGTCACGGTCGGCACCGCGGAGACCTTCCCGGTCCTCGGCCGCATCGACTGGGAGTGGTGGAAGCGGAAGACGCTCTGGCCGTTCCTCCCCGTCACCACCCCGCTGCCGCTGCCCGCCAAGTGGCACACGCGCATCCTGCCGCCGGTCGCCGTCGACCGCTACGCCCCCGCGGACGCCGACGACCCCGAGGCGGTGGCGTCGCTCGCCGCCCTCGTTCGCGAGCAGCTCGCGGCCGCCCTCGCCGGGCTCCTCGCCCGCCGCCGCTTCCGCTTCTTCGGCAAGTTGGCCCCCGGCTGACGACGCGTTCGAAACGGCTGGATCTGCGCGACTTCCCGGGTCGCCTGGCTCCATCTTGAGCCGCTTCGGTCTCCCTTCTCGCGATACCAGACAAGGGCGAGAGGCAGCCGGGGACGACCCAGGGCAGTGTGACGGGCGGCACACCAGAGCGGCCTAGCGCTGAGTTCCATTCAAACCAGGGATATCTAGACAGCGGGCAGTCCCCCGCGAAAGGGCAGGAGATGAGCGGTACCGGTCAGGATCTCGTCATCCGCGATCGCGTCAAGCGGATCATCTTCAACGTCACCCGCATCCCCGTCGAGCGCATCGGCGACCGCTCGGCCTTCCGCGAGGACCTGGAGCTCGACTCCCTCTCGCTGCTCGAGATCGGCGTCGATCTCGACTACGAGTTCCAGCTCGGCCTCGAAGACCTCGAGCAGCGCCTCGGCGACCTTCCCACCGTGGACCACGTCGTCGGCTTCGTCCAGCAGCGGTTGCAGGAACGAGCGATCGCATAGAGCCATGACATCGCCGGGCCGTCATCCCGAACGACGGCGCGTGGCGGTCACCGGCATCGGCGTCGTCACCCCCGTCGGCACGGGCCGCGAGCACTTCTGGCGCGCGCTGCTCGCCGGCGAGTCGGGGATAGCGCCGGTGTCGTCGTTCGACACCTCGCGCTTCAAGGTGCACCTCGGCGCCGAGGTGCGGGGCTTCGACCCCGCACCGTGGTGCCGTCGTCTCGAGCCGGAGAGCCTCGGCCGCGCCTCACAGATGGCTGTCGCCGCCGCGCGGCTCGCGCTCGCCGATGCCGGCCTCGACGCGGCCGACCCCGAGGCGGAGCGCGCCGGTGTCGCCATGGGCACCACCTCGGGCGAGCCGCTCGAGGTCGAGCGCTTCGACGACGCGCTGCTCGGCGGCGGCCGCGACACCATCGACGGCGCCCTGGCCACGCGCTACCCCTGCCACCGCATCCCCGGCCAGGTGGCTGCCGAGCTCGGCTGGGCCGGAGTGAACGTCATGCTCCCCAACGCCTGCGCCGCCGGCAACTACGCGGTCGCCTTCGCCCGCGACGCGCTGGCGACCGGCCGCGCCGAGGTCATGCTCGCCGGCGGCGCCGACGCCTTCTCCCGCATCACCTACACCGGCTTCGCGCGGCTCGGCGCCATCACCACCGACCGCTGCGCGCCTTTCGACCGCGAGCGGAAGGGGATGGTCCCCGGCGAGGGCGCCGGCGTGCTGGTGCTCGAGCCCCTCGACGCGGCTCGCGCGCGCGGCGCCCGGGTCTACGCAGAGGTGGTGGGTTACGGGCTCTCCTGCGACGCCCACCACATGACGGCATCGCACCCCGAAGGCGAGGGCCCGGCGCGGGCGATGGCGCAGGCGCTGGCCGACGCCGGCCTCGCGCCCGAAGCGGTCGACTACATCAGTGCCCACGGCACCGGCACCCCCACCAACGACCGCCTGGAGACCCTCGCCGTCAAGCGCGCGTTCGGCGAGGCGGCGGCGGGGGTGCCGATGAGCTCGGTCAAGTCGATGCTCGGCCACACCATGGGCGCCGCCTCGGCGCTCGAGGCGGCGGTCTGCTGCCTGGCGATCGCCGAGGGATGGGTGCCGCCGACGATGAACTACGAGAACCCGGACCCCGACTGCGACCTCGACTACGTTCCCAACCGCGCGCGCCAGGTGGCGGTCAAGGTGGCGATGAACAACGCCTACGCCTTCGGCGGCGCCAACGCCTCGGTGCTGTTCGCGGCGGCGGAAGGCTAGGACGATGCGGCGTTCCGGACGGCTCTCGGGACAGCACACCGTGGTGGTGACCGGCCTCGGCGTGCTGTCGCCGCTCGGCGACTCGCCGGCGGAGCTCCACCGCGCGCTCTGCGACGGCACCGACGCCAGCGGCCGCGTCGAGGGATTCCCCGTCGACGGCCTTCCCGTCGAGCGCGCCGTCGAGCTGCGCGGCTTCGACCCGGCGCGCTACCTCGGCGACGGCAACTTCCGGCCGCTCGACCGCACCGGGCAGCTCGCCGCCTGCGCCGCGCGGCTCGCGCTGACCGACGCCGGTCTCCGGACGGAGGAACCCGGGGCGGAGGATGACGCCAAGCGCGAGATCGCGCTCGTCGTCGGCAGCATGTTCGGCAGCGTGCGCACCATCGCCGAGTTCGATCGCCGCGGCCTCGAAGCGGGGCCGCTCTACGTCAAGCCCTTCGACTTCGCCAACAGCGTGATCAACGCCGCCGCGGGGCAGACCGCCATCTGGCACCACCTGCGCGGGCCCAACTCGACGGTCTCCGCCGGCACCGCCTCGGGCGTGCAGGCGATCGGGCTCGCCGCCGACATGGTGGCCGAAGGGCGTGCCGAGGTGGCGCTCGCCGGCGGCGCCGAGGAGCTCTGCTTCGAGTCGCTGCTCTCCTTCGCTCGCGCCGGATTCCTCGCCAGCGGCGAAGGCGGGGCGCGGCCGTTCGACGCGAAGCGCGGCGGATTCCTGCTCGGCGAGGGCGCCGCCTTCCTCGTCCTCGAGAGCGCCGAGAGCGCCGCCGCGCGCGGCGCGCGCGTCCTCGCCACCGTGCTCGGCCAAGGCGCCGCCTTCGACCCCTCGCAGGGCAGGGACGGAGCGAGCGGCGGGCGCGCCGTGGCGCGTGCCGTCACCCTCGCCCTCGCCGACGCCGCGCTCGTGCCGAGGGCGGTGAGCGCCGTCTCCGCGTCGGCGAACGGTCACCGCCACGCCGACCGCCGGGAGGCGTGTGGTCTCGCCATGGCCCTCGGCGAGCACGCCGGACGCGTCCCCGTGACCGCACCCAAGGGGGTCCTCGGCGAATGCCTCGGCGCCTCGGGCGCGCTGCAGGCCGTCGCGCTCGTCGCCGCCATGGGTGAGGGGCGGTTCCCCGGCGTGCGTGGCTTCGAGGGTGCGGAGGACGGGTTCCCGCTCGCCGCGGTGCGCGCCGAGCCGGCGCGGGTCGACCTCCAGGTGGGGCTCGTCGACGGCGTCGGGCTCGACGGTCCCTGCTGCGCGCTGCTGCTCGGCCGCGGCGCCGTGGAGGCGCGGGCGTGAGCGCGGACCGGCCCGGTGGCGACCACAGTCCGCGCAATCGCGCCGAACGCGAGCGCGATCGCCTCGCCCTGGTGCCGCGCTTCCACGGCCAGGGGTACGAGGACACCGAGATCGCCGCGCGCCGGGCGTGGCTCGAGCAGGTTGCCGGCTGCGAGCTCCCCACCGTCGGCGCCTCGGCGATCCCCGGCCCCGCCATGCGCGGCAACGTCGAGAACCCGATCGGCGCCGCACAGGTGCCGCTCGGCGTCGCCGGGCCGCTGCTGGTGCGCGGCGAGCACGCCCAGGGAACCTTCTACGTGCCGCTCGCCACCACCGAGGGCGCGCTCGTGCGCTCCTACGAGCGCGGCATGGTGGCCGTCACCCGCGCCGGCGGCGCCGAGGCGCGCGTGCTGCAGGACGAGAACCGCGCCACACCCGTCTTCAGCTTCGACTCGCTCGCCGAGGCGACGGACTTCGCCCGTGCCGTCCCCGCGCTCGAGGCGGAGCTGCGCCGCGTCGCCGAAGCGACGACCCGCCACGGCAAGCTCCTGCGCGTCGAGCCGCGCGTCGTCGGCCGCGACGTCCTCGTCTCCTTCGCCTTCTCGACCGGCGATGCGAGCGGCATGAACCTCGTCGGGCGAGCGACCGACGCCGCCTGCCAGCTCCTGCTCGCGCGCTTCACGCCGCGCCACTGGCTCCTGATGTCGGGCGCCGAGGGGGAGAAGCGCGCCGCCGCCTCGCTCCTCGCCGGTGGCAAGGGGAAGTCGGTGGTGGCCTCGGTGCGGCTGCCGGAGGCCCTGGTGCGGAGCGTGCTCGGCGTCGAAGTGTCGGCGCTGGCGGCGCTCTGGCATCGCACCGTCGTCGCCCACCTCGAGAGCGGCGCCGTCGGCCACAACGGCCACTACGCCAACGGCCTCGCCGCCATCTACATCGCCTGCGGGCAGGACGTGGCCAACATCGTCAACGCCGCGGTCGGCGTCAGCACGCTCGAGGCGGAGGCCGACGGCAGCCTCTGCGCGAGCGTCCACCTGCCATCGCTCACCGTCGCCACGGTGGGCGGCGGCACCCGCGTCGGCACCGCGCCCGAGTGCCTGCGGCTCCTCGGCTGCGAAGGGGACGGCAAGGCGGTCAAGCTCGCCGAGATCATCGCCGCGACCCTCCTCGCCGGCGAGCTCTCGTTTTCCGCCGCGCTCGCCGCGGGCCACCACGCAGCGGCCCACGAACGCTACGGACGCAATCGCCCGACGGAACCCTGACCCTCTGGATAGAAGCAAACCGGGATCGAAGCGACCCGGGATCGAAGCAACTCGGAGCAGAGACCATGAGCAACCCCGCGAGCGACACCTTCGACACCGACGTCGTCATCATCGGCAGCGGCCTCGCCGGGCTGACCCTCGCCCGCCACCTCCTGCTCGAGACCGACAAGCGGGTGGTGATCGTCGAGCGCTACCTCGACACCGAACACGGGCGCACGCGCCAGAAATACGGCGAGTCGACGGTGCAGCTCTCCGGCTGGTACTTCGGCAAGGTGCTCGACTTGACGGAGGAGCTGCTCAAGAACCACTGGATCAAATACAACCTGCGCTTCTACTGGCCGACGCCGGGCGGCGACCCGGCGCGCTTCGAGGACTACTGCCAGAGCTACCTCACGACCTTCTCCAACATCGCCACCTTCCAGCTCGACCGCAACGCGATGGAGGAGGCGGTGCTGGCGCTCAACGAGCAGAGCGACCGCTTCACGCGCCTCCTGCCGGCGACGCGGCTCGAGATCGACCTCGACCCGCGCGACCGGCACCGGGTGAGCTTCGACCTGCCCGACGGCGAGGGCAACACGCGCCGCCAGACGGTCGCCGCCTCCTGGCTCGTCGACGCCAGCGGCCGCAATCGCGTGCTGGCGAAGAAGCTCGGCCTGACGCTGAAGAGTCCCATCGAGCACGGCGCGTCCTTCGCCTGGGTCGACGGCCTCGTCGACATCGAGAAGCTCACCGACCGCTCGCCGCGCGAGCAGCGCCTCGCCTCCTGGCACCGGCAGGCCGGGCACTCGCCGCTCTACCTCGCCACCAACCACTTCTGCGCCGAGGGGCTCTGGTTCTGGGTCATCCCCCTCCACGGCAAGACGAGCCTGGGCCTCGTCTACGACCACAGCGTGGTCGACTTCAAGGACGTCAACAGCGGCGAGAAGCTCATCGAGTGGGCGTGTGAGCACTTCCCCTGCTTCCGCCACGACCTGCCGAAGCGCAAGCTGCTCGGCCACTACGGGCTGCGCGACTACGCACACGACTGCAAGCTCGCCATCAGCGAAGACCGGTGGGCGATGACGGGCGAGGCCGGGCGATTCTCCGACCCGCTCTACAGCCCGGGGTCGGACCTCATCGCCGTTCACAACACGCTGATCGTCGACGCCATCAAGCACAACCGGCGCGCCCGCTGCCGCACGCACGAAACGATCGCGCGCGCCCTGTACGACGGCTACGTGCCGGGGTACGCGTACGGCTACATCGCCCTCGGCGACCAGGAGGCGTTCTCTCTCAAATACGTCTGGGAGCTCAGCGTCTACTTCGTCGCCTACGTCTTCCCCTTCATGAACGAGCTCTTCACCGAGCCGAAGTTCGTCGGGCAGTTCCTCAAGGAGTTCACACGGCTGGGGCCCTGGAACCGCGGCCTGCAGGACCTCTTCACCGGCTACACGCGGTGGAAGCTGGCGCAGGGGACCGGTGGCGGGGCCGGCGCCAGCGGCGTGCCGCTCAACTTCGAGTTCAGCAACTTCTGCCCGCTGGCGCGCTCGCGGGTGCTGATGAACGACGTCGGGCTGACGCCGGAGGAGGCGCTGGCGCGGCTCGAGCCGCACTGGGCGGACCTCGAAGAGATGGCGCGCTTCATGGCGGCGCACATCACGGCGCGCGTCGTCGGCGACCCCGAGGCCGTGGGCCGTCGCGCTTTCGTCGAGGGCATCGACATGCAGGCGCTGCGCTTCGACCCCGCGGCAATGCGCGCCCACTGGGAGGCGACGCGGCACGACCGCGCGCCCTACCGCTGGACGGTCCTCGACCGCGAGGTGATGGCGCCCTTCTGGCCGGCAACAGCGGCGGCGGAGCAGGCGGCCGGATGAGCGAGCCCCCCCCCCCC
>Ga0075421_100001589_pt1 | contig 26748 bp, 26 predicted proteins | sample SoiMetdeltSBSDD5_FD_75292 | JGI IMG/M metagenome (GOLD analysis project Ga0075421, IMG submission 75292) | Bulk soil microbial communities from a Populus tree surrounding site in Tennessee, USA - Soil MetaG P. deltoides SBSDD5 | ecosystem: Environmental > Terrestrial > Soil > Tree plantation... | reverse complement strand
CCGAGGCGCACACGCCGGTGCACGTGCGGTCGGAGCCGGGGGGACCGACGCTGGTGGTGCGGGGGCGGGTGAGCGAGGCGACGTTCGAGTCGTTCCTCGACCAGGCCTACTCGGCGTTGGGGGCGGTGGCCGGGCGGCTGGGGGCCGAGCTGGCCGGGCCGCCCGGGGGGCTCTACCCGGCGGAGATCGTGGACGACGGGTTCGAGGACGTCGAGGCCTACCTGCCGCTGGCGGTCCCGGTGGCGGTGCCCGACGACGCCAAGGCCGAGGGCGTCGCGGCGGGATCGCTGCCCGCCGCCCGGGTGGCGGTGGCCACCCACCTCGGTGGGTACGACAGCATCAGCGACACCTACCGGCTGGTGGGGGCGTGGGTGGCGGAGAACGTGACCACCGCCGGGGAACCGGTGCGGGAGAGCTACGTCGTCAGCTACGACCAGACCGACGACCCGTCCCGGTTCCGGACCGAGATCCTCTGGCCGATCCTCTGAACGGGGTCACCGGCAGGTGGTCGGTGCGGGGGTGCCGGCGACCCGGGAGTCGATCCAGGCGAGGCCGTCGGTGACCGCGTCGTCGACGGCCTCGACGTGGCCCTCACCCAGGTCGTAGACCCGCAGCTCGAGGCGCTGGCCGAGGCTGCACAGGCGGTCGGCGAGGCCCAGGGTGAAGTCGATCGGCACGGTGCGGTCGGCCTCGCTGTGCAGGAGGAGGAGCGGGGCGTCGACGGCGGCTTGCCCGGGCTCGCTGGCGGCGAGGAGCTCGGGCCACGGGTCGACCTCGGCGAAGCCGGGTCGGGCGATGGTGGCGCCGCCCGCAGGGGATGTGTCGATGCCCACCTGGCCGCAGGCGTCGGCGTGCTCGGCGTCGTCGACGATGGCGAGGCCGGCGTCGGTGAGGACGCTGTCGGGCCGGGCGTCGGGGTAGGCGGCGGCGAACCCGGCGACGATCATCACGAAGCGGTTGTTCAGCGACGGGACGCCGCCGGTGGTGCTGAAGCTGGTGGCGATGTTCGACCCGGGGGCGCCGGCGACCGTGCCGACGAGGTCGAGCTGGGGCGCCCACTCGCCGGCCAGCTGCTGGGCCCAGAGCGCGGCGTGGCCGCCCTGGGAGTAGCCCCAGATGCCCAGCTGGTTCCCGGTCCGGGCGTCGGGGAGCTGGCGGGCGGCGCGGGCGGCATCGAGGACGCTGCGGCCCTCACTCTCGCCGACGAGGTAGGGGTGGACGCCGGGGGTGCCGAGGCCCTCGTAGTCCGTGGCGGCGACGACGTAGCCCTGCTGGGCGAACTGGGTGAGGATGCTGAGGGTCGGGGGGAGGCGGAGATCGTGCTCCCAGGCCTCGAACTGCGGGCTCAGCCGGGAGGGGGCGCAGCGGTCGGCGAGGCCGGTGGTGCCGTGGGCGACGCTGACGATCGTTCGCCCGTCGGTGGGCGCCTCGCCCTTGGGGACGACGACGAGGCCGGTGACGGCGATCGGGTCGTCCTGGACCGAGGTCGAGAGGTACATGACCCGGTAGATGGCGACGTCGGGTGCCGCCTGGCCGGGGATCGGCTGGTAGCGGAGGAGCTGGCCGGGCTCGCCGTGGGGGAGCGGGTCGGGTGGGGTGTAGAAGCCACGGGCGTCGCTGGCGAGATGCTGAGGCGGGCCGATGTCGCCGGGCGCCTGGCCCTGGCCCTCGGTCCGGGTGCCGCCGGAGTCGTCGTCGTTCTCGTCGGCCGAGCAGGCGCACCCGGCGATGACCAGCGCCAGCGCTGCCGCCGACACGGCGACGTGCGCTCCCCGACCGCCTCGTCTCCCCACGCCCGCCACCCTACGCGCCGTAAGCCCCGCCGTCGCCGGTCAACGTGGACGAATTGGGGTCGAGTCGTTCGCGGTGCTAGCCGTCGGTGTGGTGGTCGGTCGTCTGGGCTCGAGCCCAGCGGTGGAGGGCGTCGACGAGGGCGGGGTCCGCGGTGGTGAAGGTGAGGCGGGCGCCGGCGTCGACGGGCTCGTCGGCGATGGCGATGTCGGCGGCGCCGGCCTCCAGCTCGGTGAGGCCGGGCATGTCTTCGCCGTGGATGGTGGCGGGGTCGCCGTAGTCGCCGGCCCGGAAGCGGTCGGCCTCATGGCGGAGGTGCTCCCGGACGAGGGTGACCTGTTCGGTGTCGCCGGGGTCGTCGGCGAGGACGGTCTCCACGAGGCCCGTGGCGGTCGGCTCGAAGCGGTGGGTCGTGGTGGCGAGGTCGAACGGCATGACGTGCTCACCCCGCTCGGCGATGGCTGCCTGCCGGTCCGGGCTGTCGTCGCTGCACGCTGCGACGGCGAGGGCGACGGCGATCGCGACGGCCGGGTGCCTAGGTCTCACGGCTGGCCTCCACGAGGGTGTCGAGGGCGGCGAGCACCGCGGTGCGGTCCGCCTCGGGGATGCGCTCCAGCAGCTGACGCATGCGCTCCGCCCGGCGGGTGGCGATCGCTTCGGCGGTGCTGCGGCCGTCGGGGGTCAGCTCGACGAGGCGCTGGCGGGCGTCACGGTCGCCGGGGCGACGCTGGGTCCAGCCCCGCCGGTCGAGCTGGTCGACGAGGCGGCTGACGGTCGACTTGGTCAGCCCGAGGTGGCGGCACAGCTCGGACTGGGGGAGCGGGCCGTGCTCGGCCAGGACGGCGAGGGCGTGGGCCTCGGAGACCGGGACCGGCGCACCGCAGGGCGTCTCGTCGGGGCGGTGGAGCCCGAACGCCCGCACGAAGGCGACGATCCGCTGCTGCAGCTCCCCGGCGTCGCCCGACATGGTTCGATCATACAACCATTTCCCCGGCGCCGCTTGACTCTCCCCCGGGGGGAGGCTGGACGGTGGGCGGCATGAGCACGAGCTTGCGCATCGCGAACGTCGTCTTCGACTGTGGGAACGCCGAGGCCCTTGCCGGGTTCTGGTCGGCGGCACTCGACCGGCCGATCGACCCCGACCCGACCGAGTTCTTCGCCTCGATCGGCGTGAAGGACGACGCCACGCCCTCGCTGTTCTTCGCCAAGGTCCCGGAGGCCAAGACCGCCAAGAACCGCTGCCACGTCGACCTCCACGCCGAGTCGCGGGAGGCTGTGGCCGAGGAGCTCGCCCGCCTGGAGGCGCTGGGCGCCAAGGTCATCCGCGACCCGAAGGAGGAGTTCGGCGTCTACTGGGCCACCCTCCAGGACCCCGAGGGCAACGAGTTCTGCATCGGCGCCGACTAGCGGGCGTGTCAGCCCGTGTCACGATGGGCTCGTGACGGCCACTACGGACCTCTTCGCCGAGACCGCGCTGGCCCGGTTGCGGGCGTTGACGGCACACGACGGTGCCGAGTTCCGTGACGGGCAGCTCGACGCCATCCGCGACCTGGTCGTCGACCGGGCGCGGGTGCTGTGCGTGCAGCGGACCGGTTGGGGCAAGTCGGCCGTCTACTTCGTCGCCACCGCAATGCTGCGAGAGGCCGGCGCCGGGCCGACGCTGATCGTCAGCCCCTTGCTGGCGCTGATGCGCAACCAGATCGCGGCGGCCGAACGGCTCGGGCTGCGGGCGCACACGGTCAACAGCACCAACCGCGACGAGTGGGACGCCGTGCGCCGGCAGCTTGCCGAGGACACGATCGACCTGTTGCTGATCAGCCCGGAGCGGCTGAACAACCCGCAGTTCCGCGACGCGATGCTGCCGCTGTTCGCCCGCTCGGTCGGCCTGCTGGTGATCGACGAGGCCCACTGCATCTCGGACTGGGGCCACGACTTCCGGCCCGACTACCGGCGGGTGAAGGACATGCTCGACGCCCTCGCGACGGACGTCGCCGTGCTGGGCACGACGGCGACCGCCAACAGCCGCGTGGTGGCGGACGTCGGCGAGCAGCTCACCGACCCCGGCGGCGCACCGCTGCGCACCTATCGGGGCACGCTGGCCCGCACCAGCCTGCGCCTGGAGGTGCTCGATCTGCCCCAGCCGGCGCAACGTCTCGCCTGGCTCGTGGAGCACCTACCGACGTTGCCGGGCTCGGGCATCGTCTACACGCTCACCAAGCGCGACGCCGAGCAGGTGGCGACGTTCCTAGGCGCCAACGGGATCACGGCGGCGCCCTACAGCGGCGAGCACGAGACGGCCGACCGCGTGGAGACGGAGACCCGCCTGCTCAACAACGAGCTCAAGGCTGTCGTCGCGACCAGCGCGTTGGGAATGGGCTACGACAAGGCCGACCTGACCTTCGTCGTGCACTACCAGGCGCCCGGCTCGGTGGTGTCCTACTACCAGCAGGTCGGGCGGGCCGGCCGTGGCGTCGAGCAGGCCGAGATCGTGCTGCTGCGGGGTGGCGAGGATCGTCGGATCCAGGACTTCTTCATCGAGCAGGCGTTCCCGTCACGTGATCGGATCCAGGCGGTGCTCGGCGAACTGGCGGCGGCCGGCGACGAGGGGTCGACCACGCGCCAGCTCATGGGGCAGGTGAACCTCGGCATGGGTCGGATCGAGGCGATGCTGAAGGTCCTCGACGTCGAAGGCGCGGTGCGTCGCGACGGTTCGCGCTGGCTGCTCGTCCCGGGAGCCCACTGGTCGTACGACGCCGAGCGCTACGCGCAGGTCACGGCGCTGCGCCGCGCCGAGCAGCAGGCGATGGCCGCGTTCGGCAGCGACGGCCGCTGTCTCATGCGGGCGCTGCAGGAGGAGCTCGACGACCCGGCGGCGTCCGACTGCGGGCACTGCTCGGTCTGCACCGCGGTCCGGTACGCCGGGCCGCTCGATCCGGCGCTGGTGGAGCAGGCCGTCCGGTTCCTGCGCTCCCGCCCGATCGAGGTCGAGGCCAAGAAGATGGCGCCGGACGAGGCGGGCACGATGCGCAAGATCCCCGAAGAGGTTCGGGTGGATCCCGGCTGGTCCCTGGCGCGGTTCGGCGACGGCGGCTGGTGGCCGGCGGTCGCACGCGGGTTGGACGCCGGCGAGTTCGAGGCCGACGTCGTCCAGGCGCTGGCCGACGTGGCCCGCGGGTCCGGGGCGCGCTGGGTGACGAGCGTCCCCTCGACGAGCCTTGGGGGCGCGCTCTCGCAGCTCGGCGAGCGCGTCGCGGCGGCGATGGGCCTGCCCTACCTCGACCTCGTGGAACGCCGTCAGGCGCGGCCGCCCCAGCGCGAGATGGCCAACGCGGTCCAACAGGCGGCGAACGTCCGGGGCGCGTTCAGGGTCACGGGCACGCCGCCGGCCAGCACCGGCGTGCTGCTCGACGACCGCCGCCACTCGGGCTGGACGCTGGCGATGGTCGGCGCCCTCCTGCGCCGGGCCGGCGCCCACCGCGTCGTCCCCCTGGTCCTCGGCACCCTCGCATAGCCCGGCCGCGGGACCGTTGTCGGCTAATGGGCCCAGGCGCGGGTCTGGAGGATCTCGGCGGTGGCCTCGTCGGCGGGGAGGAAGGCTTCGAGGTGCAGCTCGGCGAGGGTGACGTCGGTGGCGGTGGCGAAGGACGTCAGGGTGGTGATCAGGCGGAGCTCGCCGGCGGGGCTACGGAGGCGGAGGGGGACCGTGAAGCCCAGGTAGTCGGAGCCCGGGCGGGACCGCGGGAGGTACGCCGACAGCTCGTCGATCAGGGCGTCGAGCGACGGGTCCGGCGTCCGCTCGGCCCGCAACCGCAGGTGGGCGAGGACGTGCTCGCCCCAGTCGGCCAGGTTCTCGATCCGCGCCGCCATCCCGTCGGGGTGCAGCGCCAGGCGGAAGCCGTTGACCGGCGGCTCCAGCAGCTCCGGTGACGCCCCTAACGCGAACAGCCCCATCCCGGAGTTGGCGCCCAGGATGTCGCCGTAGGGCCCGACGATGATCGCCGGGTAGGGCTCGTGGCCGGCGACGATGCTGTCCAGCGCGTCCCGGACCGACCGCAGGGCCGGGTCGTCCAAGCCCGTCCGCGGGTAGATCGGTGCATACCCCGCAGCCAGCAGCAGCCCGTTGCGCTCCCGCAGCGACAGCTCCATCGACTCCGCCAGCCGGATGACCATCGCCCGCCCCGGCGCCGACCGCCCCCGCTCCACGTAGCTGACGTAGCGCTGGGTCGTGCCGGCCCGGGTGGCGAGGTCCAGCTGGCTCAGCCGGCGCCGGGTCCGCCAGCGGTACAGCTCGTCGCCGAACCGGTTGTCGAGCGGCTGGTGCTGGTCGATCGTCACGGTGGCCATGTCTCACCATCCAACGTCGCTGCCCGAGACGCCATTCCCCGGAGGGAATCGTCGGACGGCGCCGGTCGCCCCATCCTCGAACCCATGACGAAGACAACCACCGAGGTCATCGACCAGTTCAACCGGGCGTTCCAGGAGCGGGACACGAGCCTGCTGGTCGACATCATCGCCCCCGACTGCGTGATGGAGAGCGTCCAGCCGGCCCCCGACGGCACCCGCTACGAGGGCTACGACGCGTCCTATGGGTCCTGGAAGGCGCTCATCGACGACACCACCAGCCACTTCGAGGTCGAGGACGTCCACACGGGCGACGAGTGGGCGCTCATCCGCTGGCGCTACGTCTGGGGCGACGGCGCCGAGGACTCGGTCCGCGGCGTCAACGTCATGCGGGTCGTCGACGGCAAGATCGTCGAGGCCGCCGGCTACTCGAAGACCGCGCCGACCGTCGCCGCCCTGGAGAGCTGACCGGACCGCTCGCTAGCGTGCGCCGCCATGTCAGACGACCGTGGCGATCCGGGGGCGTGCACCGAACCTGAGCTGGTCGAACCGGTGGCCCTGTGCCGACCCGACGGGCACCTCGCCCCGGAGGCGGTCGGGTGGGCCCGGCGGCCGCTGATCGACTGTGCCCTGCCAGGCCCGTGGGGCCGCCGGAAGCGTTGGGACTTCTGGTGCGTCACCGCCCCCGGCATCGTCGCCGACCTCACCTACGCCAACGTCGATGTCGGTGGGATGGTCGACGTGTGGTTCCACGACCTCGCCCGGGACGCGTCGGCGACCGCCAGCACCACCGTCCCCCTCGCCCGGGGGATGGCGATGCAGCCCCGGGCCGGCGAGGCGCAGCTCCGCCACGACGGCAGGAAGCTCCGGCTGGCCTTCACCGACTCGGCCGAGGGCACCCGCCTCCAGGCCGCCTTCGCCGCCAAGCAGGGGCCGTTCGAGCTCGACGTCCTCGTCGAGCAGCCGCCGGACCACGAGTCGCTCACCGTCGTCATCCCCTGGTCGGACCGCCGCTTCCAGTGCACCACCAAGGACGTCTCGCGGCCCGCCACCGGGACCATCCGCTGGGGCGACACCGAGCACACCCTCGCCGGAGCGGACGGCGACGCCTGGGGCTGCCTCGACTTCGGCCGGGGCAAGTGGCCCTACCGCACCCGGTGGAACTGGGGCGCGGGCGCGGCCATGGTCGACGGCCGCCGCATCGGCCTCCAGCTCGGCGGCAAGTGGACCGACGGCACCGGCATGACCGAGAACGCCCTGGTGGTCGACGGTCGCCTGTCGAAGCTGTCCGAAGAGCTGGTCTGGGACTACGACCCCGCCGACTGGCTGCGGCCGTGGCGCATCCGCACCCCGCGCTCCGACCGGCTCGACCTCACGTTCACCCCGGTCTACGACAAGGTCACCCGCATCCAGGCCGGCATCGCGGCGAGCTCGGTCGACCAGTGCTTCGGCCACTACGCGGGCACGATCGTCCCCGACGACGGCCCGGCGCTCGAGATCGGCGACGTCTTCGGCTGGGCCGAGGAGGCCACCTGGCGCTGGTGACGGGTCCAGCCGCTACATCGACGTGAACGCCAGCGGCGCCCGGCTGTAAGGGCCGGGGACCAGGGCGAGACGGTCGGGGTACCAGATGTCGTCCCGGTCCGACAGCGTGAGCTCCCCCCGCAAGCGGGTCAGCCACACCTCGAAGTACTCGTGGTGGAGGACGGCATCGCTGGGCAGCCGGCCGAGCAGGCGGAAGGTCAGCTGCAGGCCCTGCGCGACCTGAGCATCGGCGTCGCTCGCCGAGTTGAAGGTGAGCTCGACGACGGCACCTCGCTCGAAGCCGAAGTCCTCGACGAACGGGTCGACGTCGCTGACCACCGGCCGGGCCACCGAGACCCACAGCCCGCTGGTCAGCGTCAGGCCGGTGAACGCCGGGTCGGGCGCCTCGGTGACCGCGGCGAGGATGCCCAGGTCAGCGGCGGTCTGCCGCGCCAAGCCGACGTGCTCGACGACGTCGCCGCCGTCTGCGCTGAGATCGAGGTTGAGCGTCTGTGCCATGTCGGATGTCGGAACCTGGGCCTAGGGGTAGATCGGGAAGACTTCGCCATTCTTGACCACCAGGACCTCCTGGATGTTGGTGGTCCCGGGCGGCTTGGCGAGGATCGCCTCCCGGATCTCCTGGGGCGTGATCGACGACTTGCTGAGGTCGACGACGAAGCGCTCGGCCTGCTTGCCGGTGTTGGCGAACTGGGTCGCCTTGCCGTCGAGGTTGTTGTCGACGAAGTTCCGGGCGTTCGAGCCCCGGGCCACCTTGTGGTCGAAGTACTTGTCGCCGATCTTGTAGTCGGCGGTCCGCTCGAAGCCCTGGGGGCTCATGTCACCGGGGGTGCGATGGTGCACGTCGAAGCCGTGCTGGGCGAGCACGTCGGCGTTGCTGTTCTGCAGCCGGATGTTCTCGATGTCCTGGGGCGTGCCCCGGCGGGGCACGGTCTCGGGGGTGCCCCCGGCCGTGTGGGTCGACGACGGCGGGCGGCGGGGGACGGTCGTCTCCTGGCCGTTGGGGGTGTTGTGGGGTCGGTTCTCGTTCCACCAGGTGTCGCGCCAGTTCTGCCGCGTCGCGTTGTCGGGCGCCCACCGGCCCTCCGGGTCGCGCCACGGGCCCTCGGGAGGGTTGCGACCGGGTGGCGGGACGGGCGGCTCTCCGGGCGGCCGGCGACCGCCACCGGGCGGGATGTCGGGCGGTCCGCCGCCGGGGCGGGGCGGTGGCATGTCCGGGCGGATGCGGGACGCGTCGGCGACGTCGTCCGCCTTGCTGCCGACCCGGGCGAGGTCGCCCACGTCGTCGGCCTTGCCGAAGATCTTGGCGAAGCGCCCGCCCCTGCCGAGACCACCGGGGATGAGCCCGAGCAGCCGGTCGGTGGCGCTCAGCTCCTGGCCGGTCAGGAGGTCCTTGCCGGTGATCGCCTCGATGATCCCCTTGGCCGTCCCCACGTAGGGGATGAAGTTGAGCGCCATCGACAGCATGCCGAGGAACGTGAGGCCGAGCAGGGCGTCGGACGCCGAGTTGGCGGTGGCGAAGCAGTCGGTGAAGTCCTGGCAGTTGTCGGCCGCGGCGGGCTTCGCCGAGCTGAGCGTCAGCAGCAGCGCCAGCCCGGCCACGCAGGCCAGGAAGCCGGCGACCCGCCCGATGCGCCGAGCGTGTCGGCTCATCCGACCCGCTCCGGTTCGAGGTCGAGCTCGGCGTCCTCGCCCCGAGGGGGCTCGGGCATGAGGAACGCCATGAGCAGCGCGGCGCCTGCCACCGGCCAGATCAGGAACTGGAAGCGGTTCTCGGTGTTGTTCAGCGACGACGCGATGACGGCCTTGGCCACGCCGTTCATGACCAGCAGTACGCCGCCGTAGCGGAACAGGACCGGGATGCGGGCGACGGTCGCCCGCCAGCGGCGGGTCGGCAGGGGGATGAGCCCGGCGCGGGCGAGGCGGGCGACGAAGAACGCCGCGGCCAGCACGCCGGCGGCCCAGAGGTCGTCGATCATGCCGGCCAGCAGCAGCACCGCGAAGCCGGCGACCACCGCCGCGGTGACGACCGACCGGACGACTCCCGGCTCGGTGCGCACGCGGTCGATCGGGGCGAGGATCGCCGCCTCGGCCTTGCGGATCGGCAGGGCCCGGGTCTTGCCGAGGATCCACGTGAGCGCGGCGCGGCCGAGGACGGCGAGCGCGGCCGCCCGGGCGATGTCGTCGGCGTTCCCCTGGATCGGCTGGATGGCCCCCACGGGCATCAGGCCCTGGTTGATGCCGTCGTCGATGGTCCAGGTGAACACCGGCCGGATGACCATCGGTGCGGCGGCGGCCCAGAACCGGGCGACGACGAAGCTGGTCACGGCCACGATCGCGGTGCTGACCACGAACAGCACGCCCTCGGGCAGCTGCAGCCGCCCGGCCACCGACGCGGCCAGGCCCCGGGCGCCCACCGGCACCCCGATGGCCAGCGCGAACAACAGCGCGTACTGGATCAGCAGCGGGACCCGGACCACGATCAGGTTGGCGAGGAGCGGGTTGGACAGGACGCCGTGGGCCTCGTTGAAGAAGCTCGGGCGGGTCGACCAGCTGGTGTGCTCGAAGAAGAAGTCGCCGACGGCGAAGCCCGCCACGGCCAGGGCGCCGAGTTGGGTCGAGATCGTGCCGATGGCGAGCACGGTCAGCATCAGCGTGAGCGACTCGGTGAACGTCACCTCGAAGCCGGGGTGGGCCACGCCGGCCCAGATCCCGCCGGCGAACGCCAGTGGCGGCAGCAGCCCCGCCAGCGGCCCGAGCCCCACCAGCACGTGCCCGTCGGCCGCCAGCACCGACAGCGTGAGGAACCGCCGCCCCAGCCGCCGGGGCAGCGTGACCCACCAGAACCAGCCGGTCATGCTGGCGCCGCCTGGGCCTGGGCTTCGAGGCGGACCAGCTGGTGGTAGGCGAGCGCGCCGAGTGTGCTGCCGTAGGCGAGGTGGCCGCACAGCGACATCGAGAAGAACTCCCGCATGTTGGGGATCTGCAGCCAGGCGGGGTAGAGGCCGAGCATCACGGCCTCGAGGCCCAGGCCGAAGGCCATGCCGGCGCCGAGCGCCCGGCGGCGGGTCGGCTGGCGGCCGGCCAGCACCGTGTAGGCGATGCCGAACGTGATGGCGTTGGTGACGTGGAACGCGGTGCCGGCGACCCACTTGGCCGTCGGCGAGGCGCCCTGGCCGAGGAGGCCGGCGCCGAAGAACTTGAACGCGGCGAACGGGGTGACCGTGAAGTCGAAGACATCGCACACGACGATGCGGGTGACGTCGTAGGCGACCAGCGCCGCCACCGCCGACAGTGCGCCGGCGGCGATGACCTGGCGGCCGCCCTGGTGATCGGCGGGATGCCGGCGGGCTCCGATGACCAGCACCGCCGCCGCGGCGCTGACCGTCGCCAGCGCCGACAGCCACAACGGCACGTCGACCAGGATGTGCACGACCAGTGCCGCCCCCGTCGCCATGAACGCCGCCCCCTCCCACCGAGTGAGTGGTTGCAGAGCTGCGACCGGTGGGAGGACCTCGGTGTCGTTCGGGCCGGCGGCCGCCGCCGGTCGGGCGTGGGGGCGCGGCTCGGGGGTGCCCGTCGTCGGTGACGTCATGCGGTGGGGCGCTCCGACAGGGCACGGACGAGCTGGGTGAAGACCTGGTAGGCGGGCCAGCCGGACCAGGTGGGGGCGTGGGCGACGAGGAGCTGGTGGCGCTCCTCCTCGGTGTGGGACGGATCGAGGAGGGTCTGGGCCTCGCCGAGCAGGCGCAGCTGGCGGGCGGTGTCGGCGGCGAAGGCCTCGCGGTAGGCGGCGACCGCAGCCTCGACGGTCGGGCCCGACCGCGCCCACGCCTGCAGGAAGTACACGGTCTCGGGCCACGCCGGGAGCGCGGGCCGCGCCGGCGCCGCGGCGGGCGCCCCCTGGGGCGGGAGGTAGCCGCCCCACTGGCCCGGCGGTGCGCCGGCCGATGGTTGGCCGGGCGGAAGGCCGTTGCTCGGCTGGCCGGGTTGTCGGCCGGTGAGCGGCTGCTGGGGTGGGCCCTCCAGCGGGAACGGCGTCACGGGGCCGCCAGCGCGGGATGGCGGCTGGTCGGTGTCCTCGACATGGGTCACGTAGCCGCCGTAGAGCTGAGTCAGCGACGTCGCCAGCGCGAGGTACACCCCGACCGTCGTGCCCTCCATGTTCAGTAGGTACTTCAGGGCGACAGCCCCGAACGCGACCACGCCGCCGATCGTCAGCAACGTGCCCCAGCGCAGCCCGCCGGCCGTCGGGCGCGACGGCTGCCGGCTCGCCACCAGCACCACGACCGCCAGCAGGGCACCGGCCACCACGCCGATCTGGGAGAGGAGCGCGTCGGGGTCTTCCCAGCCGTTGGTGCGCTCGGCCCCGAACGCGAACTGGTCGGGCTTGTACCACGGCACGAACGACGCCACGACCAGCCCCACGCCCCCGATGAACACGAGGCGCTCGCTGCTGCGCATGGAGGTTCCCTCAGCCGTCGGGCTCGTCGGGCTTGTCACGGTTGCGATCCCTGTCCGTCGTTCGCAGTCGTTTGCAGTCCGAAACGGCCCATGTTGGCACGCGCCACGGGAACGTTTTGGCCGACCCAGCCGTTACTGGTACGTCTCCCCGCCCGACCCACGGTTGGCGCGGGGCTGTGGTACGACGTGTTGACGACAGCAAGGGGGATTACATGGCACGATTCGGGCGATCGTGGCTGGCGCGGGCATGTGCCGTGGGGATCTTGGTGGCGGCTGGGGCTGCAGCACCACGGATCGCCGGAGCCCAGGAGCACGATCACGAGGGCGACGGCATGCTGCCGCCCGGCGACTGGACCGAAGAGCAACGCGACACCCTGATGGACCTCATCATGCGGACCGAGGAGGACCTGCCGCAGTTCAGCGACCCGGCCGACCTCCCGGACGGGTTCTTCGACTCCCTGAGCACCGCACCGGGGGGCTACATCCACTACATCAACTGGGACTGGATCGAGGACGACCACTTCCTCGACCCGAACTTCCCGGAGTCGCTCGTCTACCAGTCGGTCTGGAACGAGGAGACCCAGCAGACCGAGACCCACCTCGTCTCGGTGATGTTCATCCTGCCGGAGCGCTACGACCTGATGAACATCCCGGAGCAGTGGGCATGGATGCCGGGCTGGCACCTGCACGCCGACCTCTGCTTCAACGACCAGACGCACACCTTCTCCGGCTTCGCGCCGTGCGGGGAGGGCACGAGCCCCTGGGACAAGCGGCCGATGCTGCACGTCTGGATCGAGGACAACGAGTGCGGTCACCGCTTCGCCGGTATCGACCAGGGGGGCGTCGAGTGCGACGTCAGCCACGACCACGGTGGCCCGACCACGACGATGCCCGACGAGCACGACCACGAGATGACCACCACGACGATGCCGCCGGGGAGCACGCCACCGCCGGCGACGCCGATCGAGGAGCCGCCGCCCAACACGGGCTGAGTGGTGAGGAACCGTTCTGTCGGCTGTTCCATTCGCTGGCGTGCGGAACAGCCGACAGAAGGTGAGTGCAGTGCACCACCGCCCTGAACCGGTGAGGCGGTATGAACCCCGGCCCAGGGCGGTGGCAACCGCCATGAGACATCGGGGGGCTTAACCCCGCCTTAGCGAGCTCGTTCCGAGGTGGTTACCGCCGGGACACCGTCCCGGACCAGGCTCAGCAGCGAGGTCGTGAGCAGGGCCTCCGCCTGCGGGCGGTCGATGCGGCGGCGTTGCAGCCATTCGCGGGTGACGACCTCGGCCAGTCCCGAGTAGCCCCGCAGCACGACCCGGAGCTCCGGGGTGTCGGGCTCGCCGAGGACTGCGATGATGCCGGTGACCATGGCCTCGGTGGCCAGGTCGACGAGCTTCGACAGGTCGGGGTCGCGGCCGAGGCCCTCGGCCCCGAGGATGGCGAACCACGTCTCGGCGTCGGCCTCGACGACGTCGAGCCAGCGCTTCACGTGGTCGGCCATATCCGCGGTCCCGGCGTCCCCCGCCTCCGCGGTGTCGGCGAGCGGGAACGCCCGGTCGAAGCTGCTCAGCATGTCGCGGGCGACCGCGATGAACAGGCCCCGCTTGGAGCCGAAGTAGTGGTTGACCAGCCCGCGGCGGACGCCGGCGGCGAGCGCGATCTCCTCCATCGAGACCGAGCCGAACGGGTGGGTCGCGTAGAGCTCGCGGGCGGCCCGCAGGATCTGGGCGCGCCGCTCGTCGGGCTCGAGCCTCTCCCACCGCGGCTTGCGGGCGTGACCCTCCGAGCTGTGGGCCGAAGTGCTCGGCACCTCGCTCATGACGTCCAGCTTCGCGCGCCCCGCTAGCGGAACTGGTCGAGGGCGGCGTCCGACTCGGGTTCGCGGAGGGCGATGGCGTTGCCGAACGGCTTCGTCGGCAGCTCGACGGGCGTGGGCTCCAGGCCGCGCAGCTTCATGGCGAACTGGAAGGCGCCCCACATGGTCATCTCGTTGTCGATGCGGAGGCCGCCGGTGACCTTGCTGCCCGTGCGCAGGAGCGTGATCGGATTGCCGCTCTTGCCGAGCTTGGAGAACACGGCCCGCAGGAACTGCTGCTGGCGCTGGATGCGACCCAGGTCGCCGGTGGGGTCGGGCTTCTGCCTGCCGTCGATGGTCTCGGTGTAGTGGCGGGACCGCACGTAGGCGAGGGCCTGCTGGCCGTTGAGCTTGACCGCACCGGTCTCGGTGATGTTGAGGCCGGTCATCTTGTCGGAGGCCGGGTGGGGGAAGTTGATGGTGATCCCGCCGAGGCCGTCGACCAGGCCGGCGAAGCTGGCGAAGTCGACCTCCATGTAGCGGTGGATCGGGATGCCCAGGTTGTCCGGGTTGCTGATGGTCTCGATGAGGCTCTCGGGACCGCCGTTGTAGGAGCCGTTGATCTTGCCCTTCTGCCCGTTGTCGGCCCGGGTGACCCACAGGTCGCGGGGGATCGACATGATCTTCGCCTTCCCGTCGGCGAAGTGGAGCAGCATCATGGTGTCGGCCCGTTGGCCGGCGGGGCGGTCGGGGTCGAAGGCCGGGTCGCCCTTGTCGAGGACCTCGGCGCTGTCGGAGCCGACGATGAGGTAGTTGGTGCCGTTGCCGCCGTGGGCGAGGACCTCGGCGACCTCGACCTTCTCGATGCGGTTGAAGACGCTGTTGGCGTACCACCACAGGCCGAGGCCGAGCAGCAGCATGACGATGCCGACGATGCCGAGGACCCGGCCCCACTTGAGGCGCTTCCACCAGGGGCGGCGGGGGCCGCGGCGGGGCGGGGGGACCGGGCGGCCGGGGCCGGCCGGCTCGTCGGGACCGCCGGGGAAGCCCTCGCGGCGGGGCAGCGGACGAGGGGGCGCCACCGGGGCGCGACCGGGCATCGAGCGTGTCGCCGGCGCCGGAGGCGCAGACGACGGAGGGGGGATGAAGATGCGTCGGTTGTCGCTGCTCACAGGTACATCTACGAAGAGGAAGGGGAGGTTGGATCGCCCGCCAAGGGTCCGCCGGTGGTGAACCTAGGGTATCGACGGCCTCCCGATCGGTGGGGGAGGGCTGCTCAGTCCGTCTTGGAGCTGACGCCCGCCTGGTCGAAGGTAGCCATCTCGGCGAGCAAACGGGCCGCGGCCTCAACGATCGGCAGCGCGACGGCGGCGCCGGTGCCCTCGCCGAGGCGCAGGTCGAGGTCGACGACCGGGGCCATCTCGAGGTCCTGCAGTACGGCGTCGGAGCCCGGCTCGACCGAGCGGTGGCCGGCGATCGCGGCCGCCTCGACCCCGGGGACCAGCTTGGCGGCCACCAGCAGGGCCGCCGCCGCGATGACCCCGTCGACGATGACCGGCACCCCGAGGGCCACGCCCCCGACGATGAAGCCGGCCAGGGCGGCGTGCTCGAGGCCGCCGATCTCGGCGAGGATGCCGAGGGCTTCGTCGCCCCAGCGGTGGCGGGCCCGGGTGGCGGCGTCGGCGACGATCGTGGTCTTGAAGGGCACCTGGTCGGCCGGGAGGCCGGCGCCCCGGCCGGTGATGTCGCCGGCGCGGCGGCCGGTGATGGCCACGATCAGCGCCGAGGACGCGGTCGTGTTGGCGATGCCCATGTCGCCGGTGAGCAGGCAGCGGGCGCCCTCGTCGACCAGGCGCAGGGCGACTGCAGCGCCGACGTCGAGCGCCTGCAGCGCCTGCTCGCGGCTCATCGCGGGGCCGAGGGCCAGGTCCTGGGTGCCCCGGGCGATCTTGCAATCGATCAGCAGCTCGCTGGCGGGCAGGTCGCCCACGACGCCGACGTCGACCACTACGACTCGGGCGCCGGCCTGGCGGGCGAGCACGTTGATGGCCGCCCCGCCGGCGAGGAAGTTGGCGACCATCTGGGTGGTCACCTCCTGGGGCCATGGGGAGACGCCCTGGGCGTGGACGCCGTGGTCGGCGGCGAAGACGGCGACGCACGCGGGGTGGGGCAGCGGCGGCGGGACCAGGCCGCTGATCGCACTGAGCTGGACGCCGAGGGCCTCGAGCCGGCCGAGTGAGCCGGGCGGCTTGGTGAGGTTGAGGTGGCGGCGCAGGGCGCCGTCGGCGGCGAGCGAGTCGAGCGGGCCGACCATCATGGCGCAGGCCCGGAAGGGGCCGATCCGCTCGGCGAGCCACGGCACGATGGTGACGGCGCCGACGATGCGCATGGGGCTGCCGCCCGGGGGGATCGGCTCGCCGTGGTGGCCGCCGACCAGCAGGGTGCGCTCGACGTGGGCCATGGCGCCCTCGTCGGTGACGATCGGGAGCTCGTCGAAGCCGGCCAGCGCCAGGTCGTCGGCGATGGTGGCGACCGCGGGGTCCCGGGGATCGACCACGACGGCGACCGGCAGGTCCCACTGGGTGAGGGCGGCGACGATGCGGCGGGCGCCGAGCATGCCCCGGTCGAGAGGGTCGGGCATCGGCTCGTGGGTGATCAGTGCCCAGGGGGTGAAGAGCACTGCGTCGAAGGGAAGTTGCTCGTTCATGTCGCCCGCTCGCCTTCCCTGATCGCCGCTGCCATGTGTGTGCCCCACTGCTCGACGTGCGCGGGAACGAGCCTCACTGGCCGCGCTCCCCACGGCCGTTCCACCCGGCCAACGCTGAATCCAGTCTCTCGATACCCACCTCGCCTGGTATGGCGATGCGTGAATAGTTGCACAAACCGAAGCTCGAGCAATCGCGAACCACCACTGCCTGCCGCGCGAGGTGGGTGCGGAGACCGGCGCTGGCGGGCACGAGGAGCCACGGTGCGTCGGACGGCTCGGGTGTGAGACCGTGCTGGATGAGCACCGTGTGGGTGTCCTGCCGGGCGGCGGCTATGCGCTTCGTCCAGCCGGGCGGGTCGGACCGCTCGAGTAGATCCGGGAGGACGGCGCAGGCCAGGCTGCCGACCGCCCAGGCCGGGCGCTTGCGGCGCAGTGCGTCGGCGTCACGGTCGGTGGGGGCGACGGCGTAGCCGAGGCGGAGGCCGGGGCAGGCGAAGGCCTTCGTCAGCGAGCCGAGCGCCCAGCCCGGCCGGCCCCGGGTCCAGGCCCCGGCGCTGAGCGGCAGGAAGGCCTCGTCCCAGACGGCCTCGGTCACGTCGCTTCGGTCGCTGGCGCTCAGCCGGCCGCTCGGGTTGTGGGGGTCCGAGCGCCAGGCGAGCGCCGTCGGATCGAGGACGGGGAGGTGGCGGCGGTAGAGGGAGAACTCCGGGTCGTCGACCCAGCCCCGGCCGAGGTGCTCGGCCACCAGGGCTATGGCCTGGGCACCGCCGGCGGTCAGGACCGTGCGGGTGGGGTCGAGGCCGAGGCCGGCGGCGAGGATGGCCTCGGCTTGGTCGACGTCGGGGTAGCGGCGGAGGGCACCGAGGCGCCGCTCGACCAGCTTGGGGACGTCCGGGGCGTAGGGGTTGAGACTGGCCGAGAGGTCGAGCACGTCGTCGGGGTCGATCCCCAAGGCCGCAGCGATGCGCGCTCCGTCCCCGCCGTGGGCACCCGCCGGAGGGATGGCGGTCATCGGCGGCGGCGCCAGGGCTTCGTGGCCAGGAGGCCGGCGCCGGCGAGGATCCCGGCCAGGGCGAGCGAGACGTGACGGGAGAGCGCGACGGCGGCGTCGATGTCGGACGGCTCGACCGGGCGGCCGGTGCCGAGGGTCGCCCGGGTCTCGACCACGTCGCCGTAGCGGTTGGTGCCGCCCAGCTGCACGCCGAGGGCGGCGGCGAAGGCGGCCTCGGCGACCCCGGAGTTGGGCGACGGGTGGGCGGCGGCGTCGGAGCGGACGGTGTGCCACACGGCGGCCGCCTGGCGGGGCCGGACGAGCGCCACCAGCAGCGCCGTCGCCCGGGCGGCCGGCCAGGCGAGGACGTCGTCGAGGCGGGCGGCGGCCCGGCCGAACTGGTCGTAGCGGTCGTTGCGGTAGCCGACCATCGAGTCGAGGGTGTCGCCGGCCCGGTGGAGGAACGCGCCGGGGGCCCCGGCGACAACGGTCCAGAGGGCCGGGGCGACGACGGCGTCGGTGGTGTTCTCGGCGACGGATTCGACGGTGGCCCGGGCGATCTCCGCCGCGTCGAGGCCGCCGGGGTCCCGGCCGACGAGGGTGGGCAGGAGGTCGCGGGCCCGGTCGAGGTCGTCGTCGTGGAGGGCGGCGCCGATGTCGAGGGCCGCGGTGTGCAGCGCCTTGCCCGAGGTGGCCAGGTAGCCGGCGGCGGCCGGGGAGCCGACGACCCGCCCGACGCCGGCGGCTAGCGCCGCGTTGAGGACGGTGTGGGTGATGCCGCGGGTCTGGTCGTCGGCGTAGAGCTTCTCCTCGGTCGCCGAGGCGACCTTGCCGAACAGCGCCACGGGGTGCAGGGCCGGGGGCACCGGCGGCTCGCCGAGCAGCCGATCGGCGACGATCCCCAGCGCCGCCCCGACCGCCCGCGCCCCGACCTTCGCGAGGAAATGGGTTCCGGCCGCCGTTTCCGGAGGCAATAGGTGCCGGGGGCCGGTCCTCATTTCCTCGACTTCGGTCGAGCGGACCCCATCTCCTCGCCGGCTCACCACTTGGCGGCCGCCAGGAGCAGGGCGACGGTCTCGGCGACGACGCCGGCTGCGCCGAGGACGTCGCCGGTGAAGCCGCCGAGGCGCCGGTGGGCGAGTGCGGCCACGGCGGCGGCCCCGGCGACGAGCCCGGCTGCGGCGACTGGTCCGGCCGGCCACCCCAGGGTGACGACCACGACGACGAGGCCGGCGGCGCCCCCGATGACGGCCGGGGCCGGCGAGGCTCCGGTGAAGGCCGACGCCAGGCCGCCGCCCGGGCGGGCGTAGGGCTGGGTCGTGAGGATGACGGCCATGGCGGCTCGGCTGGCGGCCCAGAGGCCGACGATCAGCCAGACATCGGGCGCCAGCGCCGCCAGCGCCGCGACCCGGAGCCCCAGCACCACCACCACGACGACGACCGCGAAGACCCCGCCGTGGGGGTCGGCCATGACCTCGAGGCGGCGGCTGCGGTCGAGCGGCGGGAGGAGCCCGTCGGCGCTGTCGGCGAGCCCGTCGAGGTGGAGCATCCCGGTGACCGCGGCGTCGGCGGCGACGGCGACGGTCGCAGCGATCAGCGAGGAGGACCAGCCCTCACCGGCCCCCCACCACACGGCGCCCACCACGAACCCGACCAGTGCCCCGACGGGCGCGAACCAGGCGATCGACCGGCGGTCGGGCTCGGCGGCCCCACCGAAGGCTGTCAGGAACCCCAACGCCCCCTTGGCCCCGTCGCCGACGTCCTCGACCCCGACGCTCACGACGGGGCGAGGGGGACGTCGGCAGCGGTGGCGAGGGGGAGGGCGCGCCCGGCGACCACCAGCAGCACGGTCGACGACATGCTGGCCACGGCGCGGTTGAGGTCGCCGAGGGCGTCGGTGAAGCGGCGGCCGACGTCGGTGGGGGCGTGGACGCCGAGGCCCACCTCCTCGGACACGATGATCGTCGGGTCGGTCCGGGCGGCAAGGACCTCGCACAGCGACCGGATGTTGGGCGACAGCTCGCGGGAGGCCGCCACCCAGGTCCCGAGGGAATCGACCAGTGCCACCCCCTCGATCGCCGCCAGGCGCCGGGGCAGGTCGGTGCCCACCTCGGCCGTGGCCCAGGATGCCGGCCGCCGGGCCTGGTGGGCCGCGATCCGGGCCTCCATGTCGGGGTCGGTGGCGACCCCGGTGGCGACGTAGGTGACCGACGGCGACAGCCGGGCCGCGAGCGCCTCCGCGTACTCCGACTTGCCGGACCGCGTCCCTCCGAGGACCAGCGTGATCACTTGGGTTCGAGGCGCAGGGCGGCCGAGTTCATGCAGTAGCGGTCGCCGCTGGGCTGGGGGCCGTCGGGGAACACGTGGCCGAGGTGGGCGTCGCAACGGGCACAGCGCACCTCGGTGCGGACCATGCCGTGGCTCCGGTCCTCGTGGAGGATGACGGCATCGCTGGTCGCGGGCTCCCAGAACGACGGCCAGCCGGAGCCCGAGTCGTACTTCGTGTCCGAGCTGAACAGCACGGCGTCGCAGCAGATGCAACGGTAGGTGCCCGGGTCCTTGGTGTCCCAGTACGCGCCGGTGAACGCCCGCTCGGTGCCGGCCCGGCGGGTGACCTCGAACTGCTCGGGGGTCAACCGTTCCCGCCAGCCCTCGTCATCGGTCGGAAGGTCGGGGGTCTCGTCACTCATAGGCCCGCCAGGCTACGACGGGTTGGGGCCGCTGACCCACGGGGTGCGCAGCGCCGCGACCAGCTGGCGTACCACCGGCTCGGGGGCCGGCTGGAACACCCGCTGGATCGACTCCATGGTGCACAGCGCCTCGCAGCCGTCGGGGTGCTCGTGAAGCGACACCACCAGCGAGCAGGCCTCGCCGTCGTGCTGGACGATGACCTCGAACAGCGCCGCGCTGCGGTCGACGTAGCTGACGTGGCCGACGACGTGGCCGGCGTCGAGCAGCCGGGTGAACGCCTCGTCGGGCGGGGCGTCGATGACCAGCGTGTGGCCGTTTTCGACCCGGGCCGTCATGCGGGCCCCGTGGATGGTGGGGCGCAGCGGCGACGCGGGTGGTCGGTGCTGGCGCCGATCGGCGCTGCGAGGGGTCGCCCGGGCGAGCACAGCGTAGGCCTCGTTGAGCTCGGCGGCCCGCGCGGTGGCGCGCTCGCCGGCGTGGTCGGGATGGAGCTCCCGTATCAGCTTCCGGTAGGCACGGCGGATCTCGAACCAGTCGTCGGTGGCGAGGACGCCGAGCACCGCACGCGCTTCGTGCACCTCCACGGGCGCGATCCTCTCACCCTGAGCGGGCAAACGCGCAGTCGGATCGCTGCGGCCGACCGCTACGCGGGAGCGAGGAACGCGGCCAGCAGGCCCCGGTACCAGCCGGCGTCGTGGCTGCCGGCGTGCTCCCGGGCGGCGTGCATGGCGAGGGTGGCCATGCCGACGTCGACCGTCGTGATGCCGAGGTAGGCGGCGGTGACCGGTCCGATCGTGGACCCGCAGGGGATGTCGTTGCGGTTCGAGAACCGCTGCAGCGGCACGCCTGCTTCTTCGGCGGCCAGCTCGACGAGGGCGCTCCCGGGCGCGTCGGTGGCGTAGCGGACGTTGCTGTTGACCTTGAGGATCGGCCCGCCGTTGAGGGCGATGGGGTGGTGGGGGTCGTGGCGCTCGGCGTGGTTGGGGTGGGTGGCGTGTCCCATGTCGCCCGAGAGGCATGCCGACCGGGCCAGGGCCCGGAACAGGGTCTCGCGGTCGCCGCCGCGCGCCAACACCGTGCGCTCCAGCACCACCGGGAGGATCGACGAGCCGGCGCCGCGGTCGGACACCGAACCGATCTCCTCGTGGTCGAAGAGGCACACGACCGGCACCGGCCCGCCGTCGAGGCGGGGCGCGACGTCGACCAGGCCCTCGACCGCTGCCCAGCACGACGCCAGGTTGTCGAGCCGGGCCGACCCGACGAGCTCGTGGTCCCGGCCGACGAGGCTGGCCGGGGTCAGGTCGTGGAGCATGAGGTCCCAGCCGAGGACGTCACGGCTGCTGACGCCCAGCTCGGCAGCGACGAAGCCCTGGAACCCGGCGACGTCGGCGGCGCCGAGGCCCCAGATGGGGGTCAGGTGCTCCTGGGGGTCGAGCAGCAGACCCTTGGTGTTGACGTCCCGGTTGAGGTGGATGGCGAGCTGGGGGATGCAGCCGATCGGCCGCTCGACCTTGAGGAGCTTCACGTAGACGCCGCTGCCGTCGCGGCGGACGGCGACCCGGCCGGACAGGCCGAGGTCGCGGTCGAGCCAGCTCGACAGCAGCGGGGCGCCGTACACCTCGACGCCCAGCTGCAGGGCCCCGGCGCGGGAGATGTCGGGCCGCGGCTTGATCCGCAGGTTGGGGCTGTCGGTGTGGGCGCCGACGATGCGGAAGCCGTCGTGGGGCCGGTGGCCCTCCGCTACCGCCCACGCCACCAGCGTGCCGCCCCGCACCACGAACCAGCGGCCGGCGCCGTTCGGCCAGGGGGCATCCTCGGCCAGCCGGGTGAAGCCGACCTCGGTGAGCATGGCCGCCGCGGTGCTGCAGGCGTGGAACGGCGAGGGTGAGGCGTCGCAGAACGCCAGGAGACGACGGGCGGCGTCGAGGTCAACGGTGGCGGTGCTCACGGTCGCCCGATCCTAACCACGCCTTTGCACCTGGTCGGGTAGCCGATTTCGGGCCACGAGCCGGCGGGCGGAAGAATCACGCCTCGTGCCCGCCCCCGCCCAGATCGACGTCGTCATCGTCCACCGGTCGCAGGCCGAGCATGTCGTCGCCACCGTGCGCGGCTTCCTCGACCAGCCGGTGCCGGTCCGCGTCGTGGTGGTCGACAACGGGTCGTCGGCCGAGGAGCTGAAGGCGGTGCGAGCCCAGCTGCCGGCCGAGGTCGAGATCCTCGAGCAGGGCGCCAACACCGGCTTCGGCCCGGCGGCGAACACCGGGTTCCGCTGGTTCCTCGACCGCCCGGGCGCACCCTGGCTGGCGGTTGCGCCCCACGACGCCCGGGTCGCGCCCGACTGCCTCGAGGTCCTGCTCGCCGAGCTGGACCGCCGGCCCCGAGCCGGGCTGGCGTCGGCCGACGTGGGCGACGGGGTGACGCCGGTGGTCGACCGCTACTTCGGCGCGATCTCCGAGCGAGCCCGGGTCAAGCAGGGTTGGGAGCCGGCCGGCTACCCCCACGGCACCCTGATGGTCGCCCGGCGGCGCTGCTTGGAGGAGGTCGGGCTCTTCGACGAGCGCTACTTCGCCTACTGCGAGGAGGCCGACCTGGCGCTGCGGGCCCGGGCCGAGGGCTGGCAGGTCGGCGTGGTGCGGGGCGCCGAGGTCCGCAACGTCACCGTCGGCTCGCACGTGGCGGTGGTCGACTACCTGCAGTTGCGCAACACCCTGCTGCTGGCCCGGGACCACTACGGCCGCTACGCGGCAACGGTCCGGACGGTGGTCGCCCTGGTGGACCTGGTGGTGGGCACGTTCAGCCCCGCCCATCGCGGCCCGTACTGGGATGCGCCGGCTCGGCTGCTGGCGCTCCGGGACTTCGCCGTGGGGCGCTTCGGCCCTCCGCCCCGGAGCGTCACGACCCGGCGCTAGCTGCTGCCCAGTCGCCGGTGGAGGCGGTTGGGGGAGTCCTCGAAGCCCGGCAAGGGTGCCTGGAGGGCGAGGCCCGAGGCGGTGACCTGGGCGCCGACCAGCTGCTCGACCTCGGCCCAGTCGACCGCCCGGGGGCCGTCGAGGTCGCGGTTGTAGGGCCGGTCGAACACCACCACCTGGGCGCCGATCTCGCGTAGCGCCAGGACGTTGTGGGGGGCGTCGTCGACGTAGCAGTTGGCCTCGACCTGGGGCTTCGCCCCGAGGAAGCAGAGGTCCCGGTACGGGATGCCGACGGCGTCGAGCCACGTCACCGTGTCGCCGACCGCCACCGCGTGGCTCCAGTTGTTGTAGAGCCGGTGGGTGATGATCCGGATCCACACCCCGGCGTCGGACAGGCGCCACAGGGCGTCGGCGGCGCCCGGCACCATCGGCATCGACCGGAAGATCCGGTGGTGCAGCACGGCGGCCTGGTGGATCCGCTCGAAGTCGCGGGCCGGTAGGTCCCACTCGCTGAAGTCCCAGGACCGCTCCAACGGCAGCGTCGCGGGGTCGACGCCGCGCTCGGCCGCCACCACCTCGCGGAAGGCGGCGGTGTAGTCGGCGCAGACGTCGTCGAGGTCGACGCCGAGGATGAAGCCAGCTCCTGCCGTCACGGCAACGTCCGCCTCAGTCCTGGATCTCGGTGCTCCGGGATTGCCATATGCGACCGATGATCACATCGGCGACGAGCAACAGCACAGCCAGCCAGCCGAGCGGGTGCACCTTGCGCATCTCGTAGGGCCAGTCGAAGCTCGGCAACGGATCCCAGCGGGCCTGGATGTACAGCACGTAGAGCACGGCGATGGCCAGGGCGGCCGGGCTGCCGAGCAGCAGCCAGCGCCGGAACTTCTCGTGGCGGGCGCCGATGCCGGCGACGACACCGACGAACAGGCCGACCGCCGCGCCTGCGAGCGCCCAGGAGAGGATCCCGACGGCGAGGCCCGCCAGCCAGGCGGTGCGCCGCGACGGCAGGGCGCCGTGGTAGCGGAACGCCAGGACGGGGGAGTAGGGCTCGGGCATCGCCGAGGGGGCCACCACCGCGAGGCGGGGCCGCTTGAGGATGAGGGCGATGCAGAGCAGGCCGGTCAGGACCGACAGCCACAGCGCGAGGTTCACCCGCCTCTGGGGCGAGAACGTGAGATCGACCGTGAACGAGCCCTTGTCGGGCACCACGTACCAGCCGTTGGCGAAGCCGTCGACCAGCTCGGGCGGTGCGAGGGTCTTGCCGTCGGCGGAGGCCGACCAGCCCTCGTTGAAGCTCTGCCCCAGCACCAGCCAGAACGGCTCCTCGGCGGTGGCCCCGGTGACCTGGACCTTGACGTGGTCGTTGTCGTCCTCCAGGACCTTCACCGTGGGCTGGGCGGCCGCCGTGCCGGACGACCGGCCGCCGGCGGCGTCGGCGGCGGCCGCCTCCCCCACCAGCGTCGACGCGTCAGTCGAGGCGTCGCCTCCGATGGCGGAGCGCAGCGCCAGCTGGTCGAGGTCGATGCCGGTGTCGAAGCCGTCGTCGCCCACCAGCTCGACGTCGCCGCCCTCGATCCTCACGGGGGCGTTGTCGCAGGTCGTGATCTGCAGCGGCCGTCCGGCCAGCGCGTCCGCCATCGGGCCGGTGACCCGGATCGGCACCCGGCCGCTCGGATCCGAAGTGCCGTCGACGGCCAGCAGGTCGCCGCGGCAGCCGCTGTCGAATGTGGCGGGCAGCGCCGGCACCTTGGGGCCGGGGAGCCCGATCTCGGCGAGGGCGGCCGGCTGGGCGATCGGCTTGTCGCTGACCCAGTCGTTGGTGAGCTTGGTGTCGACGTCGGTGAGCTTCACCCGGAACTGCGTGCCGGTGAGGGCCTTGGGGAGCTTCAGGTCGACGTCCGTGGTGGCGTTCTGGGGGTCCTTGCGGTCGAGCTTCGGCAGCTTCAGCGTGGCGGCCGGCTTGCCGTCGACCCACAGCTCGACCTCCTTGGGGATCGAGTGGAGCTGGTCGGTGACGACGCTGAGCGGCAGGTGGTCGATGGTGACCGGGTTCTGCAGCACGACCTCGACCCACTGGTTGAGCGGCCGGCTGCGCACGGTCTGCCACGACGTGGTGGGGTCGCCGTCGAACACGGCGGAGGCGGTCTGGACGGTCCCGGTGAGGTCGGCGACCGCCCGCACCCAGGTGTTGGTGCCCACGTTGTGGGGCCGGCCGAGCAGCTCGTCGATGACCTCGGGATCGGCCCGGCCCGACAGGCGGGCCTCGCCGGTGAGGCTGAAGTCGCGGGAGGTGGGCAGGTGGAAGCTGCGGCGCAGCTCGCTCTCCTCGTCGGCCCGGGTGGGGTCGAGCGGGTCCTCACGCACCCGGGTGAGGAGGATGGCGAGCGGGTGCTGCTTGGAGGCGGCGCCGGCGGCGTCGAGCAGGTCGGTGGGCAGCCGCACGGTCTCGTCGAGGCGGCTGTTGTCCGGGGCGTTCTCGTCGGCGAGGACCTCGATCTCGGCGAAGCCGACGCTGCTCTGGCCCACGTAGCGGGGCAGCTCGCCCTTGGAGTCCTCGAGGATCTCGACCGACATCTTCTTGAACGTCAGCCGGGACGGCAGCGTGATCGTCTGGCCGGGCCGCGCCCGGGACTGCTCGGTGAGGTCGACGTCGTAGCTGGTCTTGTCGTCGAAGCGCAGCCGGACCTTCGTGATGAAGCGGGTGGCCGGGCCCTTGACCGGCTGCAGCAGCCGGACCTTGTTGGTGGTGGCCGGCCGGCGCAGGGTCAGCTCGATGCGCTCGCCGGGCGACGGGCTGAACGCCGCGGCCCGCCAGGAGGTCTGGGGGTCGCCGTCGACGGCGAGGATGGGCCGCTCCTCGGGCGTGAACGTGATGGGGTTGCCGTAGGACGTGGCCTCGGCGCTGATGTCGCCGCCCCGGTCGACGATCGTCTGGTTGTCGGTGTCCTCGTCGGGGAAGACCGGCAGACGGTTGTCGCCGAGATCGTCGTCGAGGGCGCCGCCGTTCTCGGTCTCGGTGTAGCCCCGGGTGTGGCGGACGGTCGTCCAGCGCTCGCCCCGCTTGCGGTTGGAGTCGGTCAGCAGGAGGGCGGCGTCGTTCTCCATCGCGGCGGTGATGTCGGCGTCGTCGAGCGAGGCGCTGTAGCGGATGAGCTCGCTGCCGTCGATGAGCCCCGCGCCGGCCGCCTCGACGAGGCCCGCCCCGTCGCCCGCGACGATCAGCGGGTGCTGGGCGGACTGGGCGTTGACCAGCTCGATGGCGTCGTCGACCGACATGACCGCCAGCTGCGGGGGGTTCTGCAGCTTGGGGTCGGTGGCGAAGAGCACCTCGTCGTCGAGCTGCACCTTGCCGATGGTGGTGTTGGCGGCGTGGCGGCCGAACGCGACGGCCTTGCCGAGGCCCTTCGCCCGCTGCATGAAGTCCCAGAAGTTGCGGGGCCGGGGCGTGTTGTAGCGCTCGTACTGGAGGTCGCTCTGGACGAGGATGTCGCCGGCCCGCATGAGCCGGGCG
>Ga0075421_100001588_pt1 | contig 26759 bp, 23 predicted proteins | sample SoiMetdeltSBSDD5_FD_75292 | JGI IMG/M metagenome (GOLD analysis project Ga0075421, IMG submission 75292) | Bulk soil microbial communities from a Populus tree surrounding site in Tennessee, USA - Soil MetaG P. deltoides SBSDD5 | ecosystem: Environmental > Terrestrial > Soil > Tree plantation... | reverse complement strand
GAAGCAGCGTGGCAGTGTCGTCCGCGTCTGCTTGCGCTATGAGGCTGCGCGCGATCGGCGCCGCGGCGTCGAGATGATCCTGCTGGGTTAAGAACGCCAGGTACTTGCGAAGAATCGCGGGCAGCGGGTGAATCGCTTTCGAACGGATCAGCTCGGCGTCATCGGTCAAGCTCCAGCAGAGGCGAAACAGCGGGCTTAGATCGCCGTATCCGATCTCGAGAGCCTGGCGGGCCCACGGCCAGAATTTCCCGGCGTCGCCGATGCGGGCGTAGTAATTCGCCACCGCCCACCGCGGCGCATACAACCGATCGATCCGGGCCGCTTGAAGATACAACTGCTCGGCGCGGGGGAAATCGCGACGGCCTTCCGCGCGCAATGCGCGACGGATCCACAGAGCGGAGTCACGCGGGTTCAGACGCGATGCGATTTCAAGCTCGACGTCCGGATCGCGTCCTTCATACTCTCGAATTTCGGCGAGCCACGCATGGTAGCTTGCGTTCGCAGGATCGAGTTCGGCCGCTCGCGCAACCGACGCCGATGTGTTTGCGCGAAACTGCGAGTCGGCCAATGCGAGCCGTATCGACCAGTAGCCGGCCGCTCCGAGCGCTGCGACGAACAGAAATTTCATGACGTTGCAGATAATTCTTGCACTCATCCGGCGCAATGATCATAATACACAGGAGTACTCTTAGAACCGAAGGAGTCACGCTCGTGAAACAGTGGACAAGCAAGTCACTCATCTCGCTGATTCTCGCCGGCAGTCTCACCATCACACAGGCCGCAGGGCCCGCGCTCGGTGTCGCTATCGCAAAGGGTGGCTTCCAAATCGACGGCTCGCCGGTATCGGATAACGCAACTCTTTTCGGCGGCTCAATCGTCGAGACATCGCAAGCGTCTTCGCGGCTTCAACTCAACGGCGGAGCTCGCGTCGAGCTGTCTCCGCGATCGCGCGCGAAGGTCTTTAGCGATCATCTCTCGCTCGAGAAGGGCGTCGGCGAGCTGGCTTCGAAGGACTATCAGATCGAAGCGCAGACCCTGCGCATCGCGACGGATGCAGCGAAGACCGTTGCCCGCGTGCGAATCGACAGCTCGAAAAACGTGATGGTCGCCGCGGTGAACGGACCGGTTCGAGTGTACAACGAGATCGGCATGCTGGTGGCGAACGTGAAGCCAGGCGTGCCGCTGGTTTTCCAGGCGCAGGCAGCCGCCCCGGCCGCCTCGGAGCGGACGGGCTGTCTGACGCGCAGCAAAGAGGACCCCACCAAATTCGTCCTGGTCGACCAACTTGCCAACATCACCGTCGAGGTGCGTGGCACGGGGCTGGCGGAGCAGGTTGGAAACCAGGTAAAAATCTCGGGTACGGCATTCCGGTCCGCAACACCGGTCGCCGGCGCCTCGCAGGTGATACAGGCCACGACCGTCGAACTGGTCACGCGGGGCGGATGCACGGTCGTGCCCGCGGCTCCGAGTACTGCGGCGGCGAAGACTGGCGGCATGAGCAATGGCGCGAAGATTGCGATTGCGGTGGTTGCGGTCGGCGGCGCCGCAGGCGGAGTGATAGCGGCCACCGGTGGCAGTAAAAGCAGATAGTTTCGGTTCCCTGGCTTAGAGTCCTGCCGCCGTGGAAATGGTTTTGGGCGTCTTGGGTTGCGTCGCTTCCAGGGCTTCGATGTCCTCGGCTGAAAATCCGGGGCCCTCTTCCTGATACTCCTCATCGACATTGAGCGACCACAGATCATGGTTTGCGCCCAAAATATTGCGCGCCGCGCAAATTGCTGTCAGCATCGAATGATCCTGATTGTTGTACCGGTGCATTCCATTGCGGCCGACTAGTTGCAAATTGGAAATCGTACTCAGGAATTCCCGCACCACAGTCAAGCCACGCCGGTAGGAGCTATCGTAAACCGGATACGCTTTTGGCATCCGGACTACTTTCGCGTCCAGAATGGCGCTGGCCGGCACGAGGCGCAACTGTTCAAGCTCGCGGACAGCCTGAACGATCAGCTCTGCATCCGGCGCCTGCCAGAACTCGTCTCCCTGCTGGCAAAAGTATTCCAGTCCCAGACAGCTCGTGGTGGCGTCCGGCGTCATCGAGGGACTCCAGTTGGAGTAATTTTGGATGCGTCCGACCTTGACCGAATCGTCGTGAACGTAGATCCAATTGTCGGGAAACAGATTTGTTCCGCGCACGACTACGGCAACAGTGACGAAATCCCGGTAGTTAAAATCCTGCCCCGCCTTCCGAAGCGACTCTGGTGGCGACGGCGATAGCCGGTTGATCAACTCACGAATCGGGATGCTGCTGATAAAAGAATTCGCAGTGTAACGATGGCCGCCAGCCCTGATGGCCACAATCTCGGACCCGTCATGCTCAATTTCCGTTACAGGCGCGTTCAGAACTACCCGGCAGCCCCGCTGCTCGATAACCTCCCGCATGCGCGTCCACATCATTCCAGGTCCCAGACGGGGATAGTAGAACTGGCGAATGAGGCTCTTGATCGGATCAGACGTTTGGCGTCCGTCGGTCACCGCGTCGCGGATCACCCTGTAGAGCGACATTCCCCGAATACGCTGCGCGGCCCATTCCGACTGTATCTGCGAGCACGGAATACCCCATACCTTCTCCGTATACCCCTTGAAAAAAATCTCGAAAAGTCTTTTGCCGAAACGGTTGGAGACCCAGGTTTCCAGATTATTTTCCGGACTCTGAGGCGCAAGATGCGCGCGCACGTAGCTCGCGATGCAGCGCACTGTCTCGGGGAGGCCGAGATTCGCCAGCGCATCCAACGGCTCCAGAGGGTACTTAAAAAACTTTCCCCGATAATAAATCCGTGACAGCCGCGGACGAACCAGGAGATCATCGCCCAGCAATTCTTTCCAGATTTTTTCAATAAGAGGAACTTTTGTGAAAAAACGATGTCCGCCGATGTCGAACAGGTAGCCATTGTACTCGACGGTCCGGGCAAGACCTCCGACGACGAAGTCCTGTTCCAACACGATGGATGGAACACCTTTTCCCGAGAGTTCGTAGGCCGCCGTGAGCCCCGCCGGCCCGGCTCCCAGTATTACTACTGGAGCGCTCGTTGCGCTTATGATCATCCCACTCCCCGGTGATGCGGGATGGGAGAGACGACATGGGCGATAGCCCCGGCGACAAATGCGACGCCGCTATAAAGGAAGAACAACACGTGCAAGGGCGCAGCGCATATGGCGAACAAAATGCCCCGGCGCATTGCAAGAAATTTGTAAAATTTCGCGTTTAAAGCGATGCATATCAGGGCGCACCCCAGAGATAATCCAGGATACCCAAGGCAAACCATCGCAACCGACAGCGTTGCGGCGGCGATGCTGGCCCGCTGGCTCGCTCGCACGGCCAGATTGCTCGGCATCGACCCGTTACGCAAAATAAGGCGCGTCCACGGAATTCCGCGATCGAAGATGTCGGTCCAAAGCATCCCGAAGAAGGTCCATCGCTTCAAATGCTGCACCTGAATTTTCGGATCGAGCAGAATACGGCCGCCTTGAGCAGTCAAGCGGGCGCCAAATTCAATGTCTTCGATTGAAGAGCGATCAAACCTTTCATCGAACCCTTTCAGACGAAGAAATACGCTGCGCCGGATCGCGCCGCATCCGCCCCAGAACGTCGAGGCGCGCTGCTGGCTGGTGCCGTGCGTAAAGCAGTGGAGGAGATTTCTGTACTGCGACACGAAGGTGGACGCGGAAGGCGAATCATCATACGATCCGATGACTCCGTCGAGCTCCGGATCCTGTTCGAAATAAGCGATTACCCGCTCAAGAGTATCGGAATGCGCGCAAACATCGGCGTCGAGGAACAGCACCACTTCCCCTTGGGCGTGCGCCGCTCCGAAGTTTCGAGCCCGGGCAGGACCCGAACGCTGCTCTAACTGCAACACCCGCGCCCCATATTTGCGGGCGACGGCGACAGAATCATCAGTAGACGCATCGTCTACGACGATACACTCCAAAGGTAGAATGGTTGAATGCGCAAGCGCCTCAAGACACAATCCCAGCGTCCGGGCAGAATTATAAATGGGGATAACGACCGAGACCGTGCCGCATGGCATTGTTTATTTATCCTATCATGGACACTTTAAGATCCATCTAAGTGAAAATACTAGTCGTACGGCTCTACCTCCCTAAAATGTCGACGGGTAAGTGCAGGCCCGACAAGAAGATTCAGTAGAAGCGGACCCTGAGAACCGCGCCCCTTACGGCTGCAGTACCGAATGAGCTTGATAATAGACGGCCAATGGCAAGACGCCATCGGCAAGGCATCTGACGACAACCTGGTAGGCTTGCGGGAAGGTGGCATGACCCTCTGCGCGGAAACGACGCCGGAGATCGCTAAGCTGCGCCGGTGAAGTGAAAAACTCGGTAGCGCCCGCCGTGCATGACGAGTGCGACCCTGAAAAGATTGCGATGCGGCGGGGGGCTGTGGCGGCTCCCTGTCCCGGTAACATTGTGATCAATCCATAACTTTCGACCGGGGTCCTGGGCTTGGGCTTTTCCGTAGTATAGGTTTTTGGCGTCGAACCTCCGCCGAGCGGGCCGACGATAGTTTCCTTCTGAATGCTTTCATCAAACGCAATTTGGAAGACTCCGTTCCGCAACAACCGCTGAACCGTTGGGCTATTCTCGGGCTGGCCTATCACGATTGCGCTTCGATCGCGAAACATTGCCGGCGTTACCATGCGTTGCGGAAAGATCTGGAATCTGGCTCCGGCTGCGGAAATAGTGCGCAGCAGGGGCGCCGCGGCGATTCCGTCGCCAAAGCGGGTCGAGGTGTCCGAAAAGAACAGGTAGAGCTTGCGATCAGACTCGATCGGGAAATGTCGCGCGTACCATTGATAGACCGGAGCCGGCGCATCGAGCGAAGTCGGATCGTCCTGAGGCTTAACGGTGCGAGCGCGAACCTGCAGATGATCGTGAGTAGCGAGCGACACAAGCACGCCGACATCAGGCTTCAAGATGGGACCCCAAGCTTCAACGATGACGGGATCCAATCCGGAGGTACTCATCCTTCCGAAAAGCACGCCGGCGACGAACACGAGGGCAAGCGCCGGCAACGCCAGCAGCAGCAGTGTCCGCTGCCGCGACCAGCCCTGGACAGGATGAATCGGTTCTTCAGGCTCATCGGCCGTTCGCCCTTCTTGAGCGCCTTGCATCGGCGACATCGTGAACCGAGGTCTATAGCTGCCCTTGATGAACTCGATTCGGACTGGGGCCTGTGGTAGCTCGTTGGTGTACAGCTCCTCGAGTTTTAGCCGCAGGGCGTACGCGCGGCCGCGAACCGTTGAGTCCTCTGCGCCGGTATAGTCCACAGGCCGTCCCAGCGCTTCGACGGCAATCCGGTACTCCGTAATTTCCTCGCCTCTTCCGGCGATTTCCATGGAGCAGACATAGCTCAGAAAATTGCGCAACTGCTCCGAACGGGCAAACGTCCGGCTCTGCAGGATTGATTCCAGCGTGTTCTGTTTTTCTTCGGCCGTGATAGAAGTTAAACTAGGCAGCATCCTGCTCGAGCATCCTAACGCGAAAACATCGTGTTCGTAACGTCGCCCAACGTCAAGTAACGTCAACGCACTTGCCGAGTTTTCAAATGCCGTGTGAAACTCTCACCCGGGTATCACACAAAATGGCTTTGGTTGATCTTCTCACGCCGTTGTATTCGCCGCAAGGTAGGAGTCGCGCCGCGCAGTCCTGCGAGTCCTCCCACTCAGGGTAATGGTTGGACTACTTCGCCATCCGGCAGCCATTGGGGCGCTGCTGGTTCTGGCGACGTTCGTGGTTTACGCCCCAGCGGTGGACTCCCAGCTCGTCGCCGATGACTTCCTGCTAGTCAGCATCTCATTCCGCGAGGCCGCCACGTACTGGCACGAGACCTTTGGCCTCGGCCGCAGCGAATACCGGCCCCTTACGGCGCTGTCCTACGCCATCGATAACGCTTTGTGGAATGACGACCCGCGCGGATACCACTTCACCAATATCGCCTTGCACGCGATTGTGGTGGTCCTTCTATTTCTCTGGGCGCGATCACTTTCCGGCTGCACAACCGTCGGTATCGTCGCCGCCCTATTCTTTCTGGTTCATCCCATCAATCACTCCCGCGCGAATTGGATCGCCGCTCGCGACGGTGTGCTGAGCGGTGTGTTCTGTCTTCTTTGTTTGTGGGCCTACCTGCGCCACCGGGAGGCCTCCCAGCCTGTCCGCAAGCATTCGAGTTTTTCCCTGACCATGCTGGCTGGCAGCTTGCTGAGTTATGAGGGCGCGGTGGCTCTGCCCCTGCTGCTAGGCGCGACGGACTTATTCTCCACCTCCGGTCCAGTGTGGACTCGGGAGCGGGTTGCGGATGTGTTTCATGGGCTCCGTCCATATCTTCTCGTCCTCGCTGTGTACCTGATTTTTTGGAATGTGCTGTTCGGAGGTTCTCTTGGCGCTTACGACCTGGCCGCCGACCCGCTGTCGGTCGCCAGCAACTTTGGACGGCTCCTCTACTCGTTGGCTCACGGCCACAACCGCTGGCCCGGCCTGCTCTATCTACTGCTACTCATACTTGCCTTCCGGACTTTCCGGGAGCAACGAAATCTCGTCTGGCTCTCAGGGCTCATTGTCGTTCTCTCTTATCTGCCCTTCTGCCTGCTGCAAGGATTCGCGCAGCGGTTCGGCTACTCCAGCGCGCTGGGCTACAGTCTTCTGCTGGCGCTCCTGCTGTTTGGCGCGGCGCAAGGCTCCGCCCGATGGCGTCCGCTGGTCGCCGGAGGTCTCGGGCTCGGACTGCTCGCCTATCAAGCAGTGGAGGCGCGCGCCAGAATTTTCGAGTGGCGCGAGGCAGGCGACATCGCTGCCTCGATTCCTCGCCAATTAAAGAGAATGCACCCCACCTTCCCCAAGGGCGCCAGCGTGGTCTTCGGCGGGATCCCTCGCATGCACCGCCGAGCGCAGGTATTTCCTCTAGGCGTGCAGGGCGCGATCGAGCGAGAATACGCCGAGATCCGGCTGCGTGTGGAGTCCGATGAGCGGCCTTTACGGGAGTGGGCCCCACCTCCCTCCAGCGAGAAAGACTACTACTTCGAGTACCGAGCGCCTCACCTCGTGGAGATACAGCAGTCGGCGCTGCGCGGGAACTAGCTATCGCCCCCTAAAAGGTTGGGAAGGTTAGAGTTCCCCTTCCGTGGCCATCCGAGACAGCCATGACTACGTTTGTGACTTGTGCGTTCGGAGCCGGAAGCGCTCGCGCCGGTAGCTCCAGTGCGACGGCAACCGTCGACTTATGGGACAAGTAGCTGGAATTAGGGCATATCCCAGCCTTGTTTTCAGGGCCCGTCAGAGATATCCTTAGGGGAGTTATCCAATGAGTACTATGCCGTCCAGGAGCGCCATGCTATCGGGGTCGCCGTTCTATGTCTGGGAGGCCCCGGAAAAGCCGATTTCGATTCATCTCCTCTACGACGTCATCGACAAGATGAACCCGGAAATCATGCGTGGCTTAGGCGCTTTGAAACGCCGCGGCGCAGAAGTGGGCGGGCTGCTGCTGGGACGCTCCGAAGGAGGCTTCCATCAGACGGTCACAATCGAGGACTGCGAGCCCATTCCCACCGAGTACCTGACGGGGCCGTCTTACAATCTTTCCGAAAACGATCTGGTGACCTTTGAAGCCGCCATCGCGCGCCGCCAGTCCGTGCCCACTGCCCGGTTGTCGGTAGTGGGATTCTACCGCAGCCATACGCGCGACGAGCTGTTCATGGATGACTCCGATCTGGCGATCGCCGCCCGTTACTTTCCCGGCCCCGGAAATGTATTCCTGATCGTCAAACCCTTCGCCACCCGCACCAGTATCGGGGGTTTCTTTTTCTGGGAAAACGACGAAATCTATCGCGAGTCGACCTACCTTCCATTTCCGTTTCACCGGGGAGAATTAGGAGGAGGCGAGGCGCGCCTTGCGCCTGCTCCGGCGCCTCAGATCGAGCGCGAACAGGAAGCGATGGAACCGCCGGAAACGGACCGTCCCCTGCCCCCCTATAATCCGTCCTACGAGCTCGTTCGCTCCGCGCCGCCGCCGCAGCAGGCCGAGCCTGAGGTCGAGAATCCGTGGCCGAATGTTCGCAGCTCAAACCTATCCATCTTGTCTGCCCCGCCGGAGCGGCCGCCAACGCGTCGACCCGGTTGGCGATGGCTGCTCGTTCCCGGCTTCCTCGCCGTCACTGGGGCGGCCGGATTTTTTGGATACCAAAATTTGAGCGGTAACAAGCAGCCAATCGCTCCCGCCGTGATCGACTCGGCTCTGCCTCTCAAGCTGTCGGTCGCCGAAAAGCAGGATCAGATCGATGTCACCTGGGATCGCAATGCCGCCGCTGTCACGCAGGCGAACCGGGGCGTGCTGTCCATTTCCGACGGCTCGAATCGCCGCGACCTGGAATTGACCGGCGCACAGCTCCGCAACGGTCGAGTTCTTTATTCGCGCCTCTCCGCCGACGTCGGGATTCGGCTGGAAGTCTTTCAGGAAGGGAAGGAGAGCGTCAGTGAATCAATCCGTATCGTATCGCCGGAATCGGTCAACCGGATTGCCGCTCCCAGTCCACCCAGGCCTGAGCGGAACAGAGTAGCCGGGACTCCTGCGCCGGCGGCGCCGCTCAGTCGCGCGCTACCTCTACCCGTCAGATCTGCGCCAAAAACCGCGCCACCCCCGCGGGCCGTGGTCCGCCCTGTGGATGCGGTAAAGCCGCCGGAGCCACAGCCGGAAGTCGAGTTGCAGCGCCCGGCCCGCCGACGGTAGCTAGACCGAATTGCTAACGACAGAGCCGCGATCGTCGAAGTCTATGTGAAGGGCACGATGCCATTCAGAGCCGCTGTGTGCTGCACGATTTGTCAGGGCATACATCACATCTGATAAAGCATCCAGTAGACCACCACTCCCGTGACGCTCACATACAGCCACACGGGCAGCGTCCAGCGCGCGATCTTCCGATGCTTGTCGAAGCGTTCCCGAAGTCCTCGCGACAAAGTAATAATCGCCAGCGGCGGGACCATGGCAGCCAAAATCGTGTGCGACGCGAGCAGAGAGAGGTAGAAAGTCCTAATCCCCCCCGTCTTCGCAAACCGGACCGAGCCGACGTTGTAGTGATAGATCAAATAGCAGGCCAAAAAGACAATCGACGTCGCGAATGCCGCCAGCATCACATTACGATGCGCCGCGACGGCACGCCGCCGGATTAATATGTAGCCCCACACCAGAAGCACCGCGGCGGTCGCGTTGAGCGTCGCGTTCACTGCCGGCAGGTCGTGCACCGACATCATGATTTCTCCGCTAAGATGCGCTTGATATCGCGCACCAGTTGTGTGACAGGACTGTCTTCCGACGTCCCATAGTAGCCGCGAATCCGCGACTGCCGGTCGAGCAGCACCAGCCTCGTGCTGTGCGTCAAATTGCTGTCGATACTTCCCAGCATAAAGTCATGCCGCATCAGCCGGTTGATCGATTCGCGTGATCCCGTAAGAAAGCGCCACCGTTCCGGCTGGGCGTGGTAGCGAGCTGCGTAGGCGGCCAACGCGGCCGGCGTGTCGCGCTCCGGATCGACTGTGAAGGAAACGAGCCGTACTTCCGCCATTCCGGACGACGCCTGCTGCACCTGTTTCATCAACGAGCTCATGCGTGGGCAAGGACCGCTGCAGCTCGTGAAGATGAAATCGGCGACCCAGATTTTACCGTCCAATGCTTGCCGGCTGAAGGGTTGGCCCGATTCGGCGGTCAGCTCAAAAGGCGAAATCTGGCCGAAAACCGGTAGCGGTTCCGGCTTGCGCAGACAGCCGGTCAAAATAAGCAAAGCGGCTAGTAGGAATAGCTTCATGCGTTACTGCTAGAGCTCTTTTGCGACGCCAACATTGCCGACGCCGCCAGCAGCACGATTCCGAACGCGACTGTGACCGCCAGACTGGTCGCCGCCTCAGGCGATCCGTCGGCGACTCCCGGCGTCAACATCCGCCGCAACAGCGCGAGTGAGTACGTCAGCGGATTCACCAGCATCACGCCGCGAATGGCAGCCGACGCTCCGGCAATCGAGAACACAGCGCCGGAGACAAGCCACATCGGCAGCAGTAAAAGGTTCATCACCGCGTGATAACCTTGCGTCGAATCGAACTTCCAGGCGATCAGAAATCCAAGCGCGGTCAGCGTAAACGAAATCAGGAAGATGACGCCCGCCAGCGGGAGTATTTGCCCGAACGACAGACTGATTCCCGCCAGTGGAGCGAACGCCAGAACGATGACGCCCTGAATCCACCCCAGCGTCGCCGATCCCAAAATCTTGCCAAGCACCAGGCTGGTCCGCGACGCCGGCGACACCAGCATCGAGAGCAGGAACCCCTCCCGCCGATCCTCAATGATCGACATCGTAGAGAAGATTGCCGAGAACATCACTGTCAGTACGACGGTTCCGGGGAAGAAAAACTTCGGACCATTTTCACCCGATCCGAATCCGATCACCGCCCAGAAAATCAACGGCGACGCCACGACGCCCACGACGCGGCTTTTCTGCCTCCAGAATCGCAGCAGCTCACGCTGCCATAGTGTCTCCACAGCCAGCAGGGACGCTACCATAGCGCGGCCCCCGTCTCGTGCAAAAAAACATCCTCGAGTGTTGGCTTTTTCAGCGCGACGGATTCGATCGATCCCGGAAACGCTTCGACCACTTCAGTGATAAATCGATGGCCATTGGCGATCTCGACTCGCAGCGTGCCGTCCACTGCCGAGGGCCGCACCCGAAATCGCGACTCGATCTGTTGACCCAATTCCGAGGGGTTCGCCGTCTCCAGAATCACCACATCGCCGCCGATTTTGCGCTTCAGCTCCGCCGGACTCCCCTCGGCCACGACGCGCCCTTCGTGCAGTAGGACCAGGCGGTCGCACTTGTCTGCCTCATCAAGAATATGGCTGGTCAGTAGCACGGTGACGCCTTCAGAATCCCGTAATTCCAGGATATATCGCCACAGCTCGCGACGCGCGCCAGGGTCGAGCCCGGTGGACGCTTCGTCCATGAGCAGGACCGCGGGCCGATGGAGCAGCCCCTTGGCGATCTCGACACGCCGTCGCAGGCCGCCGGATAAAACTTCCACCAAATCCCCACGCCGATCGCTCAGTCCAAGCCGGTCCAGCACTTTTGCGATCCGCTCCCGCAGCGTCGCGCCCGACATCCCGTGCAGGTGTCCTTGTCCGCGCAGATTCTCCTCGACCGTGAGCTTCTTATCCAAACTCTGCGATTGGAAGACAACTCCGATCGAGCGCCGCACCGCCGATGGCTCGCGAGCGACGTCGTGTCCGCAGATTGTCGCCTTTCCGTGTGTCGGAGCCATGAGAGTTGAAAGGATGCGAAAGAGGGTGGATTTACCGCCGCCATTCGGACCGAGCAGTCCGAAAATTTCGCCCTGCCGCGTCGCAAAGCTGACACCGTCGAGAGCCACTCGGTCCCCGTACCGGTGTGTTAGATTTTCAACCGCGATCACAGGCTCGGCCGGTCGAGCAGCATCAGGCCGTAAATCAGAGGAAGGTAGATGACCGAAACCATGAGGACCGTCCGCGCGCGTAGGATAGTTCGATCGCGCGCCACGCGAATCCCCGAGTAGAGATACCACAGCCCCAGCGCCAGCGCTCCGACGAAATAAATATTGCCCGACATGCCAAGCAGGCTCGGGATCAGGCTGACCGGAATCAGCGCCAGCGAGTAAAGCACGATCTGCCGCGCCGTCGCCTCACCGCTGGGCTGAACGACCGGCAGCATCAGGATGCCCGCCCGTTCGTAGTCTTCGCGGTACATCCATGCGATGGCGAGAAAATGCGGGAACTGCCACAGAAATAAAATAGCGAACAGCGTCCAGGCCTGCGTATCGAGCGCGCCGCTCGACGCCGCGTAGCCGATCATTGGCGGCATCGCGCCCGGGAACGCGCCGACCAGCGTCGAAAGCGGAGTTCGAGACTTGAGCGGCGTGTACAGGAACAGATAGCTCAACAGCGTAATCAGTCCCAGGAATCCCGACAGCCAATTCACTCCCCAGCTCAGCTCGGCGAAGCCCAGCGCCGACAGGAGAATTCCAAACTGAAGCGCTCGACCTGGCGTCAGGCGACCCGATGGAATCGGACGACCTGCAGTACGCCGCATTTTGAAATCGGCTTCGTGCTCATACCACTGGTTGAGCGCCGCGGTTCCGGACGCAATCAGCGCCGTCCCCAGCAGCGTGTGTAGCACCGACCAGATTTCCCACGCCCCGGAATGCCCGAAGAAATAGCCCACCGCCGTACTCATGAGGATGAGCCAGGTGATGCGCGGTTTGGTGAGCTCGATGTAATCTTTCATGCTCGAACCGCGGCGCCGGCTCGCATATCCAGCAGCGGACGCCGCACATTGCGAAAAACTTCCGCCGTCATGACGACACTTGCGGCCATCGTCAGCGCGCCCACGGCTACATGCGCTACCGTGAACGTGACCATTACCGCCATCGGTTGAGGCGCGTCCACTGTCGCGATGCGGCTCATATACGCCGCGACCCCCAGAAATACCTGCGAGACACCGATCACCAGCAGACATAGCGCGCTTCGACGCAGCGGCGCCACGCCCGAATGTCTGACAAGTGTGCGGATCACGATCCAGAGTATCATGCCCATCACGACCGCCGCGCCGATAACATGCGGCAGTACGCCGATCGCCCGATGGCGCGCCGCCGCGCCCAGCGCCAACTGAGTCAACACGAATAGCGGCACAGCAGCCGCCAGCAGATGCAGTCCCGGCGCCCCGTCATCTTCTACCATTGGCAGCCGCCTCTTCCACTCCGCCGACGTGAACAGCGCAATCAGAACGGTAGTCGAGAAGAAAAGCTGCGCCAGGCAGGCGTGGCTGATGCTGACGGGCTTCGGCAGCAGGAAGATCACCGTCATACCGCCGAGAATTCCCTGCACGATCACCGCCGCCAGCGCGATAAATCCCAGCCGGCGCATCCATCGCCGCTGCTCCGATCGCCACAACCAGATCGCCAGGCCAATGGTCAGCATCCCGACCGTGGTCGCGACCATCCGGTGTCCATGCTCAAAAAAAATGCCCCCTTCCATCTTCGGCATCAACTTGCCGTAGGAAAGGGGCCAGTCGGGAACGGAGAGGCCTGCGTCGTTACTGGTGACCAAGCCCCCCGCGACAACTAAAAACAACGTGCAGACCGCTACCAATACTGTGTAGCGATGCAGCCAGACATTGTGCATTCTGATGAAAACTTATCCCTTGAAATCGAAGTCAGCCGTCTTGGAATCCTTAGGAGCGACCGTGACTTTCATTTCCTTGGCGCCGTACTTCTCGTGCCAGGCTTCGATGGTATATTCTCCCGGAGGCAATCCCTTGATCGTGAATGTTCCGTCGTCGCCGGTGACCGCGAAGAACGGATGATTCACTACGCCGATGTAGGAACGCATCCAGGGATGCACATTGCACTTGACCGGAATCATTACTTCCTGCCGAGGGAAGCTCTTCATCTTGGCTTCGCCCTTCGGCGGCTGCGACTCGTTCCACTCGCGATTTTCCTTCGGTTGCGGGTGAATATTATGGTTCGTCGGATCGCTGTTGGTAACCTCGATGTTCTGATTGGCCATCACGCCGAACACGTGCGGTTCGTACATGCAGCCCTTCTGATCGAGCTTGACGGCGGTCGCGGCGGCCGGCCACTGCTTGTCCGGCAAGCCCGCTTTCACCCACACGAACGTGTTTCGCAGCGTGCCGTTGTCGTTCACGACTACTTCCTGGGACTTCGGAGGAGTGGTGTGTGCGCGAGCGCACGCAGGCGTCGCGTCCATGCTGATGTTCCTCGGCGTCGGCTTGGTCCCGCTGAACGCTACTTTCCCGGTGACCGTTGCGGCGTTGGCGTCATCGACTGGAGCCGCGGCCGGCGCCGCAGCAGCGGGCGCTTCTTCTTTTTTCGTTTCGGTAGTCTCCGTCTTGCTGCCGCAGGCGGACAGGAGCAGCAGCGAGGCTGCTCCGCAACTCAGTAAGAATTTTTTCATGTTTTAAGCCTTTCCTCTAAATTAACGGCCGGCTCCCGATCCTGCGCTGGAACGCAAGCGGTTAAGCTCGTCCGGTGTGAATTGGAACATATAGCGCACTAACAGATCCGCGTGGTCCTTCTGGTAGTTGTTGAAACTCGGCGGTGTCGGACCGGCGAAAACCCAGTGATCGCCCGATCGCGTGAACAAGCCGGACGGCATCGCTGTACCGGGCGCGATCATGGCCGGATCAAGCATCCAGCGTTTGGTCCAACCCGGCTTCAGCCGCTCTTTGGCCAGCGTGAAGTTCGGGGCCGTAGCCGTCGCGTCCCGTCTCGGATCGCCCGTCGCATGGCACTTCAGGCAAGGCGCTCCTTCGCTCGAGAAAAGCTGACGAGCCATGAGCCGCTCCTGTTCGGTGAGCGGTTCGAGTTTCTGTGGAATATACGGTTGGGCCTGTGAGGACATCGCCTCGAAGAAACGAACCAGCTTCTTAAGTTCGCCATCCGAGAAGTGAAACGTCGGCATGCGAATCTTTATATATTCTCTCACACCGTTCTTATCCTTATTGGTTTCAGAACGGGACGGATCGTTCAAAAACGACATCAGCCACGCTGGATCGACGCGCGCGCCTTCGCCGATCAGGCTCGGCGGCCGCTGGTCTTTCCAATCCGGATCTTCGTAGCGCTTGATGCCGGAGATCGTAGTGGTCTGTCCCGGATGCATCGGATGGCAGCCCATGCAGTTGTACTTGCGCACCACCCACCAGCCTTCGATGATGTCCTGCCGCTGATCGGTGGGCAGGTAGTGATAACGGGCCGGAATGTTCGGATCAACCGACCCGAGCAGGAACGTAGCCACCGCATCGATCTCGGGCTTCGATAAGTTGAAGTTCGGCATCTTCAGCCGCTCCAGCTTCGGTTTCTCCTTGCCCTCGTCGTAGATCGCCGGATTCTCCAGCTTGTGTTCAAAGAATCCCTTGTGCGTGTACCAGCCGTCGTGTTGGGCCTCGTGTCCCTTCAGCGCAAAATCGAGGCGCTCCAGAGGCTTCGAGCCTTCCTTGGTCAACTCAGTTCCAATGCGCCCCTCTTCCTCAAGACCCGAGATCTCGTGGCAGCCGGCGCAGCCGTAATTTTTCACCAGGAACTGGCCCCTCGCTTTGAGCTTCGGATCGTCGAGGTAATTCGCCGCCGGATACGGCGCGTTGTCGCGCTTGCGCGTCATCAGGTAGCTGGCGATGTCCCGCACCTCGCCGATGCTCAGGCGCAGGTTCGGCATCGGCGTCATCTGCTGGACCTGCAGTTCATGGCCGTCGTTGGGACACTTGCTGTGCTCGAAGTCGAACACGAACGGCACACCCTTCTTCTTGTAATCTTCCTCGGTGATGTCGCGCTTTTCGAAGGCGCAGTACGGTAGAGTCCGCTGGCGCGGATTGTGGATCCAGCGCACCAGGTAGTCGTACCCGTTCTTCTCGCCCACGCGACTGAGGTTGGCGGCGAACGTTCCGCCTTCCTTCTGATTGCCCTCGCCCATTGAATGGCAGGCCATGCAGCCTCGCGTTTCGAACGCTTCCTTACCCTTCACGGGATCGCCCTGCGGATTGGTCTCGAGCTTACCGGTCACGCCCGATTGCCACACGAACGCCGAGATCGCCTGCACCTCGTCATTGTCCAGACGGAAGGTCGGCATCTTGGTCCCTGGACGCCACTCGTGCGGATTCTTGATCCAGACGGGCAGCCAATTCTTATTGGCCAGCTTCATCCGCAATTCCTTGAGGCTCGGCCCGACCTTCTTGATTTCGCGGATCAGACTCTTCGACCGGATATCGAGCTGCTCAATCTTGGCGTCGAGCCCGCTCGACCGCACTTTCAGATCGTCGGCGGCGGCGTACAATCGCTGCGCTTCTTTACCGTCCTTGCTGCGATCTGCTTTCTGAATCATGAAGCCGATCTCGCGCTCCCACTCCGCCTTCTGCTGTTCGAGCTGTCCGATCTGCTTCTGAACAGTGGCCAGATCCTCGGGGTCACGGTCGAAGCCTTCATAGCGATGACACCCCATGCAGCCCCGCAGCCGGAAAATTTCCCGGCCCTGGTTTAGAGTGTCCGCCATCTCGGTGAGGACTTCCTTGTAATGGCACTGCTGGCAGCCCGCCTGCATGTTTTCGCGCGCATGCGCCGGCCAAAGCCAGAACTTGTGACGACCGTGCGCCTTGGTAACACTCGACGTCGCCACACCGTTCCCGCCGTGGCAAGGCGTGCAGCCGAACCGCTCCGGATCGTGCACCTTGAGCAGCTCCTTATTCGGATGGCTGGTGAAAACGCCCTCGCCGCCCATCGCCGCTTTCGTCAGCATGACCGGCTCGCGCGTGCCTAAGTGGCAGGATTCGCACCGATCGACCAGGTCGACATCCTTAACATGAATCTGCCGGATCTGAATCGGAAAGTTCGCCACCTTGTTCTCAAGACCTGCCAGCGTTTCGGTAGACCCTTCGGCGATCTTATCTGCCAGAAACTTGTCGCGCGCCGCCCGAAGTTCGGTTGCGGGTTTGTAAAGCTGAACCCGCTTCTGCAGCAGGGCTGCCTTCTCCGTCTTCCAGGCGTTCAGATCCGCCTCCATCTGCTCGAAGCTGTAGTCTTTCTTCGTTTCACTGCCGTCCGGATTCGGCAGTTTGACGGTGACAACCTCTTTCTTGATCTCCTCGATATCCGATCGCAGGGACTTTTTGTCGCTTTCGCTGTGGGTGACCTCGATCTGATAAGTCAGCGCCCCGATCTTGCTGCGCTGAATCTGATACTGCTCGTTGAGCGCCAGCGTCTGCGGAACAAGCGTCAGATTGACTCTGTCATCGATCTTCTTGCCTTCCGCCTTGACCGCATTCTCGGCGTCCTGCATGGCCTTGTCGAGCTTCTGATACTCGGCCGCCTTCTTGATATTCGCTTCGAACCCGGCTTCAGTCGGGTGCGCCGACTTCAAGTAGCTAGAGTACAGCTTGGCGAATCGCGCCTGGTAACCCTTCCACGGACGCGTCGCGTACACTTCGTCGTATAGCCCCCAGGCAAGCGATAGCAGCAGCAATATCGAAGATATGACCAGCGGCTTGCTGAGTGATGAAGTTACTACCGGATCTCGGTCTTGATCTTGTTCACTCATACGTTGAACCAGGGCGTCACCAGCACGTACTTGATCCGGAATAGCAGTCTCAGCGCAATCTTCACCGGCAAAGCCAGCATGGTGATCATGAATATCTGCATCGTGATGTACTGCAGCAAGCTCATCCGCGCATATATTTTCCGGCTGAGCGGCGTCGACACAATCAACTTATGTATACCGATCCAGGCGCCAACGCTGTACAGGCCGATCAGTGTAGCGCCGAAAAGACTCTTCAGCAACGGACTCTTTATGCCTAGCCAGTTGGTCAAAACGATATCCGGCAGATCCTGGTTGACTTCAAAAATCAGCCGGTTGTGATCCCACGTCATTCCAGGCCAGAACCACATCCAGCCCGGACCGCGAATCAGCGTGCCGATCACAATCATCGAAACCCACAGCACGATGAATCCGAAAATGAACGTCCAGATCGCGAATTTCCGCTGCTTGTAGGTGTAGTAGCCGTTACCCAGCGGATTGGCGTCGATATAAGGAATCACCATCAACCCGACAATGATCAAGCTCGGCATCACCACGCCGGCGATCCACGGATCGAAGTACACCAGCATCTCCTGCAATCCCAGGAAGTACCACGGCGCTTTCGACGGATTCATAGTCAACGTCGGATTCGCCGGCTCCTCGAGTGGCGCATTCAGCGTAATCGACCACACCATCAAAATCACCGTGACAATGATCGCCGCCAGAAATTCGATGCGCAGCAGGAACGGCCACACGTGCACTTCCTTGGCCCAACCCGGCTTCCAGGGCTGCGTCTTGCGATGATGCGTCTTCGCCATCGCCGGATCGGCCTCGAGCTGATCGATCAGCCGGTCATTAGCGAACGCTTGCTTCAGCCCATACCAGGTGTAGAAGGGCACGACAAAAAGCAGCAGGACAATCGGCACATTGTCCGGCAGGCTAACGATAGTCCACAGTTGTTGCCAATCCATAACGTCCCCCCCGTCTTATCCGCGTTTATCTGTGTTCATCTGTGGCTCAAACTTTTTTTGGTTCCTTGATCTCCGATTCCAGCATCACAGGCGCCGGACCCGAGATCCCGCCATCTTTTCGAACGCGCCAGAAGTGCACCACCATGAACGCCGACGCGATGATCGGAATCGCCACGCAGTGCCAGATATAAGCGCGCAGCAACGCGTTCGAATCGACGATCGATCCGCCCAGCAGTCCAAAGCGGACATCGTTGAACGGCGTCATGCCCAACATTGCGCCGAATGGACCATCGTGGCCCAGCAACGGTGTCGCGCGCGCCATGTTGGTTCCTACCGTGACTGCCCAGAATCCGAGCTGATCGTCGGGCAGAAGGTATCCGGTGAAGCTCAAGAGCAGCGTCAGCACCAGCAGCAGCACGCCGACTACCCAGTTGAATTCCCGCGGTTTCTTATAGGATCCGGTCAGGTAGACCCGGAACATGTGCAGCTCGATCATGATCACCATCAGGTGCGCGCCCCAGCGATGCATGTTGCGCAGCAGCTTGCCGAACGGCACGTCATGCTCGAGATAAAGAATGTCGCGAAACGCCACGACCTTCGAGGGGTGATAGTAGAACATCAGCAGCGTACCGGTGAACACCAGCGTGAGGTAGACGTAGAACGTCATCCCGCCCATCCCCCAGGTATAGTTGTACGCCACCGCATCGCGATTGATTTTGGCTGGATGCAGGTGCAGAAACACGTTCGACAGCACGCCTAGCGCGCGGCTGCGCGGCGTCTCGTCATGCTTCACCCGCAGGATCGACTTGAAGACGTCGGTCTTTTCGGGCTGCTTCAAAGCTTTCAGCTCTTCAACAGCCTTGTCTTTTACTACCTTGCTTTCCTCGATCAGGGTTGCCAGCTTGGATTTTCCGTTACCGCCATTCGGCGGCGCGGCCGGAGTTCCGGTCGTAACCGGGTTCCCATTTTTTCCGTTTCCGTCAGCCATATTGATACCCCTTTCGCTTTAGCGCGTCTTCGCTTTAGCGCATCAGACCCGGATAATCGCGCCCGGATCGCCAAACTGTGACCGCTCACCTTTCGGCCATCTATATACTCTGCTCAAATCCACCAGGATCTGCCCCTCTGGATCGAGCTCCACGTGCGCCCGGTCCATCGGACGCGGCGCGGGACCCTCGAAGTTGACGCCCTCCGGATCGTAGCCACTGCCATGGCAGGGGCATTTGAACTTATTCTCGCTCTCCTTCCAGTCCGGCGTGCACCCCAGGTGCGTGCAGATCGCCGAGATCACGAAAATGCCCTCCGTGTTCCGAACCACCCAGATGCGGTACTGATTCTGAAACTTGGTGTCCACGCCGAAACCGAAGTCGGACGGATAGCCGATCCGAAAACTGGTCTTCGGCTCGAACAGCGTGCGCGGCAGGAAGAACCGCAGGAACATGACTAAATTGACGGTGAGGAATCCCAGCACCGACGCCATCACGAAACGGCGGCGGCGCAGGATTATTTTACTCTCGTCGGCGTCATCCGGCTTGGTGAGAATCGTATACAGAGCCTGACCGATTCCAGGCTTGCTCGGCTTAGGAGGAGGCGCAGGGGCGCCCGCTGGTTTTTCAGCAGTTGGATTCGACATGTGTGACCCATCGACCCCGTAGCGGGATCATCATCCTCTGTGTTGGCAGATCAGACAGTATACACCGGGGTCAGGCGCCGAAGTGAGCAGCTCTTTAAAAAATGTATTGAATATGTAATATGCTGCAACGCAATAAACACTCGGGCTTCGAGATCTCCGCTCCATCCGCCACCCGTTCCGGTTTTCCGTCAACATTATGTCATACCACCGGGGTCGGGCTAATGCAAGCTACCGAGCTGCAAGCCAGCGCTGGAAACCATCGGATTGCGGGGAAGACGAGCCCGTGATCGCGAAAGGATCAAGCGCCTGCCAGATCCGGACGATCTTTTGGACCGCCGGATCTACCGGGCGCTTGGCTAGCCGTTCGGTGCGACGCATCAACAGACGAGGGCCGGTTGCCGCAGGTCATGCGTAGGACTCGCGAGTGAATGTGCCCGTCGAGGATTTGCCGTTTGCCGCCCGCTCGATGAGATCAGCAACAGCCTCCGGCTGCGAAACGTAGACAGCATGACTTCCCTTGACCTCGACCACCTCGGAGCCGGCGCGCTTCGCCATGGATCGTTGTGCGCCGGGGGGAATCATTCTGTCTTCCGTGGAAACGAGATACCAACTGGGCTTGGCCCTCCAGGCAGGCTCAGTTACAGCGCCGGACAGCGCTTCGATACCCCAGGGAACCTGCGAATCCGCCATGAAGGCAGCGGTCGCCGGCTTAACATCGGCGGCGAAAGAGGCCGCGAACTTCGTACGATCCAGAAACAGAAATCCGTCCTGCGGCGGCAAAATCGGCGGCGTCGGCGCGCCTGGAGGCGGATTCTGGATCAGCGATTGCACCGACTCGCCCTTGTCCGGCGCGAACGCAGCGATGTACACGAGCGCGGCCACCGTAGGACTGTTACCGGCTTCGGTGATCACGACTCCTCCGTAGGAATGTCCGACCAGGATGACGGGGCCATCTTGCGCAGCTATTGTTCTTTGTGTGATCGCCACGTCGTCTGCGAGTGAGATCGTGGGATTCTGAACGATCGCGACGCTATAGCCTTTGTTCCTGAGCGTGTCGTAAACGCCCTGCCATCCGGAGCCGTCAACAAAACCACCGTGGACCAGCACGATGTTCTTGGCCGATTCTCCAATGTTCCGTTTGTCAGTCATGTCTTTGCTCCTTTTCGTTTGAGATAATCCCCAGCAGCTTCATACCGGGTATGCTTCATTTCTACATCGCTTTATCGTGAACAACAAGTTCTGAATATTCACCGACTCTTGGTAGACTCTCATCAATGGAATTCACGTCGCGGCAGTTGAGGGCCTTTCATTTTGTCGCCCAACACCAGAGCTTCGCGCGCGCCGCGCGGGTATGCCCGCCGAGCCGGACCGAGTGATTCATCCCGAAGAACGGCGTACGTTCCGGCAGCGCCGCCGACGGCACGATCATCTCCACATTGTTTCCCGGCAACCGGATTCTCTCCAACCAGCGCAGCTTTCAGACAGGCGTCCTCAAGGAGTTCGTGCCTCGATCTCCGGCATCCAACGCCAGACAATCCATTAGCCAGTAGGTCGCTTACCCTTTCTTCACTTCTTCGGCCAACCGATCCAGCGATTGGTTCCAGCCCGGTTCCATATCTGGGATGTATTTCGCGCCTTCTCCGATCGTCTTCGTGACCTTCGTGCGCAATGTCTGTTTCGTCTGACCGCCCTGCTCGACGAACGTCACCGTGTGCAGCGCCTCAAGAAGCGGATTGCCTGCTTCGTCCATCGCTTGGCTCGTGAACACCAGCCGCTCGGGCGCCACGATTTCTTGAACGACGCCCGTCATCGGATAAATGACCCCGTCTGGCGCGCGCATGTCAATGCGAATCGCGCCACCCGGCCGCGGATCCAGCTCGCAGACGGGATTGGTGAAACCGTCCGGACCCCACCACTGCTTCAGACGCTCAGCATCCGTCCACGCCTGGAACACGACCTCGCGAGGCGCATCCAGTAGGCGTGTGATGACAATTTCCCGATTCTCCTGCTGCATGGCAGCGCTACCTCTTTTTTCGGCCACGTTTCTTCTCCTCAGTTTTTAATTCACGCAGATAGTCTTCCAGACGATCGAAGCTCTGCTCCCAGAATTGGCGATACTCCTCCACCCAGTCGGCGACGTCCTTAAGTGGACGCGCCTTGAGCCGGCAAGGCCGCCATTGCCCTTCGCGCCCACGAGCAATCAGCCCTGCGCTCTCAAGCACTTTGAGGTGCTTGGAAATCGCCGGCATGCTCATGTCAAAGGGCTCAGCGAGCTCGGTAACCGAAGCTTCCCCGGTAACCAACCGAGCCAGGATGGCGCGCCGCGTTGGATCAGCTAGAGCCGCGAAAGTGTCGCTGAGTTGATCGGATCGCGTGGCCATGAATACTTAACCGCAAGGTTAAATATTACGCGCGCATCAACGGAATGTCAAGAGCGTTTGAGTTATTGCCCTCTGACGGCCCGCTTGGTCTGAGTGACAGCCCCGTCGAAGCGTGCTCCGAATGCGGCAAATGCCTCGGTCGGACCGTTCCAACGCAGTTGATCCACGTCGTCGAAGAGCGCGATCTCCGTTCGTAATGTGGCAAGCGTTCGGAACAGCAGCACGAGCTCGCGTTCCTGCGAAAGTGTAGCCGAGAGGGCACTCGCGTTTGTGACATTCACACTCCACGCGCGCCAGTCAGCAGGAATGGATTCGAGATGCGCAAATTTGGCGAGAACCGCAGCCGATGACTTCGCTCCCCAGCCCGGCAGTCCCGGATAGCCGTCAGCCGCATCGCCGACCAGCGCCAGATAGTCGGGGATCGACGCCGGCGCGACCCCGAATTTTTCGACAACGCCAGCCTCATCCCGGATAACCCGCGTCCGGCGATTCAACTGAACAATCCGCGTACCCCGCACGCATTGCGCAAGGTCCTTGTCCGGCGTACAGATAATCACCCGTTCGACGCGCGCATCGCGAGCCGCCGCCACCGCAGCCGCGGCCAACGCATCATCCGCCTCGAACTCCACCATCGGCCAGACGACCACGCCCGCCGCCGCAAGCGCCTCTTCCAGCAGTGGGAACTGCGCCAGCAGATCGGGATCAATTCCGGCGCCCGTCTTGTATCCCGCCCACAGTCCGTTGCGAAACGATTCGATGACGTGGTCGGTCGCAACAGCGACGTGCGTAGCGCCGCCGCGCATCATACCCAGCACCGACGCCAATACGCCTTTGACCGCCCCGACCTCGTGGCCTTCCTGATCCCGCGCGGATGGCACGGCGTAGTAGTGCCGGAACAACTCGTAAGTGCCGTCGATCAGATGAACTTCCATGAAATTACATGTACCTCAGGCATTCGTGCACAAACTGGACCGCCATCGCCCCTTCGCCAACCGCCGAGGCGACGCGCTTGACCGAACCCGCCCGCACGTCCCCGGCCGCGAACACGCCCATCCGGCTCGTCTCCAGCAGAAACGGCTGACGCGCTTGCGTCCAGTATCGGGAGCTCGCCAGCGCTGTTCCAGTCTGCACGAACCCTTTGTCATCTCTCTCGATCTCCGGCGGCAGCCATCCCGTCCTCGGCTCAGCTCCGATGAAACTGAACACACCCGGGGTCTCTACGTTCCGCTCCTTCCCGGTCTTGCTATCGACAATGTCGATTGACTCCAGATGCGTACCACCGTTCATGCGGCGGATCGTCGTTTTGTAGACTATCTCGATATTGTCCGACTGCTCGATTCGGCGGGCCAGGTAGCTGGACATGTTCTTATAGATGTCGTCGCCCCGAATCAAAAGCAGCACCTTGCTAGCCTGTCCGGAGAGAAACACTGCAGCCTGACCGGCGGAATTACCACCACCGACGACTACGACCTGCGCGCCGCGGCACAGTAGACCCTCGGCGATGGTCGCGGCGTAGTAGACGCCCGTGCCCTCGAATCGCTCGCATCCCTCGACGCCCAGCCGGCGATACGCCGCGCCAGTGGCGATCAGAAGACACTTGGCGGTCACCGTCTCATCGCCGTCCAGGTGCACGATGGCGTAAGCGCTCTCGAAGGTCAGCCGGTTCACCGGGGTCGGAACGGACAAATGCGCTCCAAATTTGTTGGCCTGGAGGATTGCCCGGCCGGCCAGCTCACTGCCTGTCAGGCCAGTGGGAAATCCAAGATAGTTTTCGATCCGCATGCTGGCGCCTGCCTGCCCGCCGGGCGCCGCGCTTTCCAGCACCACCGTCCGCAGCCCTTCGGACGCCCCATAGACGGCGGCGGCCAATCCCGCTGGACCACCTCCCACCACGACCAGATCGTAAATTCGATTCTCGAGTGGCTGCCGGATGCCGATCGCATCGGCGAGCTGACGGTTCGTAGGGTTCCGGAAGAGCATCATCTTCCCGAACGCGACCACCGGCGTATCGGCCTCGGTCATCCCAAAATGCTTGAGCAACCTGTCGACATCCGGGTTGGTTTCCACGTCCAGCCAGGTGAAGAGAATGCGATTCTTGGCCAGGAAATCACGCACACGGAACGTATCTGGTGAGTAGCGTGACCCGATCACACGCAGTCCCGTGAAGTTCCCGGACTCGCGCAGAAGCTGCCGGCGGGCAATGAACGCCTGAAGAATGGTGTCGCTTATAATCGGGCACTGATTCAGGGCCAGCCGCAGGACATCGCCTGAGATGGCGTACACCTCCGTGTCACCCTTGGCGACGGCGCTAACGATCGCCGGCAGGCCAGTCACATGCGAGATGTCGCCGGTGAATTCACCCTTGTGATGGATCGCCACCGTCTTGCGCTCGTCGCCCGAGGAATCTACAATCTCCACTTCGCCGGATTTGACGATGAAGAAGTTTATGTCCCGGTCGCCAATGGCAAATAGCGTTTCCCCGTCCCGGTACAGCTTCGGCGCCGCGTTTGCGCATTCCGCCATTTCGCTGATCTGCGTCTCGCTAAGGATCGGGAATGCAACCGATTGAAGGTTCTGTTCGCTCATAACTCTGAACTCAATACTCCTGCCTAGTGAAAACTTCAACGTAGCTCTAAGCTTTGTTCCAGCGATGAGATCCACTGTGGAACAAGCTTGAGCTTGTTCGTTGAGCTCCTAACTAGCCTTAATCGTAACTACCTTCGATAAACCACTGCCTCTGCAAGTAATCCTGATAGATGCGGGATACACCCATACTCTGAATCTCGATGTCCCATTCCTGATGATCCCAGATTCCGCCCGTCCACCAATCGCCGGACGTCCGCCAGGGACCAGCGCATGCCACGACGACGCCTGCTCCGATTGGCGAGAATATCCTGGCAGGCTTGCCGTAGTCGGTACACCACACTTGCGCAGGATAAGGTGGACGGAATCTGCGGAGCGCCAGTTTTGGGCTGAGAGCGGGGATCGCGCCCTTGGAAGTAGTGAGTTGTCCCATGCAAATCGCGTCGGGCCGATGCGAATTCAGCAACTCCGGCGCGCCGACGTTCGCCGCGCCAACCATCGCGCGAATCCTGGCCAGCGTGATCTCCAGCTTTTCCGGCTCCGGCGATGATGGCAGAAACAAGCTGTGCTGAGTAGTGCGTGGAGCCACCGGCATCAGTTCGAGCTCGATCTTCTCGATGGGAGCTTGAGGAGGCCTGCCCTTGAGCTCCAGTTGCAGCAGCTTTAATAGCACCTTGGAGTTCAGCATCGGGACGGGCAGACGTAATCCAGCGGTGTGATCGGAAGCTCGCTCCAGCTTCAACCTCAAGTAAATTTCATTGGTGGACAACCCATAAAATCGCAGGCGCTCACATAGATCGTTGATCATCTGGGACAGCAGGAACAATAACGGCTCCAGCAGATCCACCGCGTCTTCGAGCTCCCTCTCTTCGCGAAACACTTGTTGGTCCACACGCAAACGTAACTGGCGGCTGCCATCTCCGCGCGCCAGTTGCTGCATGTGAGCGCCTTCCTCGCCAAGACGCGCGGCCACGCCGAGAGGAGGCAGAGCAGCGAGCTCCCCGAATGTGCGAATGCCCCACAGATCCAACGCGCGCGCAAACTCTGGCGATCCACCCAGCAGATACGTTGGCAATGGCGCGAGGATGTCCCCTTCGCGGCCGGAGGGGAGAATCGTCACGCCACCAAGTCCTCGCGCTGCATGGACAGCCGCATCCGGATTGGCAGCGATCGCCAGATTGGCGGTGATCCCTACCCGGCGTTGGATCTCCGCGGCGATCTTCTCCAGGGTCCCGCAGATCCGCTGAAGACCGCGAATATCAAACACGGCCGTATCCGGCGACGTTTCTTCAATGAGAGGAGAGAAGTGCCCGGCGCATTCCACCAATAACGCAAGATTGCCGGGAGCATGCAGACACGCAAACATAAAAACTACCGTGAGATCGTGAATCGCCTCTCCTGCTCGCGATGATTTCGGACGCATTTGGCAGTGGTCTCAAAGCCATCCAGCAGACAACCGGGAAGCTGGCCACGCCACAAAGCGCGATTGCGGCTGAGCTCGATCTTGAGCGAAGCGCAGGAATGCGTGTGAATCTGTTGCGCCGCCACAACCAATGCGGTGCTGGTGTTCTCCACGGCGTGACGCAAACGGAACCAGGCGGCCAGCGGAATTCGGCGCAAAACCTTTCCGGAAATGTCCCCTAAATCGATTACGACCAGTCCGAAACCTCCGGCCTGCGCGAGCATGTCCGCAGCCTTGAGCGCATGCTCCACGTTGCCTCCACAGCGGACCCACAGAACTTGTGAGAGCCGTACACCGGCTGCGGCGGCGCTCTCCGGGTCGAAGCGATCCTCGGCGTCTAGGAGTACGCAAAACTCCTGCCCGGCAGACGACGCGGCAAGTAAAGAATGGAGCAACGAAGTCCGTCCGGAAGAAGCGGATCCGGCGATTTCTGTAAGCGCTCCACGTGGAATTTCTCCCACCACCGATGGCAGGATCTCTCCCGCCGCTTTCTTCCCGGTGACAAATGCGGCTTCCACGCCAGCGCCAAGAGTGGATTGAATCTGCTCCCGAATGAGAGCGGCCGTGGTTC
>Ga0075421_100001587_pt1 | contig 26773 bp, 20 predicted proteins | sample SoiMetdeltSBSDD5_FD_75292 | JGI IMG/M metagenome (GOLD analysis project Ga0075421, IMG submission 75292) | Bulk soil microbial communities from a Populus tree surrounding site in Tennessee, USA - Soil MetaG P. deltoides SBSDD5 | ecosystem: Environmental > Terrestrial > Soil > Tree plantation... | reverse complement strand
TTTCGGCGCTGGCATTCGGGGCGAGATCGCCGGCGAGTTGGTCGCGCGTGAACTCGTCGAATGGCATGTCGCGGTCGAACGCTTCGATCACCCACTGGCGGTAGCGCCACGCATACGGCCGGGCCCAATCTTTCTCATAGCCGTCGGAATCGGCATAGCGGGCCGCGTCCAGCCACCAACGCGCCCATCGTTCGGCATAGTGCGGCGATGCGAGCAGCCGGTTCACCGCACGCTCATACGCGCCGGGCCGCTGATCGGCGAGAAAGGCTCGCAGCTCATCGGCTGTAGGCGGCAGGCCGGTGAGATCAAAGCTCACGCGCCGAAGCAACGTTGCCGCATCCGCTTCAGCCGAGGGCGAAATGCCTTCCTTTTCTAAACGCGCGAGCACGAAATTGTCGATCGCGTTGCGCACCCATTTTGCATTCGCCACAGCCGGCGGCGCGGGACGAGTGACTGGCTGAAACGCCCAATGCGTGCTGCGCCTTGCGGAAGTCTTCGGCTTCGCGAGAGAATCGGGCCACTTCGCGCCTGCATCTATCCACCCCCGTACGATGCCGATCTCATCCTCGCTCAGCCGCTTTGGCCCCGGCGGCATCGCGACAAGATTCTTCTGTCCCATCAGGCGATGCATCAGCGCGCTCTCGGCGCTGTTGCCCGGCTTGATGACCGCGCCCGAATAGCCGCCCTTCATCGCCGCTTCGCGATCGTCCAAACGCAGCCCGCTTAACTGCTGTGCCGCTCCGTGACACCCCGAGCAGCGCTTGCGAAATACCGGCTGGACGTCGCGCTCGAAGTCGGGCACGGTTTGCGCCCAGAGCTGTAATGCGAAAAGCGCCGCGACAAAGAGGCGAAGGCAAGGCATGTATGGCTACCCCTATTTTAACGGACTTCCCTCCACTTCCCCGGTTCCAACCCTTCGAGCGACCAACCGCCCACGCGCACACGCAGCAGCCGAAGAGTCGGATGTCCCACCGCCGCCGTCATGCGGCGCACTTGCCGATTGCGGCCCTCGGTGAGCGTCAACTCGAGCCACGCCGTTGGTACGTTCTTACGAAACCGGATCGGCGGCGTACGCTCGCGAACCTCCGGCGCCGCCTCCAGCAGCCGGGCCTTCACGGGTAGCGTGCGCTTCCCTTGAATCATTACGCCCTTGCGCAGCGCCTTCAACGCCGCCTCATCCGGCACCCGTTCCACCTGCGCCCAGTATGTTCTCGGATGTCCGCGCTTCGGATCGGTGATCTTGTGCTGCAACTCTCCATCGCTCGTTAAAACCACGAGCCCTTCGCTATCGTGATCGAGACGGCCCGCCGGATACACATCGGGCAGGTCGATAAAATCGGCAAGAGTCGCGTGCGCCGTTCCAGGCTCAGGCGTGAATTGGCACAGCACGCCATATGGCTTGTAGAAGAGGATGGTGCGGTTCGCGGGCATGCGGCGATACAATCTTCGTTCATGAGAGCACGAATCACCATTGCCGTATCGATGTTAAGCATGGTTCCGTTGCTTGCACAGGAAGGACCGCAACCTCGCGTCGTGACCCCCGGAGCGATCCGCCCGCTGACCCCTCCGTCGGACGCAATCGTGCTGTTCGACGGTAAGGACACGACAGGCTTCACCAAGCTAGACGGCAGCCCCAACGCATGCACCGCAAGCGACGGACAAATGATATGCGAGAGCGGGACCGGCGATATCGTCTCCAAGGAGTTGTTCACCGACGCCCAGATCCACATCGAATTCAATATTCCCGACATGCCCAACCAAACGGGGCAAATGAAGGGCAACAGCGGCGCTTATCTACAGGCGTGTTATGAGGTGCAGATCCTGGATGGATATCAAAACCCAACATATGCCGACGGATCACTCGGCGCGGTCTATGGCTTCAAACCACCCATGGTGAACGCGGCTCGTAAGCCGACTGAGTGGCAAACCTACGACATCATCTTTCGTGCGCCGAAGTGCGACGGCCAGGGCAATACGACGCAGCCAGGGAATGTCACGATCCTGCTGAACGGTGTGCTTGTGCAGGAAAACACGGTGCTCGACAAGAAGGGACCGGGTTGCCGCAAAGACTCCGTATGCGGGCCGGGACCTCTGCTTCTGCAGGATCATAGCGGCTTCCAGGACGCCCCTCACACGACCATGAAGTTCCGCAACATCTGGCTTCGCAAGCTGGAGTAGACGCTGCTCACGATAGCATGTCTTCATGCGCTATCGCACATTAGGACGAACCGGCATTCCGGTTAGCGAGATCGGTTACGGCGCCTGGGGTATTGGGCAGAAGCAGTGGCTCGGGGGTAACGACACCGAATCGTTAAACGCTCTGCGCCGCGCGATCGAACTCGGCCTGAACTTCATAGACACTGCGCTCGCCTACGGCGACGGGCACAGCGAAAAACTCGTCGGCCAGGTTGCACGCGAGTCCACCTCTGGCCTCTATATCGCGACGAAAGTGCCTCCGAAAAACCGCATCTGGCCCGCGCGCATGGGCACACCGATCGATGAAGTGTTCCCCTACGACTACACGGTCGCCTGCACGGAAGAAAGCCTGCGCAATCTCGGCGTAGATTGCCTCGACCTGCAACAGTTCCACGTGTGGAGCCCGCACTGGGTGTGGAGCGACGACTGGAAGCGAGCCATTGAAGATCTTAAACGGACGGGTAAAATCCGTTACGCAGGCATCTCGATCAACGATCATCAGCCGGACTCCGCCCTCGGCGTTATCGAAACAGGGCTGATTGATACCGTGCAGGTCATCTACAACATCTTTGATCAATCACCTGAGTTGAATCTTTTTTCCAAATGTCTTGATCTGAATGTTGGAGTAATTGCGCGTGTACCTCTAGACGAGGGCGCGCTCACCGGCAAGATCACGGAAGATACGAGCTTTCTGCCCGGCGATTTCCGGGATTTTTATTTCAGTGGCTCCCGCAAGAGTCAGGTTGTGCAACATGTAAGCGCGTTGCATCGCGATCTGGCCCATGAATCAGGGACGCTGGCGGAATTGGCCCTGCGCTTCGTGATCTCCCATCCCGCTGTATCGACAGTCATTCCCGGTATGAGAAGCTTGCGAAACGTAGAATCGAATTGCTCCGTCTCAGAACAGGGACCGCTGAGTTCCCAAACTATGGCGGTAATGAGAAAACATGCTTGGACCAAAAACTTTTATCAGTAACTGCATCTTGATTATGGGTATGACAGGTGCGCCGCTTGCCGCGGCCGAAGCCGACTATTTTCCACTGCAAGTGGGTAATCAATGGATCTACCAGAGCACGAGCCGCTTCTTTACCGGACCCGCGAACGTAGTCAGTATCCCTGGTAAGAAAGCATTTGGCAGCACGAGTTACTTCATCGTCGAAGGTTTGAACTTCGAGCCGATGTACGTGCGATCGGATGACGCGGGCGTTCTCTACGCCTATGACGCCAACACGGGCAGTGAGGCGCAGTACGCAGCGTTCGCGACGCCAGTTGGCGGCAGTTACCGCACCGTGGTCGATCCCTGCAACAGTACGGCCAACGTTGTATCGCGCAACGCGAAGGTATCCACGCCCGCCGGTGAATTCGAAGGCGCGCTCCAAGTCGAATACCCGGCCGCGAATTGCGCCGATGCGGGCATCGGCAGCGACCACTTCGTGCCCTACATCGGCTTGGTGAAACGAGAAGGCATCACTATTGCCGGACCTCGCGCGATGGAATTGGTCTATGCGCGCGTGGGGGGCGTCACCGTGCTCTCGGCGCCGGAGGTTTCCTTTAGCATGTCGCTTGACCGCGCCGTCTATGACGTCAACGGAATCCCCATGCTGAACGCGCGCCTCACCTTGCGCAATACCACCGCCCAGCCTATTGAGCTCACCTTCCCAAGCGGCCAGCGCTTTGACCTTATCGTCCGTAACGCCGCCGGAACCAACGTCGCCACCTGGAGCGCCAACAAACTCTTCGCTGCCGTCATCGGCGTCGAAAAGATCGGACCGGGCGAGCGAAATTGGACGGGTCAACTGCCGTTACAGGATGGCCAGAACAAACGCCTCCCCGCCGGCAAATACACGATCGAGGGATTTCTCACAGTCCAGGGCACCCTGAGCCCTTACTCGGCCAAGGTCGGTTTCGAGATCATCCCCGAAGCCGAGCCTGCACAACCGTAACGCATCGGCAACTTTCCGCGCCTGCGTGGAGTTTGCATCTGTGAGATGATCGCTGCCGATGAGCGGTCTCAATCGACGTGAACTCCTCGCCGGCGCAGCCGGTGCCAGTGCGCTGCATGCCGCGCCCCGGCGGCCCAACATCCTCTGCATCATGGTCGACGAGATGCGTTGGGATGCCATGAGCTGCGGGGGCCACCGTATTGTGCAGACCCCCGCGCTCGACAAACTGGCTCGCCAAGGCACTCGCTTCACCAATTGCTATACCGTTTCTCCCGTCTGCTGCCCGGCGCGTGCTTGCTTCTTCAGCGGACGCTTCGCCCACGTCAACGGCGTTGAGTTGAACGGCTATCCTGCTCACACGGGCGAGATTTTTCTTCCCACCATCCTGCGTCATCACGGCTATCACACCGCCATCTCCGGCAAGCTGCACTACACGCCAAAGCAGTTCGATTACGGTTTCGATCAGTTCTGGAGTTTCACTAACGAAGGGCCCACTCCCGAGATCGGCTACATGGCCTTTCTACAAAAGGCCTATGGTTCGCCCGAGAAGTGGCCCAAGGTCCCAGGCACTTGTCCATGGCCAGACGATCCCCTCGGCCGCGACGTTGGCGTCTTCCGGCATCGCCGCGAGGACTTCGAAACGGAGTGGATCACCGACCGCTCGCTCGAATACCTACGCGCTCGGAAGGACCAACAACAACCGTGGTTCTTGTTCACGAGTTATCTTAAGCCCCACTCGCCTTCGGTTGAACCTCAGCCCTGGTTCGGCAAATACAAGCCCAGCGACATGCCCATCCCCGCTCTGCCCCCCAACGCGAAAGAGATCCGCGCATCCAAACGTGACCGTCAAAAGCGGGCCTTCGTGGACGATCCGGAAATGATGCGCGTCATGTCGGCCATCTATTACGGCTCCATCGCGCACGTCGATCAACAGGTGGCGCGCATCCTTACCGAGTTAGAGCGGCTTGGTATGGCTGACGACACAATCGTCGTATTCACCGCCGATCACGGCAACATGCTCGGCGATCATGGACGCTGGTTCAAGGGCGTAATGTACGAAGGCTCATCGCATGTGCCGATGATCTGGCGTGGCGTGAAGGGTGCGAAGGAGAACGGTGGCAAGATTGCAGAGCAGCCCATAGAGAACCTAGGCGTTATGCCCGCTCTGCTCGAAGCCGCGGGGCTACCGGTGCCCGCGGGCGTGCAGGGCAAGAGCTTCTTGAAACTAGCTCGCGGTGGCGACCCTCAATGGAAGAGCACCGTCTTCTCTCAACTGCGCGATCGCATGTGGATCGAAGGCGGATTTAAGTACATCGAGAGCGGCAAGTCGGGCGACGGCCAGCGCGAGTTGTTCGACCTGCAGAACGATCCGAAGGAGGAGCGGAATCTCGCAGCCGAACCCGCTCATCGAGAGCGCGTCGAACGCTCCCGGGAACGCATCAAACGCGTGCAAGACGAGAAACCCGTTCCTGTTCGCATCGCTGGAATGTCGACGCCCGCTTATGCGCAGTTGGACGAAGCCACGCGCAAAGCCGCCATCGCGCGCGCCCCGGACAACATCAACCCGTAGCGGCGACTAGACCTTCGTTGGTTCCGGATGCACCCACGGTTTGCGGTAAGGCCGCCGCAACATGCGATTTGCTTCAGCGTCGCCCACCACTTCGTGTTTCACCGGATCCCAATGCAGCGTGCGGCCCAGCTTCATCGACATATTGGCCAACAGGCACGCCGTCGTCGAGATATGGCCTTGTTCGATATCGGCGACCGGCTTGCCGCGCGAGGCGATGTTTTTCAGCAGGTCCTGCATGTGGCCGCGAATCGCCGGAGCCACGTGGCGCTCCAGGTCCTTCTCGGTTTTGTCCTCGGGATACTGCTCGAGCTCGTACGTCACATCCTTATGTACCGGCTGCTCGCCGCGTGCCATCGGGATGTAGTCGTAGCTCATCACACTAGCCTTGAGCGTGCCCTTGTCGCCATAGAAAATCGCTGCCCATGGATACTTCGGATCGGCCGGATGGCCCCACGAGCGATGCGTCCACACCACCTTCAAGTTGCCGAAATCGAACGCCGCTTCTTGCGTGTCGCTGATGTTGGCCTTGCTCGCCTTGTCCACAAGAATGCCGCCCGATGATGACACGCTCTTCGGCCAACCGAGGTCGAGCATCCATCGCGTCATGTCGAGCATGTGCACGCACATGTCGCCGACGATGCCGTTGCCATACTCCATGAACGCGCGCCAGCGCCGCGGATGGCACAGCTCGTTGTACGGCCGCATCGGCGCCGGGCCCGTCCAAAACTCGTAATCGAGATTGGTCGGCGGCGTCGAGTCGGGCGGATTTTGCGCCGCCCGCATGTGGTAGTAACAACAAATCTCTACGTAGGCGATATTGCCCAGCTTGCCCTCTTTGATCACACGGTCGCGCGCTTCGACCAGGTGCGGCGTGCTGCGCCGTTGCGTGCCCACTTGCACCACGCGGTTGTATTTGCGCGCCGCGGCCACCATGGCCTGGCCTTCCACGATGTCCACGCCGATCGGCTTCTGCACGTAGATATCCACGCCCGACTTGCAAGCTTCAATCATCTGCAACGCGTGCCAGTGGTCCGGTGACGCGATGAGCACGATGTCGAGATCCTTCTGCTTCAGCATTTCGCGGTAGTCGTGAAATGTGCGCGGCTTCTTTTTCGACTTCTGCCGCGTGGCAACGAGATCGGCCGCGTCGGCCACCATCGTCTTGTCTACATCGCACAGCGAGACAACTTCCACGGGCGACACTTGAATCAGCCGCAGCAGATCGGCCTTGCCATACCAGCCCGAGCCGATCAGCCCAACGCGCTTGTTCTCGCCCGCCGCGAAGGCCTGCGCCGCGCTCAACGCCGCGCCCGACTGCAGAAAGTTTCTACGGTTCATAATCGAGTCTCATCTTACGCCCAGCGGGACCTCGGGTGCACCCGTGCTGTACTAAGAGGAAGTGAGTTCCGGCAAAAAAGCAGTGGTCCTCTTGAGCGGCGGGCTCGACTCTACTACGGTGCTGGCCATCGCGCGCGCTCAGGGATTCGCCTGTCACGCGCTGTCATTTCGCTATGGCCAGCGCCATGCCTATGAATTGCAGGCCGCCGAACGCGTGGCTAAAGCTCTCGGCGCGGTCGAGCATCGGACGGCCAACATCGATCTGCGCGTTTTCGGCGGCTCAGCGCTTACCAGCGAAATCGCCGTCCCTAAGCACGACGCGGTGGATGAAATTGCTCGCGGTATTCCCATCACCTACGTACCCGCGCGCAACACCATTTTCCTTTCGTTTGCTCTCGCCTATGCCGAAGTGCTGGGCGCCTTCGATGTCTTCATCGGAGTGAACGCCCTCGACTACAGCGGCTATCCCGATTGCCGTCCTGAGTACATTCGCGCCTTCGAAGCGATGGCAAATCTGGCGACGAAGTCCGGCGTCGAGTCCACGCAGCGTCTGCGCATCCATGCCCCGTTGATCGAAATGACCAAGGCGCAGATCATCCAACGCGGCCTTGAACTCGGTGTCGATTATTCGCTCACCAGCAGTTGTTACGATCCGGGTCCCGCCGGTGAGCCATGCGGCCGTTGCGACTCATGCCTGCTCCGCGCCAAAGGTTTTGCGGAAGTAGGCACGGCCGATCCCATTTCTCTGCGATAACTGCTCACCTCACGGCACTACTCCTGTGGATTATCATGGGCAAGGTTGTTGTCGTTTTCGCTCTCTATTTGCCCGCCATGCGCGCGGCAACGGATCCCGTCTATGAACTACTCGACCGCGGTTATGCGCTACTGCGGCAGAAAGAATACACACAGGCCATCTCCTCCTTTGAGAAGGCTGCCACTCTCTCGCCGCAACGTATCGACATACGCAAGGACCTCGCCTATACGCTTCTCAAGATCGGCGAAAACGAGCGCGCCCGCGACCAGTTCGCCGCAGCCATGCGCATCGATCCCGCCGATACGCACGTCGCCAAGGAGTTTGCGTTCCTTGCATTTGAAACCGGCCAACAACGTGAGGCTCGCCTCGTCTTTGACCGCATCCGCAAGTTGGGCGACTCAACCGCTGAGAGTGCGTTCCAGAACATAGATCGCCCCCTCGCCGAAGGCATCGAGCGGTGGAAGCAAGCGCTAGCGCGTGAGCCCACCAATTTCAGCGCGCACGTCGAACTTGCTGGTCTCGCCGAGCAACGTAACGAACTCACCCTTGCCGCTACGCACTACGAAGCCGCCTGGCGCCAGCGCCCCGGTGAGCGGGGGCTTCTGTTGAAATTGGGCCACACACTCCGCTTCATGGACCGCAAAGAGGAAGCGATGAGCGCCGTGCTCGCTGCCTCGCGCGGAACCGAACCACGCACCGCTGAGATGGCCCGCCGCCTTTTGCCGGAGCGGTACCCATACGTCTATGAATTCGAGGCCGCGCTCAAGTTGGACTCCACGAACCTCGAACTACGCCGCGAACTCGCATATCTGTTGCTCGCCATGGGCCGCCAGGAAGAAGGTGAGCGCGAACTGCGGAAGATCGCAGCACCCTCGCAGCCGGCCCTCCAGGAACGCGGCGCCGCACCCAAGCCTGCCGCCACCGAATCCGCGAAGCAAATGGGCATGAAGTCCTACGATGCAGGCTTCATGAAAGATGCACTGCGCTACCTGCAATCTGCGCAGGAAGAGGATCCGCTCGACTTCGATGTCATGCTCAAACTCGGTTGGACCAACAATATGCTGCGGCAGGACAGCGACGCCTCGCGTTGGTTTGCCATGGCGCGGCGCAGTCCCGACAGGAAGATCTCACAGGAAGCTGCGCGCGCCTGGCGCGGATTGCACGGTGAGCAGGCGCGTTTGCGCAGCAGTTTCTGGGCACTTCCTTTTTACAGCTCACGCTGGCAATCCGGATTCACTTATGGCCAAGCCAAAGCGGAATTGCGGTTCAAGTGGTTTCCCCTTCGTCCCTACGCTTCGGCGCGTCTTGTGGGCGATTCGCGCGGCGCGGTCGCCGATGGCACGGCAGCTTACCCGCAGTATCTTTCCGAAACCGCAATCATTCCTGGACTTGGCCTCGCCACGGAAACCTATCGCGGCTTGATGGCTTGGGTTGAAGCCGGCTACGCGCTGTCCTATCTCAAACGCGCCGATGGCTCGCCGCGTGGCCGCGCTGATTATCGTGGCGGCATGTCGTTTGGCCGCGGCTGGGGGCACTTGATCGGCGCGAAGGATCCGGGTGTCTTCCTCGAGCACCACAGCGACGGAGTGTACGTGCATCGCTTCAACCGCAGCTTTCTAGTCTATGGGCAGAACCGTTTCGGTTACACGGCGCACCCTGGAGCGATGCGTCTGCAACTCACCTGGAGCGCCAATGTCACCGCCGACCCCAAGCGACAATACTGGGCCAACTATGTTGAGACCGGCCCGGGCATTCGCTTTCGTTGGGATTCGCTGCCGCCCTCGGTCGTCTTCACCATCGATGCCCTACGCGGCGCTCACACAATCAATGCCTACAACCCGCGGCGCCCCAATTACACCGACATAAGGATTGGATTCTGGTATGCGATTACTCGCTAGCGCGCTCTTTCTAATCCAGGCTCTCGCGGCCGCAACTTCGTCGGATACGACTCAGCCCGCACGGCGGCGCGTGAATTTCTCCATCGCCTCGGGCGACGGCGGCTCATGGCCGCGCATCCTTTCTTCTATCGGCTTAACTCCGGCCGCAGGTCAGGGAGACATCCTCGTGATCACAAGCGGCGATGGTACTCCCGATCAATGGCCGCGTCACGTCGAGCAAGGCGCACTCGTCATCCTCGAAGGGGCATCGAATGTGGCTGCGGCCTTTGAGATTGTTCCCACCAGCAAGCGCCTTCCCGCGCGCAGCGTTGTCGATGCCATCATGCCCGAGCTCGACATTATTTGGGAAGAGTCCATCGAAGCGCCCGTCTTCGCGCTTCCACCACAAGCGCGCATCTTTGCCAAGGAGCGTTGGAGTGGGGCGCCACTCGTCGCCGGATGGCGCCAAGGCGCGGGCGCTGTGCTGTGGGCCGCCGTCAGTCCGGGTAAGCGCGGATACGAACGTTTCCCTTATCTGCCGCAAGCCCTGCGTGAGCTTGGTGTGCAACCAGTCGCGGAATCTCGTTCATTGTGGGCCTTCTTCGATGCGAGCTACCGCAGCCGCGTCGATCTCGACTACTTCGCCAAGCGTTGGCGCGAATCGGGTATCGGCGCTCTGCACGTCGCCGCGTGGCACTTCTGGGAATCCAATCCCGAACGCGACGCTTATATGAAGCGCCTCATCGAGGTTTGCCACAAGCGCTCCATTCACGTCTATGCCTGGATCGAGTTCCCGCACGTCAGTCAGAAGTTCTGGGACGACCATCCGGAGTGGCGCGAGAAGACAGCGCTTGAGCAGGACGCGCACCTCGATTGGCGCCGGCTGATGAACCTGCAGAGCCCCGATGCCAAGCGCGCCATTGGCGAGGGCCTGCGCAATCTCGCCAACCGCTTCGATTGGGATGGCATCAATCTCGCTGAACTTTATTTCGAATCGCTTGAAGGCTATACAAACGCGGCGCGCTTCACGCCCATGAACGAGAACGCCCGTGCTGAATTCACGGCGAAGAACGGCTTCGATCCTCTGGACCTCTTCCGCGAAAGCTCGCCCCGCCACCACTCACGCAACGGCCAGGGGATGCGCAATCTGCTCGAGTACCGCGCTTCGCTTGCCCACCGCATGCAGATCGAATGGCTTGACGAACTGGAGCAGATCCGTTCCAAACGTCCGCACCTCGATCTCGTCCTCACGCACGTCGACGACCGATTTGACACACGTATGCGCGACCTGATCGGCGCCGACGCCGAGCGCCTCCTGCCCGTACTCGAATCGCGCGAGGCCACTTTCCTCATCGAAGATCCGGCTACCGTGTGGAACCTCGGTCCCGAGCGCTATCCGGAAATCGCCGGTAAGTACAGGCCCATCACGGAGAAGCCCCACAAGCTCGCCATCGATATCAACATCGTCGAGCGCTACCAGGACGTCTATCCGACGAAAAAGCAAACTGGTACCGAATTGTTTCAACTCGTTCACATGGCCTCAGGCGCGTTTTCACGCGTCGCGCTCTACTTTGAAAGCTCACTGCTCTCTCAGGATCTACCGCTGCTCGCCGCTTCGGGCGCGCGAGTTGACAACCTGATGCAGGCCGGAGGCAAGCTTGCCATCGAAGCCCGCTCTTCTCATGCCGTGCGTTGGACCGGCGGCGCCGCCGTCGACGGCATGCCGTGGCCCGTAGCCGGTCAGGGAACCGTCCGCGTCCCCAGCGGTGCGCACGCAATCACTCAATCTACTGTGCGGCCGCCAATAGCGATACTCGACCTTGGCGCGGAGCTCACAAGCGCATCGTCGAGCGACACATCAACTGAGATTGCCTACGATTCGCAGGCTCGGGCCTGGACGCTTCTTGATCGTAAACCGGCTCGCATCGAACTCGATGGGGCGCCGTCTGAGATTGCCCCCCTTGCGCTTGGTGATGGAACGTGGTTGGTCGAATTGCCGCGCGGCCAACACTTGGCCACGTTCGTCGTTGACTAGAGATTATGCGTTCGAGCGAGGACGGTATAATGACGGTCTACTCCAGTTGTCATGACCGAAGTTCACGTTCCTCCCGCACCAGCATCCATCCGCCACGACTCTCGTCCCGAGTTTGAGGTTACCGAAGTTGTGCGGCAACTCTCGCATGAGTTGCGCCAGCCCCTCAGCACGATGGAATCGATCTCCTACTATCTTTCGATGGTGGTCCCCCGCCATGACCTGCGCATACGCCAGCAGGTGGATAAGCTCCAACAACTGGTGGAGCAGATGAACTGGGTCCTCGCCGACGCCGTTCACTTCTTCCAGGCCATGCCACCCAATCCGCAACTGATCGACCTGAACGAACTGGTGAGCGAGACCATCACTGATGAACAGAACGCTCAGCCGCCGCTTCAAGTTTCCTTGTGCGAATCAGTCGCCGTGGTGGCGATGGATCCGGCGCAAGCGCGCCATTGCGTCCAGAGTCTGATTGGCCTGGTGCGCAAATGGGCTCATGGCGAAGTGCGTGTTACCACGCAGCGGGTCGGCACCGAAGTGCACCTCCGTGTCGCCGCTCCGCAGTTGCGCATTCAAAGCGCGGAGGCGTCGTTGATCTTCGAACCGTTCCGCCCGCACGCTCCAGCCGGCGCCGGACTGGCGTTTGCCAGCGTGCGCCGCATTGCCGAAGCCAACGGGGGGCGCGCCGAAGTGCACTTAAACGAGCCCAAGGGCGTTACCGTTTCCGTCGAATTGCCCTGCGCCGCCTAGCGCGAGATCAGCGCAGTACCTGCAAGAGATTGTTGTAGTCGTCCGTCCACGGGCGATGAGTGCTGGCCAACAACGGCTCAGCCGATGCGCTCAACAACGGATGATCGAATACGTCTTGATCGCGCGCGATCAAGATCCACTCAGAGGCCGACTGCAACGGCTCGTCGTTTTTCGCATCCGCCACCAGCCGCGTGTGTAGTCCGAGCGACCGCCCAACGCGCTCTACCACCGGCGCCAGTTGGAGATGAATGTTCGATACATGCATCGCCAGAATGCCACGCGGCGCCAAGTGCTTCATGTAGAGCTGCAATGCCTCGCGCGAAAGCAGATGCACGGGAATCGAATCGCCCGAGAACGCGTCCACGACGAGCAAATCGAAACCGTTTGGCTTCTCGCGTTCCAGCGTCATCCGGCCGTCGCCGAGCACGATATCGACCTTTGCCGGGCAATCTGACAGAAACCGGAACCGAGTGCGCGCGTAGTCGATCACAAGCGGATTGATTTCATAGAAACGGAATTCATCGCCGGGTTTCGCATACGCTGCCAGCACGCCCACGCCGAGCCCGATCAGCCCCGTTTTGCGGTTCGGCCTTTCCAAACTGGCCAGCGCCAGCGCCACGCCTGACGTTGGCGTGTAGTATGTCGTCGTTAGATTCGGTTTGCTTAGGTACTGCGCGCCGTGGTTCACCGATCCGTGCACGAGCGTGCGCGCCGTTCCGCTCGCGGTCTGGCCTTCGGTCACGCGCAATACGCCATAGAAGTTACGCCCAGCCACTAACGCACTGCGTTCGAAGCTGAGGATCGACGAACCCGCCGCCACGAGCGTGCCAACCGCCACACCGGTCCACGCTATATCGGTAATGATGTGCTTGCGATATTCCAGAAGCAATGGTACGAAACCGCACAACGCGATGGCGATCGGCAATTCGAAGTAACCGCGCAATAGCCTTGTCGCCACCATCCCGACCATCAACGAACCGATCGCTCCGCCCGCCGAGATCATGAGATAGAAATAGGTAAGATCCTCAGCCGTAGGTTTCAGCGCGACCAACCTCGAGTGGCAATACATACACGCTCCGAACAGTCCTGCCAGAAACAACGGGATAGCAGTACGCACTGGCAACTGTCCCTGCAACTCCGCCCATGAGATCGCCGCCAATCCAGCGCCACCGAGAAACGTCCACACGTGCGAACGGTGCAGATCCTCGCGGTGGAAGCAAAGGATGAAGGTTGCCAGGTACACGACCAACGGCAGCAGCCACAGGAACGGTATCGCCGCGACGTTCTGGCACAGATGATTCGTCACCGCCAGCAACAGCGCCGACGGAATCGCCGAAAGCAGCAGCCACAGCATCCGGTCGCGCCAGGGCGGGGAAGCTGAGCACGCCGCCGCTGGTTTCTCCTCCACAGCTTGCGCCCTTAAGCCAATCCATGCCGCGGCTACCAACCCCATCGCGCAGGCGACATACCCAAACGTCCACAGTACCGCCTGCTCGCGTGATGTCGACAACGGCTCGACGACGACCGGATACGCCAACAATGCCACAAGCGAGGCCAAATTCGAGAGTGCAAACAATCTATATGGCAGCGCGCCGCCCTCCCGCGTTGCAAACCAAGACTGCACCAGCGGGCTGGTTGCAGACAATAGGAAGTAAGGAGCCCCTACGGTCGCCACCAGCAGCCCCAGGATTCGCCAGAGCGGATCCTCTGTCCCAACAGGCTTCCAAGCCGCATTTGGCACGATCGGCAGCGCCAATAAGCTCACCGCCAGCAGGGACGTGTGGACGATCGCCTGCTGCTTTTGGTTCAAATAGCGAGCCAGCAGGTGCGCATACCAGTAGCCCGCCAGCAACATGCCCTGAAAAAAGAAGATGCAGACCGACCATACCGCCGCCGTGCCCCCAAACCATGGCAAAATCAGCTTCGCCAGAACCGGCTGTACGGAAAACAGCAAGAGCGCGCTGAGGGTCACCGATGCCCCGCAGATCCACGCATAGGGGATGCGCATCGTCTCAATCTATCGGCTGGATTGCGCCGCTCCTTTAACCAATCGCTCCCTAACCAGTGCAAACAAATCGTCCGAATCCGGCGTCACCACTGGCTTTGCCTCAAACCACCGGCGTGATACCCCTTCCCAACGTGCCATCTCGCCGCCCGTCTTTACGAACGCATCCGCGCGATCGATAAACAGCCGCGCCGAATCCTTCACGTCCTCCACTGAAAAATCCACCACCACTAAATAGAGGTCCGGTTTCACGAACTGCATGAGGCTGTTCGACTCGAACAGTACGTTCCGGCTTGTGGCGATCAATTCGCGAACACGCGGCATAGCCTGGGCCAGTTCCCCTTGCGCTGTCCGCACCCAGAACGCCCGCTCCGCACCGGCCGCCAGGAACCGTCCGCTGTCGGTGCCGTTCGGCGTGCCCTCCTGATCGATCGCCACCGGGTCCTCATGCTCCGCGCATGAACAGGCATGCGTGCATACGCCATGCCCATGCTGCGTCACTTTCACCGCTGTCCAACCTGCCTCGCGCGTCGCCGCGATGATCGACGCCGCCACCGTCGTCTTACCGATATTCCGGCTGTGCCCGCCGACGACGATAATCACGCCCGCTCCTTCTCCAACGCCGCTTCCAGTGCCGCCACGCGCGCCAACAAACCCTTCACCTGTGTCCGCATCTTCGGCGTCTGAGCTCCCGCTGCCAGCGTTTCCAGATATTCACGCAGTGGTCGGGCCGGCGTTCCCCAAACAGGCTCCCCCGCACGCACGATCTTCGATGTCAGAATCCCCGCGCCCGACCCCACTACTGCTTTCGATTCAATCCGCGCCTTGTCGCCCACGCCCACCTGCCCGCCCACTACGGCATAGTCGCCGATCGTCACGCCGCCCGAGAATCCCGTCTGCGCTGCCACCACCACATGCTTTCCGATTACGCAATTGTGTCCCACGTGCACCATGTTGTCGAGTTTCGTTCCGCCGCCGATTTGTGTCACACCCAGTGCGGCGCGGTCCACACACGAGTTCGCGCCGATCTCTACGTCGTCGCCTAACTCCACGCGTCCTACCTGCGGAAACTTCTCCCACTTGCCGCCTGTCATCGCAAAGCCAAAGCCATCGGCCCCCAAGATGCACCCGGCGTGCAGAATGACGCGCGCGCCAATCATCGTGCCATCGTAGATCGTCACCCGCGGATGGAGCCATCCGTCTTCGCCAATTGTCACGTCCCGCCCGATTACGCACCCGGCGGATACCACCACACGCGCACCGATCCGAGATCCCGTGCCCACGACCACATGCGGGCCCACGCTCGCGCCGTCTCCGATCACGGCGTTTGCATCCACGACTGCGGTCGGATGAACTCCTGATTGCGGCCGCTCCACTGGATGGAAACGCGCCACCACGCGCGCGAAAGCCGCCCTCGGATCGCTCACGCGAATCACTGTGCGCCCATCGAAGTCCACAGCCGCCAACAGACACCCCGCGCGCGATCCCGCCGCCACCTTCTCATTACCCGCGAAACTGACTTCGTGTTCGCTTGCCGCATCGGCCGCCGCTACGCCTTGCAATACGCGCTCGCCCTCACCCGTAAAGGGGGCGCCCAGCCACGCCGCCAGTTCCCGAACCGTCGTCGACTTCATCTCTCGTATCCTAATTCTTTCATGCCCATCGATCCGTCAGCGACGATCGCGCCCACGGCGAAGGTCCATCCCGATGCAATTGTCGGCCCACAATGCGTGATCGGTGAATACTGCATCGTCGAGCAAGACGTCGCCCTTGGCCGGGGCAATCGCCTCGAACCTTACGTCTATCTCAAGCGCTGGACGAGCATGGGCGACGAAAACGCAATCAGCGCCTGTACCGCGCTCGGTACCGATCCTTTCGACAAGAGCTTCACTGGCGAACGCAGCTATCTGAAAATCGGCCACCGCAACATCATCCGCGAAAACTACACCATCTCACGAGGCACACAGCCGGAATCGGAGACCATTCTCGGCGACGACAACTACATCATGTCCAGTGGCCACGTGGCGCACAATTCGCGTGTGGGCAATGGCTGCACCATTGCCAGTTGTTCTCTCGTCGCTGGACACGTCACCATCGAAGATCGCGCCTTCATTAGCGGCGGCGTCGTGGTCCACCAGTTTTCCCGCATTGGAGCGCTCGCCATGATTGGCGGCAACGTGCGAGTGAATCAGGATGCTCTTCCTTATTGCCTGTATAGCGATTTCAACATCACGCCGAAAGGCCTGAATCTCGTCGGATTGCGCAGGGCCGGCATAGCGCGTGATACCATTGCCAGTCTAAAGTTGGCATATAAGATCTTGTTTCATTCTCATCTCAAGCTCAGTCATGCGCTGGAACGCATAGAGCGAGAGATTCCCAACGACCACACGCTGCACATGGTGGAATTTATCCGCGCTTCGAAGCGTGGCATCCCCAGACCCCGCCGCGCCGGGGCCAACGAGGATCAGGAGTAATTCATGCGGGTAGTTGTCATGGCACTCGCGCTGGGCGGACTTGCCGCCGCGCAATCGCTCACACTCGAACAAGCCGTTCAACAAGCCGTCGACAGGTATCCATCCATCAAGGTGTCACGCGAACAGGCTTCAGCTGCCGCCGCCGGCATCGCGCTCGCCCGCACTTCGTATCTCCCCAAGGTCGACTTCACCTCCCAGGTGAACCGCGCCACGCGCAACAACATCTACGGCATGCTGCTTCCACAATCCGTTATCGCTCCCATCTCTGGACCGCCGGTACGCGAAGCCACCGGCTCCTCCGTCTTCGGCAGCGCTATTGGACTGCATGTGGCCTGGGAGCCGTTCGACTTCGGCCTTCGCAAGTCGACCGTCGAGGCCGCTGAATCCGCCCGCCGTCAGGCCGATGCCGCCATGGAGCGCACGCGCTTCGATGTCGCCACATCCGCTGCTGCAGCCTTCCTTACGATCCTCGCCGCCGAGGAAACGGTGAAGGCAGCCGACGCGGGTATCGAGCGCGCGAAGGTTGTCGATGATATCGTTGCCGCTCTTGTAAAAGCCGAACTACGTGCTGGAGCCGATAGCGCCCGCGCACGCGCCGAACTTGCCGCCGCCGACACGCAGCGTATTCAGGCTCGGCAAGCCCTGGCGCTCGCGCGCGCCTCGCTGGCACAACTCACCGGCGCGCCCATAGAAGCCATAGCTGCCGGGAAATTGCTCAGTGAAGCGCCCGCCATAACCGCTCCCGAACCAGCGCCTGCGAAGCATCCCGCACTGCTCGAACAGACCGCTGCCATCGACGCCGTACGCGCCCGCCAGAAGGTCCTTGACCACAGCATCTTCCCGAGGTTCAACGTCGAGTCGTCAACGTATGCCCGCGGTACCGGAGCCAACCCCGACTTCACCACGCAAGGCGGCGCCAACGGACTCGCACCGAATTTCTATAACTGGGGACTTGGCTTCTCGCTCAACTTCGGTCTCACCGACTGGGCCACACTCAAGCCGCGGCGGGAAATCGAAAACGCTCACGAACGAACCGAGCAGGCGCGACTGGAACAGATCCAAACCGATCTTACCGCGCGTCTCGCTAAGGCCCGCGCATTGATCGAGGGCGCGCGCCAGGTGGCTGCCGTCACCCCAATGGCTCTCGATGCCGCACGCGCCTCAGAAACGCAGGCTACGGCGCGCTACCGCGCCGGGCTGGGTACATTGGTCGAGGTAGCCGAATCGCAGCGCATGCGCACGCAGGCCGAAATCGATTCCTCCCTAGCCCGTCTCGCCGTCTGGCGCGGCATGTTGGAAGCCGCCATCGCCGCGGGCTCCATCGACGAATTCATCCAACAGGCGAAGGGGAACTAGACGATGCGCCTTGTCCGCGCGGCTCTCCGCCGTCCCATCGCGATGCTTGTGGCCGTGCTGGCGCTCGTGCTCGTGGCCATGCTCGCTATTCAGCGCATGAAGGTGGACATCTTTCCGCAGGTCGGTTCGCCGACCATTTATGTCGCGCAACCTTACGGCGGCATGGACCCGGCGCAGATGGAAGGCTACCTCACCTATTACTACGAGTATCACTTCCTCTACATCACCGGAATCGAGCACGTGGAGTCGAAATCGATCCAAGGCGCCGCGTTGATGAAGCTGGTCTTCCACGAAGGCACGGACATGAATCAGGCTATGTCCGAGGTGGTCGGTTACGTCAACCGCTCGCGCGCCTTCATGCCGCCCGGAGCAGTCCCTCCGTTCATCACACGCTTCGACGCAGGCACGCTCGCTGTCGGACAACTCGTCTTTTCCTCGGCCACGCGCACCGTCGCCGAGATGCAGGACTTTGCCATCAACCGCGTGCGCCCCCTCTTTGCGACCCTGCCCGGCGTCTCCGCACCGCCCCCCTTTGGCGGAAGCCAGCGCACCATCGTCGTTCGCCTGAATCCCGACCGCTTGCGCTCTTACCGTGTCTCGCCCGAGGAAGCCATTGCCGCCGTCAACAAGGCCTCTGCCGTATACCCCTCCGGCGTCATCCGCACTGGCGACCTTGCCCGCATCGCCCACACTAATGCCGCCATCGGCGGAGACCTCACGGAGCTCGCTAACGCGCCGGTGCGTACCGGCAGCGGACCTACCATCTATATTCGCGACATCGCGGCCGTCGAAAACGGCAGTGACATCCTCACTGCCTACGCACATGTGAATGGCAAGCGCACGGTCTACATCATGGTGACCAAGCGCTCCGATGCATCGACGCTTGACGTCATCCAAGAGGTGAGAGCTTCACTCCCCAAGTTTCGCGCCGTTGTACCCGAGGACGTCGAAGTGCGCTTGGAGTTCGATCAGTCCGGCTTTGTCACGCGCGCCCTCGGCGGCCTGCTGCAGGAAGGCATCCTCGGCGCCGCGCTCACCGGCCTTATGGTGTTGCTCTTCCTGCGCGACTGGCGCAGCGTGATCATCGTCCTGCTCACGATTCCCTTTGCGTTGCTCGGTTCCGTAGTTGGTCTATACATCTCGGGCCAGACCATTAACATCATGACTCTCGCCGGACTTGCCCTCGCCGTCGGCGTGCTCGTGGATGAAGCTACAGTCGAAATCGAGAATATCCACACCCACATGGCGAGCGGCCTGCCACGCGCCCGGGCCGTTCTCGAAGCTTGCAAGAAGACCGCGTTACCTCGCCTACTCGCGATGCTCTGTATCTTGAGCGTCTTCGTTCCCAGCCTCTTTATGGCGGGCATCGGCCGTCAGCTCTTCGTGCCCATGTCGCTCGCTGTCGGCTTCGCCATGGTCTCGTCTTATCTGCTCTCCTCCACGCTGGTACCGGTGCTGGCCACGTGGCTGATGCGCCAAGTGAGCGCCCACGACGACGAGAGCGTACTGCGAACCCTCTACCGCCGTTATGTTGAACTGATCGTTCGCTTGCGCTGGCTCTTGGCGGGCGGCTATCTTGCCGCTGCGGCGCTTATCCTGCTCGCCGTCGTGCCGCGCCTCGGCCTGGAACTCTTTCCCAACGTCGACGCGGGCCAGTTCCAATTGCGCATGCGCGCCCCAACGGGCACTCGCGTTGAACGCACCGAAGAGGACGCGCTGAAGATGCTCGACATCGTCAAACGCACAGTAGGCTCCGATAACGTCGAAATCTCCACTGCCTTCACCGGCGTCCAGCCCTCCAGCTATCCCGTCAACCTCATTCAACTATGGACCAGCGGCCCGCACGAGTCCGTTATGCGCGTGCAGGTGAAGCCCGCGGCCACGCTGCGTGGAGAGGACCTCCGCGAGAAACTCCGGGCCGCCTTCGCGCGCGAGATGCCCAAGCACCAGTTCAGCTTCGAAGCCGCCGACCTTGTCAGCCAGGTGATGAGTTTCGGATCACCCACTCCGATTGAAGTCGCCATCCAAGGCCCAGCGCTCCCGGCTAATCGCGCCCATGCTGCCAAGGTATACGCCGAACTTGCCAAGATACCTGCCCTGCGCGACCTTCAAATGGCCCAGCCGCTCGACTACCCAACGCTCGACATCACCGTCGACCGCGACCGTGCGGGCCAATACGGCCTCACCGCTTCCAGCGTTGCCCACTCGCTTGTCACCGCCACCTCGTCGTCGCGCTTCACCGACGCCAACTACTGGCGCGACCCAGGTTCCGGCAATGCCTTTCAGATCCAGGTTGAGATCCCGCAGCATCGCATTCAATCCATCGAAGAAGTGCGTGACCTGCCAGTCATGCCTGGCTCCTCGGACCGGCCGCTCTTGGGCGACGTCGCCTCGCTCAAGTACGGCACCACGTTCGGCCTCGTCGAGCGCTACAACATGCAGCGCATTGTCAGTTATACAGCCAACCTTCACGGGGTCTCGCTTGGCGAAGCCTCCAGCGAAATCCAAGCCGCCATCGCCCGAGCGGGTGCGCCTGCCCGCGGCATCACCGTCGCCCTCCGCGGGCAGATACCGCCGCTTGAAGAAACACTCGCCGGACTGCGCAGAGGGCTCTATCTCGCCATCGCCGTCGTTTTCCTGCTCCTCACCGCAAACTTCCAAAGCTTCCGCCTCTCGATCGCCGTCCTACTCACGACGCCTGCCGTCCTCTGTGGTGTCGTGCTCGCCCTTTGGTTTACGTCAACAACAGTCAACATCCAGTCCTTCATGGGCGCAATCATGGCCATTGGCATCTCCGTGGCGAACGCGATTCTGCTTGTGACCTTCTGCGAATTGGCACGGCATGAGGGAAGCAGCCCCACCGAGGCCGCCATTGCAGGCAGCACCGGGCGCCTCCGCGCCGTGCTCATGACCGCAATCGCCATGATCGCTGGCATGCTGCCCCTCGCCCTAGGCCGCAGTGAGGGTGGCGAACAGATGACTTCCCTTGGCATCGCCGTCATCGGCGGCCTCTTGCTCGCAACCTTCGCGACGCTCACCGTGTTGCCAGCGCTTTATGCCATCCTGCAATCGCGCGCCCACAAGCTCTCGCCGTCGCTCGATCCGGACGACCCCGAAAGCACCCACTACGAGGCATCGAACTCATGAGTACCCGTTTCATCTCCCTGGCCCTTTTCGCTGCCACGCTCGCCGCGCAGCCCCTGGAGACCGTTCGCGTCACGACCGGCGCGGCCGCGCGTGCCTCGCGCCTGCCGGGTGAACTGCGCCCCTTCCTTGCGGTCGACCTGCGCGCGCGCGTTGCGGGCTTCATCGAGTCCGTTGAAGTCGATCGAGGAAGCGCCGTCCGTAAAGGTCAAGTGCTTGTGAAACTCACCGCTCCAGAACTTGCTGCGCAGATCGCCGAAGCCGAATCCAAGGTCCGCGCCGTTGAAGCGCAGAAGGCCGAAGCGCAGGCCAAACTCCTCGCCGCGCAAAGCACCTACGATCACCTGAAAGCCGCCAGCGCCACGCCGGGCGTGATCGCGGGCAACGAACTTGTCCTCGCCGAGAAAGCCGTCGATGCCGCCCGCGCGGCTCTCTCCGCGCTCGACTCCGCAGCCGCTGCTGCCGCTTCCGCCATCCTTCCGTTAAAAGAGATGCAGCGCTATCTCAATGTTGAGGCTCCCTTCGACGGCACAATCACCGAACGTCTCGTCCATCCCGGTGCGCTTGCCGGACCTACCACTGGCCCGCTGCTTCATCTCGAACAGAACTCCAAGCTCCGGCTCGTCGTCTCCGTCCCTGAAGCCGAAACGGGTGCTACCTCCCGAGGCGCCGCTCTCAAATTCCGAGTGCCCGCGTTCCCAGGTCAATCCTTCAGCGCCATTGTCAGCCGTATCCCGCGCTCGCTCGACCCACAAACCCGCACGATGCCCGTCGAAGCTGACGTGAACAACTCGAGCGGAGCCCTCGCCCCCGGCATGTACGCCGACGTCGATTGGTCCTCCCGCCGCGCCAAGGCTTCGCTGCTCGTCCCGCCCGCCGCCATTGCCACAACAACGGAACGCAGCTTCGTCATCCGAGTCACAAACGGCAAGGCGGAATGGGTCAACGTCTCCAAAGGCGCCGCCTCCGGCGACCTCCTCGAAGTATTCGGTCCACTTAATGACGGCGATGTGATTGTGAAGCGCGCGAGCGATGAGATTCGGAATGGCAGCGCCATCACAACGAAGTGACCTTAGCCGCGATAGGGAGTCGCGGAAGTCTTCACTTCAACCTCGCCGTAGTCATGCTGATCGAGCAGCATGCGCGTGCTTGCCGCATTGAGCCTCCGGTTCGGACATGGCCCAATACGCACCGACGTCAGTGGCAGCTTTTGGTTCTGGTAGCCAAGCTGAACGCATAGTTCTTTCAGGCTGTAATAGGGCGCCAACATGCCCCGCACGACGCGATACGATGGCCGCGCCGGGCTGCCCACGGCTGGCGAGAAAATCAGTCGCCACTCTTTCTCACCCATGAAATCGCTATTCTTGAACGTGGGGATGAAAAACCGAATCGCCTCCGCGGTCCACAACGCCCACTCTGAAGATGTCGCCTCCTTTTCCATGCTCGGGTAGAAGTCAATCGCGCTGCGAATGATCTTCTCCTGCGTTTCGATCGGATAGAAAACCTTCCAAAACCTCATCAATCCGTACGGGCTTGGGCAATCAGGCCCAGTGATGAATCGAAACTCATTCGGAGCAAATTCAAGACTCACGCCAGTCGCGTTGGCCGAATACGCCCGCCACTGGCTCAACAAATCGTCCTGCTCGCAGAAGCAACAGATGTAGACTGGATCCAACTCCGGATCGCACACCAGCTTCGTCAGCTCGTCCAAATAGGCTTTGCGCTTGGCGTCGGCTCCTTCGGATAGCTGCTGGATCACCCGCTTGGTCAACTCCAGCCCATGTGTCAACTCCGACTCGTCATTGCAATACTGCGCGTGGGTCAGCCACAGGTCATCCCCTGAGATGATCCCCTTCATTCCCGCTAGATCCGTGTAGTGATACAGCCTCTCTTCAACGTTGAACCAAAGAATCATGTCTTCGCTGAACGAGCCGATGCTGTCCAGGAACCGCTTTAGTTTGTCGGGATCTGATGTTGAGGGTGTCGCCGTGCTCATCGTCGAGTGCCATGATAGGCGCGGTGCGGCAGGGGTGCAAGCAGGTCAATCAAAAACAAGTAGGGGCGGGTCTGCATGCCCGCCCCTATCAATTTGGTGTTGGCTCGAGGAGGAGCTAAAGTCGGTTTTCCCGGCGCGGTGTGTGATCACCTCGCCCTAAGACTCCGCCCTTGTTGAACCTTCAGTGCGCCGCCGAGCTGATTTCTCTCACCCAGCGGAAACTTTTTTCACGACCGCGTTCAGCTCGCGCGTTAGCCTCGGTACCTCAACTGGCGCCGGCGCCTTCGCCTCATATTCAAGCGAAAGGTAGCCGCGATAACCCGATGCTTTCAGCATGCGGATGATGCGCTCCCAATCGGCGGGTACCTGTTTGCCGTTCTCATCCCGCACGTCCACTTTCACCTGCACGTTGGCTGCGTACGGTGCGATCTGTTCCAATTGGCGGTAGGCGTCGCGATTGAAGTTCCCCATGTCGAGGTTTACGCGCACGCTTGGCAGATCCACACGCTTCAGAATGTCGAGAATGCGGTCGGCGCGCTCCGTGATGCCGCCGTGGTTTTCCAGGCCAAGCACCACGCCATGTTTGGCCGCATAGGCTCCCGCACCCTTCAACACTTCGACTACCCAGCCCGCCGCATCGTCCTCGGTCGATGTCTTTGGTACAGTTCCGCCAAATACGCGAATGTGCCCGGCGCCGAGCTTCACGGCGACGTCAACCCAATCCTTAATCGCCTGCGTCTCCTTCGCGCGCAGCTCCGGTGTCGGCTGGCAGCAGTTCGTCCTTACGCTGATTGACGGAATCTCCACACCATTCGCAAACGCATAGTTGCGCAGCGGAACCAGAAACTCATCCGTGGTCGACGGGAACCAGTAGACGGTCAGGTCGAGCCCGTCCACATCGAGATCGACGGCCAAATCGACCAGATCGTTGTAGCTCATCTTCTTCGCGCCCAGCTCCGTGCGAAAGCTGTAGGCGCAGATGGCCGTGCGCAGCCGGGCTTTCTTGCCAGCCGATGGCGGAGCCGCCATCGCCACATTCGCCAGCGGCAGCGCCGCCGCCATCGAGAACAACCCGCGCCGGCTTACCCGTTCCATACGTCGCTCCATGTCATTTCGCGTCCTTCCACTGCGCTGCGCAAGCCCATGTAGGCCGTCAAGGTCGAGATCGCGGCGTCATTGGCAAAGTTTTCCAGCTTGCCCGTGCGCGCGCCGTCGATGAACTGGTTCACCGCATCCTGCGTGATGTCGTACTTTGTCTCGACCACCTCGTTCGGCAACTTTGGCCGGAACACCGTATAGCCCTTGCGGCCCACATTCACCGAGCCTTTGGCGCAAATGAACGTCTCGCTTACGTCGCTCCAGCCCGTGTCCGCGCCAAACTGGTTCGCGCTGTAGCTGAACGTGCGCCCGTCGTCGAACTGATAGCTCAGCACGATGTTGTCGTAGATGTCGCCGTACTGCCGCAACTGCCGTCCTCCATAGCCCGCCACTCGCACCGGATGCTTGCCCATGAACCAGTGCACAACGTCGATATTGTGACAGTCCTGCTCAATTACTATGTCGCCCGACAGCTCGCGATAGAAGAACCAGTTGCGGATGCGCTCTTCGTTCGCCGCATGGCCCGACTTCAGCGGCGGCCCACCGCCGAGCCACGCCGCCCGCACCATCTGAATCGCGCCCAATTCGCCCGACTTCACCAGGTTGTACACCTTGTTGTAGTCCTTGCCATAGCGCTGCTGGAAGTCGAACGAGATGCGCTTCGCGGGGTCGGCTTTCTTCGCCGCCGCGATCACGCGTTTGCAGCCTGCCGTATCCACGCCCACCGGCTTCTCGCAAAAAATATGCTTCTTGGCCATGATGGCCGCCTCGACATGCTCCGGATGCAGAAACGCCGGCGTGGCGATATAAACCGCATCCACATTAGTGGCCAGCAGCTCCTTATAATTCTTGAATGCTTTCGAGCCCGAGTACTTCTGCGTCGCCGCGGCGATCTTGTCGTCGTAAATATCGCAAATAGCATTGATTTTCAGAAACTCGTGCTTGGCGAAGATGCCCGACACATACATGCCGCGATTGCCACAGCCAATCAACCCCAGCGTCAATGCGCTGTTGGCCTGCGAACCGAAAGCAATCTGTGGCGTCGTGATTAGCAGACCCGCGCCGGCGGCGCCCGATCCCTTCAAAAAATCTCGTCGAGGCGATAAGTGTTTCATGTAATTCCCCTTGCGCACATGCAGTTTCGCAGCAAATGGATAAGCGCGCCCATTATACTGAACAATCCGCATGAAATTGTCCATTCTGATGCCCGTTTACAACGAGCGGGCCCTAGCGGCGCGCAGCATCGCCGCCGTCCTCGACGCTCCGCTGCCAGAAGAATTGGAGCGTGAACTCGTCATCGTCGACGACTGCTCCACCGACGGCACCAGCGCCATTCTCGAATCCATCGCCGCCGCCGATCCCCGTATCCGCCTCTTTCGCCACGCCGTGAATCAGGGCAAGGGCGCCGCCGTTCGCACCGCCATCCAACAGGCCGACGGCGACTTTTCGCTTATCCAGGACGCCGATCTGGAATACGACCCGAACGACTATCCCGCTCTCATGCGCCCGCTCGTGGAAGGGCAGGCCGACGCCGTCTTCGGCTCGCGCTATATGGCCGGTACGCAGCGCCGCGTGCTCCCCTTCTGGCACACGCAGATCAACTCGTTCCTCACCCTGTTCTCCAACATGTTCTGCAATCTCCACATCACCGATATGGAGACCTGCTACAAAGCTTTCCGCACCGACCTTCTCAAGAGCATCCCCATTCGTTCCAACCGCTTCGGCATCGAGCCCGAGCTCACTATGAAGTGCGCTAAGCGCCGCCTGCGCATCTACGAAGTGCCTGTTTCCTATCACGGCCGCACGTACGAGGAAGGCAAGAAGATCGGCTGGCGTGACGGCCTGAAAGCGCTGGGCGTTGTCCTCTACTTTTGGTTGATCGACGACCTCTACACGAACCCCTACGGCCGCGCACATCTCAATAACCTCACCGGCACGCCCAACTACGTGTCCTGGGTCGTCTCGCTCATCCGTCCCGCCACCGGCGACACCGTGCTCGAACTCAGCGCTGGCATCGGTACCCTCACCGGACATCTGATGGGCCGCCGCCTTCGCTACGTCGCAGGCGAGAAGGACCCTCTGTACCTGCACGCCCTGAAGAACCGTTTCCTACGCACACCCACCGTCGAGGTACGCGAACTGCAGCCGGAACAGGAGTCCGGCTACACCGGCCTCGACGGGCAGTTCAACACTGTACTCTGCCTCAATGTACTGGAATACGCGGAGGATCCGTCCACCGT
>Ga0075421_100001585_pt1 | contig 26782 bp, 21 predicted proteins | sample SoiMetdeltSBSDD5_FD_75292 | JGI IMG/M metagenome (GOLD analysis project Ga0075421, IMG submission 75292) | Bulk soil microbial communities from a Populus tree surrounding site in Tennessee, USA - Soil MetaG P. deltoides SBSDD5 | ecosystem: Environmental > Terrestrial > Soil > Tree plantation... | reverse complement strand
GCCACTGATACGCCGTTCCCGGCTTTGGAATGAGCGGGTTGACGCTGCCGACAATGCGTCCGACGCGTCCGCGCGCTCGCGCATGGTTCAGCATGATGTTGCGCATCTCGACGGTGAGATCACGAATCGCAACCAGGTCCGATTCGGTTTCCGTCGGCAGACCAATCATGTAATACAGCTTCAGGTTGTCGATGTCGTTGGCGAAGATCAGGTTCGTCGCCGCGAGAATCTCGTCGTTGGTAACCGTCTTGTTGATGACGCGGCGCAAACGATCCGAACCGGTTTCGGGGGCAATGGTGATCGAGCGTTCGCCACTCCTGCGCAAGAGACGGACGATCGGTTCAGTGAGATCGTCGAGTCGCAGCGACGCCGGGCTGATCGAATATCCCATGTCCAGCAAGCCGGTGAGAATGCGCTCGATCTCAGGGTGATCGCAGAGCGCAATCGACACGAGTCCGGCCTTTCCCGAGTGGGCTCTGGCTTGCTTTGCGAGGTCGAGAATTCGGTCGGCGGGAAACGCCCTGACCGGCAGATAGTTGTAGCCTGCCCAGCAAAAGCGGCACAGATTCGCGCACCCACGCACGACCTCGATCAGAAACCGCGACCCGAACTCCGTATCCGGTGTGAAGATGGAGGTCGCCGGTGGATCAAGCCGATCGACGCTCTTCACGGCGGCCTTCCGGACAGTCGATGGCGCGCCGGTGCCTGGTTTTGGTTCAAACGCAGCGATCGTGCCGTCTGCTGCATAGCGGACATCGTAGAAGGACGGAATGTAGAAGCCCCGCTCGGCGGCGAGCCGGCGCAACAGATCGCCGCGATCCGGCGATTCGCGCATGGCTGCGACCAGCGACGGAACGAGCAACTCTCCCTCTCCCGCCGCAATCACATCGGCGAATGGCGCGAGTGGCTCCGGGTTCACGAACGTCACGGCGCCGCCAATGACGACAAGCGGATCGCGCGCAGTGCGCGAGTCGGCGCGCGGCTGCAATCCGGCGAGGCGCAGCAGCGTGACAACATTCGTATAGTCCCACTCGAAAGATACCGACGTGGCGACCACGTCGAACTCGCCGACCGGGGTCTGCGATTCGAGAGTAACCAGCGGCGTACCCGCGCGCAGCTGTGCCTGCAACTCCTGTTTCGGAGGCAGGAACACCCGCTCACACACCACGTCATCCAGATCGTTGAAGAGCCGGTAGACCGTCTGAAATCCGAGGCTCGACATGCCGACGTAGTAGGTATTCGGAAAGGCCAGGGCAACACGGATTCGTCCTCCGTGCGGCTTCCGAACGTAGCCAACTTCGCGCGCGAGCATGTCCCGCGCGCGTTCGCGATGTTCCCAGGCCTTCATTGAGATGTCGAAGCGATGTAACGGAGGGCGCGACGGCGCGCCATGCGACTACACTGGTGCGGTGCGCGGCATTCGTCTCACAAGACGACGAAGCCGCGTGCCGTGGATCTACTTAGTGTATCACGCACGAACCAGCCGAGCCGTGGTCACGAGCTGCCGGGAACGCAGGCGCACATCCAGAGCGCGTCGCGACACGCCTGCATCCAGCTAGAGCAAATCGACAATCGACGATGTCGGTCGGCAATCCGCACTCGCGGAAATCACCAATCAGCAATCGGCAATCAGCCCCTCGACGTTGCTCGGGGCTGACCCGAGCGCGGTCGAAGGGTCAGCAATTTCACCGTTCGTTCGTTACGCTTCGCTCTGTCGACGCAAAAATGCCGGCACGTCGAGCGGAGAAACCGGTTCGAACTCTGCTCCCGGCGACGTCGACAGCTCTTCTTGAGCCGGCGATGCCGCCGGCGTAATCGGCAGCTCGAGCACGGCGCGGCGCGAGAACGTCATCCGCGATCCACCCGCCGCGGCGATCCGTTCGCCGCTTTCCTGCTTCCAGTTCGTGTACGACTGAAGGTCGACTGGCGTCTGCGCCGCCGATGCGGATGCCACCCGCGGCACCTCGCGGTCGAAACCGGTTGCGATCACGGTGATCTTCACCCTCCCTTCCATCTTCGGATCGACCACTGCGCCGAAGATGATGTTCGCTTCTTCGTGCGCCGCTTCCTGAATGACGCCCGACGCCTCGCTCACCTCAATCAACGACAGATCCGGTCCACCGGTCACGTTGATGATCACGCCGCGCGCGCCCTTGACCGACGCGTCTTCGAGCAGCGGGCTCGAGATCGCGGCGCTGGCAGCAGTCATCGCGCGTCCCTCTCCTTCCGAAAGCCCGGTGCCCATGATGGCGAGCCCCATGCCCGACATAATCGTCTTCACGTCGGCAAAATCCAGGTTGATTAACCCGGGAACGAGAATCAGATCGGAGATCCCCTGAATCGCCTGCCGCAGCACATCGTCGGCCGATCCAAACGCGTTGGTGAGCGAAGTGCTGCGTGTAATCGTCGCGAGGAGCCGTTCGTTCGGAATGGTGATGACGGTGTCGACGCACTCGCGAAGCTCGCGGAGGCCGTTCTGCGCCTGAAGCTGCCGCTTCTTGCCTTCAAATTTGAATGGCTTGGTGACGACCGCGATGGTCAGCGCGCCGAGTTCGCTGGCCAGGCTCGCGATCACCGGGGCGGCGCCGGTTCCGGTGCCACCGCCAAGGCCCGTCGTCACAAACACCATGTCCGCGCCGTCGAGTGCCTCGATCAGCTTTTCGGTATCTTCGAGCGCGGCTTCGCGGCCGACGTTTGGATCGGCGCCGGCGCCGAGTCCCTTGGTCAGCTTGGCGCCGATCTGCAGCTTGATCGGCGCCGCGTTGAGTTGCAGTGCCTGAAGGTCGGTGTTCGCCACGATGAATTCGACGCCGTCGAATCCGGCGGCGACCATTCTGTTCACGGCGTTGCTGCCGCCGCCGCCGACGCCCACCACTTTGATTCGTGCTCCCGACCGGCGCGTTTCGTCAAGCTTCAGCCGCAGCGTATCTGTCTCGGTCGGTATCGTCTGGGTTCCCTTCGCCATGTCTTCCCTCCGGGTTTCTTCGCAGGTCTCAGAAATCGCGTGACTTCCACCTTCAGGTGGAAGGACTGTGTGGCTTCCGCGTTGAGACGGAAGTTCCTTCTCGTCGCTTCCGCGTTCAGCCGGAGGCACTTCCTCCGGCGCGAATGGAAGCTTGGTGTTCCAGCCGAATCGCCAGCGTTTCAAAAGAACTCCTTGAACAATGTGCGCAACCGTCCGGCGACACGGCCGAAGGCGCCGGCCCCGACAGGGCGCGCGGGTTCACCGACGTGGTTGCGATGGCCGTACATCACCAGGCCGACCGCAGTGGCAAACGCAGGGCTGTTCACGTGATCCGCCAGTCCACCCACACCGACAGGCGTACCGCGGCGAATCGGCAAATCGAAAATCTGCTCGGCGATCTCGGCCACACCCTCGAGCATGGCGCCGCCGCCGGTTAACACGATTCCCGAATTCAGCGATTTTTCGAAGCCCGCACGCCGAATCTCGTCCCACAACAAATGGAAGATCTCCTCGGCACGCGGCTGAAGAATCTCCGAGAGGATCCGTCGCGCCATCACCCGCGGCTTGCGGCCGCCGACGCTCGCGACCTCGATCGTTTCGTCCTCGTCCACCATCGCCGACAACGCGCAGCCGCATCGCCGCTTGATCTTTTCGGCATCGGGAATTGGCGTCCGAAGCCCGACGGCGATGTCGTTGGTGAAATGATCGCCTCCGACCGAAACGACCCCGGTGTGCCAGAGGCTGCCGCGTTCGAAGATCGCAAAGTCGGTCGTGCCGCCGCCGATATCCACGATCGCGACTCCCAGTTCCTTTTCGTCCTGCGTCAGCACCGCTTCACTGGCGGCTAACTGTTCGAGCACGGTTTCGATCACCGCGACCCCGGCGCGGTTGACGCAGGCGACGATGTTCTGCGTCGAGGAAGCGCTGCCGGTGACGACGTGGACGTTGACTTCGAGCCTGGAGCCAGTCATTCCGACCGGTGCGCCGATGCCGTCTTGCTCGTCGACGACAAAGTCCTGCGGCAGGACGTGAAGGATTTCCCGGCCGCTCGGGAGCGCCACGGCCTTGGCGGCGTCGATGGCGCGCCGGACATCCTCGCGTGTGATCTCGCGATTCTTGCCCGCTACCGCCACAACCCCGCGGCTGTTGAAGGCCTTGACGTGCGCCCCTGACAACCCGAGATGGACCGTGTCGATTTCCACCCCGGCCGTCAGCTCGGCTTCATCGATCGCCTTCTTGATCGCGTCGACGGCCGCTTCGAGATTCACGACAACACCGCGGCGGATTCCGCGCGAGTCGGCGAGGCCGATGCCGATGATGTCCAAGCCGCCTTCGTCGGTGATCTCGCCGACAATGGCCGAGACTTTGGACGTGCCAACGTCGAGCCCGACCAAGTACCGTTCCTTGCGTGCCACCTCGGCCCCCCGTTCTACAATTACCAATTCACCAAGTTCATGGCCTCTTGTGCGCCGCGGCGACCGGCCTCACATACAAGCGATCCTTGAATCTGAGATCGACGTAATCGATGTCCTGCACGCGCTCGCGCAGTGCCGGAGCCACATCCACGTACGATTGCAGCCGCTCGAGAAATCGATCGTCGCCGAGGTGCAGCAGAGCCGTGTCACCGTCGATGAGAACAACCGCGTCGTGCAGATCGTTGACGTCGATTTGCGAGATGCTGCGCGCGAGATCCTTTCGCGGTGCGATGCCGTCAAGCACCCGGGCCGCGAACTCCGCGCGCCGTTCGTCGATCGCCGGCTGCCCCGACGACGGGGGGCGCACCAGTCCGTCGATGATCGGCAAATCGAATTGGGCGTACTGAGGGCCAAATTCATCAATAACGACGCCGGCGCGATCGACGAGGTACAGCTGCTTCTGCAATCGGCACAATCCCATCGGCTCCCGCTCGGAGATGAACACTTCCACGGTCGACGGCAGCACGCGGCGAAGCGCGGCTTCGGCAACCCACGGCGACGCAAGCAGTCGCCGTCGATAGGCCGGCAGATCCGCGGTCAGGATGCTCTTGCCACGGATTCCGTCGGCCAGGGCGCGGACCTCCGCGACTGACATCTTCGAATTCCCGTTGACTGAGATGTGCTGCACCTGCAGCGCTGACGCGCTGACCACCAGGTCGAACGCGCGATACACCGCATAGGTCACGAGCACGGCAATGACGGCAACACGGATCGCCCGCCACGAGACGCGACGCTTCGAGGCCCGACGCTTGCCCGGCTTCAACCGCGCGCGGCGGAAGTTCTTTTCCGTTGCCGCCTTCACACTCATGCGCCTTCGCCGCCGCTTTCGCGGCCGGCTCCGCCGGACAAGTCCGCCTTCTGTCCAGGTTTGCGCTCCTCCCCGGAACGCGCGTTCGATGGCGGCGCCGGTTGATCCCGTAATTCGCTCAGAATGCGATCCCCCACGGTTCCGATCGATCCAGCGCCGAGCGTGATCACCAGATCGCCAGGCCGGACCAGTTGCGATACCGCACCCGGCACCGCCTGGAGGTTCTTGATCACGTGCACTGGACAATCGCTTGCGGCGCGCACTGATTCCGCGACCCGTTCAACCGTCACCCCCTCGATCGGGTCTTCGCCTGCCGCATAGATGTCGGTGAGGACGACTTCGTCGGCGGCGCTCAATGCTGTTCCGAATTCACGCAACAGCTGGCTGGTTCGCGAATAGCGGTGCGGCTGAAACACGACGACGACGCGTCGGTCGATCCCCGCTCGAGCGGCTGCGATCACTGCGGCAATCTCCGTCGGATGATGGCCGTAGTCGTCGACGACCATCACGCCTCGTTCCTCTCCGCGCATCTGGAACCGGCGGTCCGCACCGCGGAACTCCTCCAGCGCAGCAGCGAGTCGGTCGAAGGGGACGCTCGCTTCGAGGCCGACGGCGACCGCACCGAGTGAGTTGAGGAGGTTGTGTCTTCCGGGCACACGCAGCCGCAACCGCCCGAGCGTTGCCGGCGCTCCTCCGCCCACCTGCTGAACAACTTCGCACGAGGAGCCGAACGCCTCGAGCCGCATGTTCACGCCTCGGATGTTCGGCGAGGCTCCGTTCAAGCCGTAGGTGATCACCCGGCGCGTGAACCGTGGTACGAGCTCCCGCACACCGCTGTCGTCGACGCACGCGACGATCGCGCCGTAGAACGGCACTTTGTTCGCGAAGTCGACGAACGCCTGTTGCAGGTTTTCCCAGCTGCCGTAGCTCTCCATGTGTTCGCGATCGAGGTTGGTAATCAACGCGATCGCGGGCGAGAGTTTGAGAAACGAGCGATCGCTCTCGTCCGCCTCGACGACCATGTAATCGCCGCGGCCGAGTCGCGCATTGCTGCCGAATGCGCTGAGCTTCCCACCAATGACCGCGGTCGGATCGAGGCCTGCGCGTTCGAGAACGAGGGCAACCATCGATGTCGTGGTTGTCTTTCCATGCGCACCCGCGATGGCGATCCCGTACCGCAACCGCATCAGTTCGGCGAGCATCTCCGCGCGCGGGATGACTGGAATGTGACGGCGCTTCGCCTCGCTCACTTCAGGGTTGTCCGCCCGAATCGCCGACGAGACGACGACCACATCGGCCGCGCCGACATGGCTCGCCTCATGCCCGGTCCATACGCGGACACCGAGCCGCTCCAGACGTTCGGTCACGTCCGATCGTTTCGTGTCGGAGCCCGTCACCTCGTAACCGAGATTCGCGAGCAGCTCGGCAATGCCGCTCATGCCGATGCCTCCGACACCCACGAAATGAATCCGCCTCGTACGGCCAAGCAATTTTTCCTGAATCCTTGTCCGTTTTTAGTTTTGGGTTTTTGGTTCGAAGTTTTTCGTTCTGGGTTTTGGTTCGAGGTTTCTGGTTCCTCGTTGTTCGGCAACGCCGCAACCAAAAACCCAAAAACTGCAAACCAAGACCACGAACGAAAACCCGAGAACCAAAAACTCAAAACCAAAAACTGACTACGAGTTTCTCTGAATCAACTCCATCGCTTTATCCGCAATCACCCTGACTGCGTCCGGCCGCGCCAGCTTCCGGGCCGCAGCCGCCATCGCGGCCAGTCGATCGGGCGCGTTCAGAAGCGACTGAATCCGCACGGCGAGCGATCCACCCTGAAGATCCTTTTGCTCGACGACTTCCGCGGCGCCTGCAGCTCCCAGCACTTCCGCGTTCCTGCGCTGGTGATCGTCAGCCGCGGTTGGCAGCGGAACGAGCACCGCCGGCCTTCCCGCCGCCGTCAGTTCCGCGATCGTCGTCGCGCCGGCGCGACAGACGACGAGGTCGGCGGCCTTTATTTCCCGGTCCATGGCGAACAGGAACGGTTCCACCCGGGCCTCGAACCCCGCTCGCCGATACCCATCGCGGACCAGTTCAAGATCGCGCTCTCCTGTCTGATGCGTGATTGCCATCCCGCCAGGGTGGGTGGCCAGTTGCGGCGCCGCCTCCACCATGGCCATGTTGATCGCGTGCGCGCCCTGGGAGCCGCCAAAGATCAGAACCCTCGGAGGCCCCGCGGCGCGCACTCCGGGGGCGGAACCATCGGACACGAACTCGGAACGTACGGGGTTGCCTGCGACAAAGGCCCTCCTTCCGAAGTAGGCTGCCGTCGACTCGAACGTCACGGCTGCTGCGCTGACGGCAGGCGCAAGCAGGCGATTGGTCAGACCGGGCACCGCGTTCTGTTCGAGCAACAGGGTCGGGACGCGCCGGATCGCCGCCATCAGCACGACGGGACCGGAACTGTACCCACCGACACCGATCACGAGATCCGGCGAGCGGCGAGAAATGATTCGCCACGCGTCGATGCCGCTCAACGGGATCAGCAGCAACCCGCGTATCCGTGCCGCGAGCGATGTGCCCTTCAATCCGCGGCTTCGCAGGATGTCGAGTTCGAATCCTTCGCGCGGGATGACGCGCGACTCGATCCCGCGCGCCGTTCCGGCAAACGTGACCCGTGCCGCCGAGTGACGCCGCAGCAGTTCGCGGGCAACCGCGATTCCCGGATACAGGTGGCCGCCCGTGCCACCGCCCGCGATCACGACGCGCATCGGGCTCATGCATCCTGCGTCGGCATCGTCACCGTGATGACGTGCGTAGATGAAGCATGCTGCGAGACGTTCAGCAGGATGCCCATCCCGAGAAGGTTGATGAGCAGCGACGATCCGCCGTAGCTGACAAACGGCAGCGGAATCCCCTTGGTCGGAAGCATCCCGAGCACGACGCTGATGTTGAAGAACGCCTGGAACGCGACCATGGTCGTGAGGCCAAGCGCCAGGAACGATCCAAAGCGATCCGGCGCGCGAAGCGCGGTTCGCAGTCCGCGCCACGTGATGACACAGAAGCACGTGAGCACGATCGACGCGCCGATCAGACCCAGTTCCTCGGCAATAACGGAATAGATGAAGTCCGTGTGAGGTTCCGGGAGGTAGAACAGTTTCTGGACACCTCCCATCAGGCCTCGGCCGGTGACCCCGCCAGTCGCGATGGCAATCATCGACTGGATCATTTGGAAGCCGTCGCCGAGCGGGTCAGCCCATGGATTCAGAAAGGCAAGAATGCGACGGCGGCGGTAGTCGGAGAACGCGAGAAGAAAATACAGCGCAGGGATCGCCGCTAAGCACACGCCGATGACGTAGCGATAGTTAATCCCGGCCGCAAAGATCATCACCGCCGCGATCACGACGACCGACACCGAGGTGCCGAGATCGGGTTCAGCGAGAATGAGTCCAACGATCACTGCGAGCACGATGCCGATCGGCAGCAACGCATGGACCGGCTCGTCGATGCGATCGAGCCGTCGCTCGAGGAGCGCCGCGATGAACACGATGACGACGATCTTTGCCAGTTCGGACGGCTGAATGCCAAAGCCGCCGCCCCCGAGCCAGCGCGTGGCGCCGTTAATAGGGTGCGCGAACAGCACGGCAATCAGTGCGAGGAGCACCACCGCAAGACCGGTCCAGATCACAACCGGCTGCCGGTAGTTCCGATAATCAATCCGCATCATCAGCGGCACCAGCGCGACGCCGAGCAGCGCCCACGTTCCCTGCTTGAAGAGGTACAAATAGGGATCGCCGTTGTTCTCCAGGGCGACCACGGCTGACGCGCTGTAGACCATGACCACGCTGGTGCACACCAGAAGCACGGTCGCGGTAAACAGCAACTTGTCTGATTTGAGCTTTCGCGCCATACTTCGCCGCCTAAAGGTCCGGACGAGTCGGACCGACAACCACCCTGACGGTGCACATCAACCGCGCACTGTGAGGGTGCACGGAACTGCACTCACGACGCGTATTGCTGCGAGCGCGAGTCGTGAGTCGCGCGATCCGGAAATCGTTCACCGCCACGGCCGTCCGGCCGATTGCGGCGATGCGATCGATGGAACGTCAGCGTAAGCAGTCAGCAGTCATCAGCCGGACGGGGGCTAAGACACCACCCTCGCAGACCGGGGCAGCCTGCGTTCCCAGCGGACGGTTCTTCACCGCACCAGCCGGACTGATGACTGCTCACTGCTCACGCGTGACGTTCCATTCCTCCTGCAGCCGCCGCACTTCCTGCTTGAACGCGTGACCTCGCGCGGCGTAGTCATGAAACATGTCGAAACTCGCGCACGCCGGCGCGAGCACGACGGTTCCCCCCGGCGCCGCCGACGCGAATGCCGTGCGGACGGCGCCCGACATGCTTGCTGCCTCGTGTATCGCGACCCGCCCGCCGAGCGCTTGCGCGATGAGCGGGCGTGATTCACCGATCGCGACGACGGTTGCGTGCCGGGATTCGAGCGGCTCGAGGAGATCGCGAAAATCCCCACCCTTGAACTTGCCGCCCAGAATCACGACGACCCCCGAATCGAAGCTTTCAATTGCGCGCTTCGCCGCTTCGATGTTGGTCGCCTTGGAATCGTTCACGAAGCGGACGCCACCGATTTCAGCCACCGGTTCGAGGGCATGCTCGAGTCCTGAGAACCCTTCGACAGCGCGCGTCATGGCGGCGGCACCAACCCCCGCCAGCCACGCGACGGCAGCGGCGGCAAGCACATCCGCGACAAGGTGTCGACCGATGAGACGGATCGACGACACCGGAATCAGGGGTTCGTGCTCGAGCCCGGCGCGACGAACGATCGTGTCGCCCTCGAGGACGATGCCGTCGGTCAGGTTCTCGTGCATTGAAAAAAGTAGCCGGCGTGCGCGCGCCACTCTCGCCATCTCGAGCGTTCCTGGATCGTCGGCATTGAGCACCGCCCAGTCGTTCTCAGTCTGACGAGCGAACAGCCTGGTCTTCGCTGCCGCGTACTCCTCGACCGTCTCGTGGCGGTCGAGATGATCGGGCGAAAAATTGAGCAACACCGCGATCCATGGGTGAAACGTGTCGGTCATTTCCAGCTGAAAGCTGCTCGCCTCAACAACGTGGATCGTGTCCTCGGTCGATTCATCGACCTGTGCGCTCAGCGCATGACCGATGTTTCCGCCAACCAGCACGCGATGACCGCCCGCTTCGAGCATTCGCCCTGTCAGCGTCGTCGTCGTTGATTTGCCTTTGGTTCCAGTGATGGCCACGACGCGCCCGCGAAGCCAGCGCGAAGCAAGCTCCAGCTCTCCCATCACCGGAACGCCCGCATGCCGCGCCGCTTCGACGAGCGGATGGCGGTAAGGAACGCCCGGGCTGGTCACCACCAGATCCGCTCGCAGCAAGGTGGCGGGCATGTGGCCGCCGAGTTCGAGTTCAACACCTGCCTGACGCAGCCGATCCTCTTCGTCGAGATGGGCGCGCATTTCGCTGAGCGTGACCGATGCGCCGCGGCGCGCGAGCAGTTCCGCCGCCGCGATACCGCTGCGTGCCGCCCCGACAACGGTGACGCGCTTGCCGCGCACGGAAAACGACAGATCGGCAGTCATCTCAACTTCAACGTCGTCAGACTGAACAGGGCAAAAATGATCGCGAGGATCACGAACCGGGTGATGACCTTCGGTTCGCTCCACCCAATGAGTTCGAAGTGATGATGGAGCGGCGCCATCTTGAACACGCGACGGCCGGTGGTCTTGAACGAACCCACCTGGATGATGACCGAGGCGGCTTCCATGACGAACACACCGCCGACGACGACGAAGAGAATTTCCTGCTTGATGAGGAGAGCAACAGTGCCGAGGGCCCCTCCAAGACCGAGCGATCCGACATCACCCATGAAGATTTCAGCCGGGTAGCAGTTCCACCACAGAAATCCGAGGCTGGCACCGACAAGGGCGCCGCAGAAGATCGTCAACTCCGCCGCCTCTGAGTTCAGCCGCACCAACTGCAGATAGTTCGAGAACACGACGTGCGTCGAAACGTATGCGAGCGCGGTGAAGGCCGCCGCCGAAACGGCAAACACGCTGATTGCCAGCCCATCGAGTCCATCGGTGAGATTGACTTCGTTGGTCGCGCCGACAAGAAAGATGATGGTGAAGACGACGTAGAACCAGCCGAGATCGGGGATCAGCCGCTTGAAGAAAGGAAAAATCAGGCGTGTGCTGTAGAGCGTCGGTTCATGATTCGCCAGCAGCAGCAGCGCGACACCGACGCCTGCCGCGACCACGATCTGCCAGCCCATCTTGTATCGCGGCCGCAGCCCATGGTGCGAACGCCGCACGATCTTCAGGTAGTCGTCGGCGAAGCCGATTCCGCCAAACGCACTCGTCGCCAGTACCGCGATCCAGATGAACGGGTTGGTGAGATCCGCCCAGATCAGGGTGGGGACAAGCGCAGATGTCAGGATGAGCAGACCACCCATCGTCGGCGTACCCGCCTTGGTGCGGTGTGTCGCCGGACCGTCCTGACGAACCACTTGACCGATCTGGAATTCACGGAGCTTCCGAATCATCATTGGGCCGACGAACAGCCCAATCACGAGCGCACTCAAGCTCGCTGCTGCGGTGCGAAACGTGATGTAGCGGGTCACGTTCAGCACCGTGAACTGCGTGTGCAGCGGATAGAGAAGGTGGTACAGCATCAGGCGTACTCCGCCTTGAGGCGATCGACGACAACGTCGGTGCCGATGCCGCGTGATCCTTTGACGAGGACGAGATCGCCAGGGCGGATTCGCTGAACCGCCAGGTTCGCTGCTTCAGCGCTGGTGGCGACGTAGATGACGGCGGCACCTGGCATTCCGCTGGTCATCGCGTGATCTGCAAGCACCTTTGCTGAGGGCCCGCCAACCGCGATCAGCAGATCGAGGCCGGCGGCCGCCGCAGCCGCGCCGCACTCCTGATGCAGACGTTCCGAGTGCGACCCGAGTTCGAGCATCTCGCCAAGCACAGCGATCTTTCGCGCGCTGCCTGTCGCGACCTTCACCACCTCGAGTGCTCGTCGCAGCGCGGAAGGACTCGAGTTGTACGAGTCATCAATGAGCGTCAGTCCGCCAGGAAGACGCAACAACTCGCCGCGATGGTGTGCCGGATGAAGACGCGCGGCGCGCGCGGCGATCGCCTGGACGGGCACGTCGAACTCGACGGCCACCGCCGTGGCGGCGAGGACGTTCGCGAGGTTCCCGGACCCGAGAAGCGGCGTTTCGAGCCGCATGTCGCCGGCCCGCGTGCGCACGATCGCTCGCGTGCCTTGAAGACCGCGATCCTCGACGGCGGTCGCCTGCACGTCGGCGGCCCGATTGATTCCGAACGTCGTCACCCGTCCGGCGAAGCGCTTCGTTCGCGCGACGATCCGATCGTCGTCAGCGTTGGCGACAAGGACATCGGTCGAGCGCGCGTGTTCAAGCACTTCCGCTTTCGCATCCGCGATCGCGTCTGATGATGCGAAAAATCCGACATGCGCATCGCCGACGTTGGTCCAGACGCGGACCTCCGGCTCAGCGACCCCGACAAGCGTTCGGATTTCTCCCGGGTGGTTCATGCCCAGCTCGACGACTGCGACCTCGGGTCTCGACCGCAGCTCGAGAAGCGAGAGCGGCAGGCCGATGTGATTGTTCAAGTTGCCCTTGTTCCGGAACACGCGGAAGCGCGTCGACAGAAACTCCGCCGCGACTTCCTTCGTTGTTGTCTTTCCAGCACTGCCGGTGATCGCCACGACCTTTGTGCCTGCGCGCCGCCGCACGTCCCGAGCAATGTCCTGAAGCCCCTGTGTTGTGTCGCCGACGCTGACGATCACGAGATCCGCCCGGCCCTGGGCCAGTGCCCGTACCGCCTCTGCCTGCCGAGTCTCGACAATCGCGCCGCGCGCACCGCGCGACATCGCTGCCTGAATGAAATCGTGTCCATCGAACCGGTCGCCGCGGATGGCGACAAACAATTCGCCGCTGCCAATCGTCCGGGAATCGATTGAGATTCCGGCGATGTCTTGCTCCGCACTTCCCTGTTCCAGCCGCCCGCCAGTGGCCGCCACGATGTCCTGCGGGGTCAACGGCACCCGATCCACGCCTCTACGACACCCTCGATCCGGCGCGCCGGCGTGCCAACGCCACGCGCGCGATTTCAACGTCGTCAAACGGAAGCGTCTTGTCGCCGATGACCTGATACTTCTCGTGTCCCTTTCCCGCGATCAGCACGAGATCGCCAGCAGCGGCCTCGCGAATGGCGCGCTCGATCGCAGCCTTCCGGTCGACGACAGCGATGTGCGGGGTTGATTTCGCCGGCTTACCGCCAGGAGGCGTCCGATCGGCCGGCACAACGATGCCGCGCTTGATCTCCTCGATGATCTGAGTGGGATCCTCGGAACGCGGATTGTCGGACGTGATGACGACCAGGTCACTTAAACGTGCCGCGACCGCTCCCATCAGCGGGCGCTTCGTCCGATCGCGGTCGCCACCGCAGCCGAAGACCGTGATGACGCGCCCTCCCGCGGACAGGGGCCTCGCGGTCTCGAGCAAGTTCTTCAGCGCATCGTCTGTGTGCGCGTAATCGACGACGACTCGTACGTCGTCGCCGCTACCGGACACAACCTGGAATCGGCCGGGAACGTCGGTGAGCGCGGCGATCCCTTTCTCAATCGCGCTGAAGGGCACATCCAGCGCCATGGCGGTGGCCGCGGCGGCAAGCATGTTGTACGCGTTGGGCCGGCCGACGAGAGGCGATGTCAACCGCAGCGTTCCGCGCGGCGTTCGCACGTCAAAACGTAACCCGTCTAAAGAAAACGACAGCGGGCCCGGGCGCACATCGGCGGGCGCGTCGATGGCATATGTGACCGGACGGTGCGCCGCAGCGGCGAAATCACGGCCGCGCGGATCGTCGAGATTGGTGACGGCGATGCCGGTGTCCGGCAGCAGCTCTGCGAGCCGCCGCTTGGCAAGGAAATACGCCTCCATGTCGCGGTGGAAGTCCAGGTGATCGCGGGTCAGGTTGGTAAAGACCGCCGCGGCGAAGTGCAGCCGGTCGGCACGCCGCAGCGTCAAGGCGTGCGACGAAACTTCCATCACACAGGCGCCGCAACCGTCGTCGACCATCTCGCGCAGCATGCGCTGCAGATCCGGAGCCTCGGGAGTCGTGCGTGATGCTTCGAATTCGCGTTCGCCGATGCGGTATCCCACGGTGCCAATGCGACCGCAGCGAATGCCGGCCGCTTCGAAGATCGAGGCGAGCAGGTAGGAAGTCGTCGTCTTGCCATTGGTGCCGGTGATGCCAACGAGGGTGAGCTCTTCGCTCGGATTGTCGTAAAGCGTCGCCGCCAGTGCAGCGAGCGACAGGCGCGCGTCAGGCACCTGAATCCAGGGACGCGTCACCCCTGTCGGTGCCACCGCCTCGGACACGATCGCGACCGCACCGCGATTCAGCGCTTCGCGCGCAAACGACGCGCCGTCGGCATTGACACCACGGAGAGCCACGAACACAGCACCCGGCCCTGCCTGCCGGGAGTCGTAAGTGACGGCCGTCACGGTAGTGTCGCCGACCGACGCGTCGTTCACATTCATGGACGCCGATTCAGGCATCTCGCTGAGAAGGTCGCGCAACGTCACTGGACGGCCCCTCCCGGCGCCGGCAGCGGTCGCCGGTCGAGCTTGAGCACGCAGGAATCCCCGCCGCCAAGGACCGCACCCGCGCGCGGCGATTGGTCGATGACAAAGCCGTCGCCGTCAACGCGCGGTGTCAATCCGACCTGCATCAGCGCGCGAATCGCATCACGCGCGCTCAATCCGTGCAGATCCGGCATCACGCCCGGCGGCGTCGACGCGACCACGTTCTCCGACGACGTCGCCATGACCGGCACTGGCGTCATGTCGCTCGCTCCAGTGTCGTGACGCGCGACGATGACGGGAGATGGCGCGTTCAATGTCGGACCGATACCCAGATGTCGCAGCGTGGCCTCAGCGATGCGTTTAAACACCGGCGCGGACACCACGGCGCCGTAGTAACTGCCCGCATGTGGTGAATCGATCACCACCACAATCGCGACGGCTGGTTTTCGCGAGGGAACGAACCCGACGAACGAGGCGTTGTAGTCCGACTTCGAATAGTGGGCGTTGACGATCTTCGATGCCGTGCCGGTTTTTCCGGCGACGGTGTATCCATCGATCTGCGCGAATGATTTTGCCGTTCCCCGCTCGACGACCGCTTCCATGATTTCGGTGACGGTGGCCGCTGTTTCCGGTGCAACCGCCCGCCGCACGACATTGCGCGGGACCTCTTCGCGATGCCCGTTGCGGATGAACGCGCGGACGACATGCGGTTCGATGAGCTCTCCGCCATTGGCCACTGCGGCCACGGCCATGGCCATTTGCAGCGGCGTCACACCAATCTGGTAGCCCATCGACACCGAGGCAAGTGCACTCGCGTCCAGGCGCTCGGCGCTGTAGACCATCCCGGCGTTCTCACCGCGGAAATCCGACGCGAGCGTCTGACCGAAACCAAAGCGGCTGACGTACTGGCTCAGCCGGTTGGGTCCCACCTTCATCCCGACTTTGATCGCGCCGACATTGCTGGATCGGGCAATCACGTCGATGAACGGCAGCACGCCGTACTGGTGGGTATCGCGAATCACGCGACTGCCGAAGGTGATGTGCCCCGGACTGCAGTCGATCTGATCCGTCGTGCGGATCAGTCCTTCCTCGATTGCAGCCGACGCGGTCACGATCTTGAACGTCGAGCCGGGCTCGTACAAATCCTGGACGGCGCGATTCCGGCGCGCGACGACCTCCGAGGCGTTGAATGCGTTGGGGTTGAAGGTCGGCCAGTTCGCGAGCGCGAGGATCTCGCCGGTGGAAGGTTGAAGAATGATTGCCGTCCCGCCGCTCGCAGCGTTTTCGGCGACTCCGCGACGCAGTTCGCGATCGGCGATGAATTGCAAATACTCGTCGAGGGTCAGCTCGAGCCCGTCTCCAGCGGTTGGCAGTCGCTCTTCGCGACTCGACATCGCGCGCCGGCGCGCGTCGCGTTGAAGGAGCATCTTGCCCTCGCGGCCGCGGATCCGCGCATCGAAGGTCGATTCGAGCCCGGCAAGCCCGACGTTGTCCAGTCCGACATAACCGAGCACATGCGCCGCCAGCTCCTTCTTGGGATAGTAACGGCGAGACTCCTTGTAGAAAGCGACGCCAGGCAGATCGAGTGCTTTGATCCGTCGTGCCTCATCGGCCGACACCTGTCGCGCGAGGTAGACGAATTGTTGCTTGCTGCGGAGGCGCTCGGCCATCACCTCGCGCTGTGGCGAGCTGCAATGATCCAGGGCCGCGCATACACGCGTGGCAACCATCCCCGGGTCGTCGACTTCGGTCGGATCAGCGGCGATCGTGTCGGCGTCGACGCTGTAGGCGAGCACCCGCCCGGCGCGATCCACGATCTCGCCGCGTTTGGCCGGAAGCTTCACCGTCCGCAGCTGCTGGCGATTGGCGCGCGCCATCATGTCGCCGTGCTCGATGACCTGCAGGTAGACGAGACGCGCCTCGATTGAGACGGTCCAGAGAACAAACACGCCGGCGTAGACGACAAGCCTGGATCGAAGAACATCGCGCCAATCGGCCGGTCCGGCCGAAGGCTCGCGCCTCAGGATGCGTTGCGCAGAGCTGCCCCAAAGGAGCTTGAGTCTGCCGCCGTGTTCGTCCGCCACCGATCCTCCTGCCGCGCGCGTCCCGGGTTAGCGCGCCGCGACGATGGATTTTTCGGGAGGCGCCGACGGCGTCACCCGTTCGAGGATGATTGCCTGATCGCGCGTCGGCGCGACGAGGTGCAGATCTTTGGTTGCGATGTGTTCGACCCGTGCCGGCGATCGCAGCGTCTCGATTTCCAGACGCAGATGACGGTTGATCTCTTCCTGCTCGGCACGCTCACGCTGCATGCGCTGCATTTCGTAGCCGTGACCGAGAAGCGCGAACCGCTGCCAGGCCGAGAACAGCACGACCAGCGAGAGAAATCCGACAATCACGACTGTCTGGAGCAGCTGCCGTTGCCGCGCTTCATCGATCTCGCGGACGATTGGATTGTTGCGGACGTCCTTCTTGATGGCGTATTCGAAATCGATCGCGCTCATACGAGCCTCTCAATGGCGCGGAGCTTCGCGCTTCGCGCTCGTGGGTTCCGCGCCAGTTCGCTGTCGCCGGGAACGAGTGGTTTCTTGGTGAGAAGCCGCACGGCTTCTTCACCGGCTGCCAGGGCTCGGAAGGTATGCTTCACCACGCGATCTTCGAGCGAGTGAAAGGTGATGACCGCAAAGCGCGCACCGCGACGAAGCAGACGCGTCGCAGCCGTGAGGAACAGATCGAGCCCTTCCAGCTCACGATTGACCCAGATGCGCAGGGCCTGAAACGTCCGCGTCGCGGGGTCGATTCGCTGGTAGCCCTTCCTCGGGAGCGCACGGCGGACGGTGTCGGCAAGCTGGGTCGTGGTCGCGATCGGCGACGTGCGCCGGGTCTCGACAATTCGCCGCGCAATGCGGCGAGAGAATCGCTCCTCGCCGTAGCGATAGATCACGTCTGCGAGATCGGATTCGTTGACATCGGCCAGCAGCTGAGCGGCCGTCGGCCCGCTCGTCTGATCCATGCGCATGTCGAGCGGTTCATCGCGGCGAAAACTGAAGCCCCGTCCTGGAGCATCGAACTGCATCGACGACACGCCGAGATCCGCGAGCACTCCATCAATGCCGTCAATGCCTCGCGCCGCCAGCACCGCCGGCAATTCGCGGTAGTCGGCGTGCACGAGTTCGACACGGTCGTGCCAGGGTGTCAACGCGTTGGCCGCGATTTCGAGAGCGCTTGGATCGCGATCGAGTCCAAGCAGGCGGGTGGCGCCGGCCGCGAGAATGGCGCGGGCGTGTCCACCGAGTCCGACCGTGGAATCCACGAACAGTCCGCCGCGCGATGGATCGAGGACGTCAATCGCTTCATTCAGCAGCACAGGGTCGTGGGTGGGTTCCATGACTAGATACCGAACTCGGCCAGCGCCCGTGCGTCGTCATCGGTGTACGGCTCGCGCTGCAGCTTCGCGACAAAGCGTTCGTGGTTCCAGACGTCGAGCCACTCGTACTGGCCGAACACGTCGACCTCTCCCACCATGCCGGCCGAGTCGCGCAATCGCGGGTGAATCAGCACCCGTCCCTGTACGTCGAATTCAGCGGTCTGGCCGTAGTAATTGACCCGATCGAACAGTTTCAGCCGCGCCGGATGCGTGGAAGGAATCGCGGCGAGTTTCTCTTCGTACGCCAACCAGACCGGCATCGGGTAAATGCGTACGTACTCCCCCGTGATGCTCGTCACGAACAACTCCTTGCCGTGAGTCCCTTCGACGAGACTGCGGAAGGCGTTCGGGATCTTGAGCCTGCCTTTGTCATCAATTTTCGCGGCGTAGTTGCCCCGAAGCACGTCCCTCTACTCCACTTTGCTCCACAAAATTCCACCGCGATAGTAGAGAAGCGGCGTTCCCATGTCAACCGCAAAACCAACAAGATAATGGCGTTACGCTTTTGTTTCGCCATCTGAAATCGCCCGTCGACAGCCGCCGGGGTGTCACCGCGTGCTAGCATGAGCAGTTCTGCGACTAGAAAGGGCGCCGCCGGAGAGCGACTGGACGGCGCGTCAGCCCGGGATCCGTTGTCCGGGATCCGTTGTCCGGGTCTTCAAACTTATAGGTGCGCCACGGGCGGGTGGCGAACGAGCGCGCGAGTGAGCCCACGCGAGCGGAGCGGGGATCGCGGCTCGCTGCGGTTTCCGGATTGCGGGATCCGGGGCTGCGGTCAATTCGGCTGTTGCGGTTCATTGAGGATCTGGGACTGGTCGGATCCCGGATCCCCGGCAACGGATCCCGATCCGATTCACAAGAGAGTCATGCTGCGTGCGGGATTGATCGGATTTCCATCGGCGGGAAAGACCGCGCTGTTTCAACTGGTGACGAGCGCGCGTGAAGCGCCCCGTCCGTCGGGCAAGTCGGAAGCGAACGTGGGTGTTTCACGTGTCCCCGACGAACGGCTCGATCAACTCACCGCGATCTTCAATCCACGCAAGCACGTGCCGGCAACGGTGGAGTTTGCTGACATCGCCGGTGTGGGCGGAGCAAAGGTTGGCGCCGCCGCCCTCCTCGATGTCGCCCCATTTCGCAACGCCGACGCGCTGCTGCACGTGGTTCGAATGTTTCGCGATCCGTCGGTGCCATATCCATCCGGCACGATCGATCCGTCGCGCGACGTGCGCGCGATGGAAGACGAAATCATCCTCGCTGATCTCGGCGTCGTCGAACGCCGGCTGGAACGGCTCGAGCGCGATCTCAAAAAGGGGCAGACCGCGGATCTTCGCAAAGAGCAAGAGATCCTTGTGCGCTGCCGTGCGGCGCTCGAGGACGGGCGCCCGCTTCGGGCGCTGGATCTCTCTGCCGAGGACGCAAAGCGTCTTCGCGGTTTTCAGTTTCTTTCGGCCAAACCGCTGTTGGTCGTGTTGAACCTGGACGAAACCGATCTGCCGCGCGCCGACAATGCGGTACAGGTCGCGGGCATCGCTTCGTTTCTCGAAGGGGCCGCGACGCGTGCCGTGCCCATCTGCGCGAAGATTGAACTCGAGATCGCGCAACTCGAACCGGCTGATGCCGCGGCATTCATGGCCGATCTCGGCCTCCGTGAGTCAGGCCTCGATCGCGTGATTCGTGCCAGCTACGATCTCCTCGGCTATATTTCTTTTTTCACCGTCGGCGAGGACGAAAATCGCGCCTGGTCCATTCCACGAAACACGCCCGCCGTTCTTGCCGCTGGAGAAATTCACAGCGACATTTCACGCGGATTCATCAGGGCGGAGGTCGTCCGCTACGAGCACCTGCTGGCGCGCCGAACGATCGCCGCCTGCCGCGAGCACGGCGAACTGCGACTCGAGGGGAAGGACTACATCGTCCAGGATGGTGACGTGATCAACTTCCGGCACGCGACATGACCGTGCAGACCGTCCTGGTATGCGAGGCGCAGGTCCCCTTCGTTCATGGCGGTGCCGAGGTTCACGTTCGTCAACTCGTGAATGAATTGCGCGCGCGGGGCTATTCGACCGAGCTCGTGAGCGTGCCGTTCAAGTGGTATCCGAAAGAAGAAATACTGCCGCACGCGGCGGCGTGGCGCCTCCTCGACCTCAGTGAAAGCAACGGCCGGCCGGTCGATCTGGTGATCGGAACGAAGTTTCCGTCGTACTTTGCGCGTCATCCGAACAAAGTTGCCTGGCTCATTCACCAGTACCGCGCCGCCTACGAACTCTGCGGCACCGAGTACAGCGATTTCGCCCATACCGAACTTGACGTCGGGCTGCGTGACACCCTGACGAAGCTCGATTCAAAGATGCTTGGCGAATGCCGCGCGGTGTTTGCAAACGCGCGAAATACGGCCTCCCGGCTCGCTAAATTCAATGGCCTTGTCGCCGAACCGCTTTACCATCCGCCGAAGCTGGCGTCACGGTTAGTCGGTGGTCCGTACACCGACTACGTCTTGTCGGTCGGCCGCCTCGAATCGGTCAAGCGAGTGGACCTGATCATCGCCGCAATGGCCAAGGTGCCCTCGAACATCCGGCTGGTCGTCGCCGGTGACGGAACCCAGCGGCAGAACGCCGAGCGGACAGCGGAACAATCGGGGGTGGCCGACCGCGTCACGTTTCTCGGAAACGTCGAGGACGATCAACTCGTCGAGCTGTATGCCCGCGCACTGGTTGTGGTTTACCCGCCGTACGATGAGGATTTCGGTTACGTCACCCTGGAAGCGTTTCTCGCCCGGAAGCCGGTGATCACGTGCGTTGACTCTGGCGGGCCAAACGAATTCGTGATTAACGAGGTCAATGGATTCGTGTGCGCGCCGCACGCGGACGACATCGCGTCCGCGGTGAATCGACTCGCCGCCAATCCGTCGAAGGCGGCGGCACTCGGGGACGCCGGGCGCGACGTCGCCACCAAGATCACCTGGGATGGGGTCATCGAGAAGCTGACCTCATTGCGATAATTTCGAGAATGGCCATAATGGCGAAGACTCGCGGAGCGATCGCGGCTCACCACCGTGGCGAACCGTTTCGGGCCCTGTGACAAAGCTCATCATCCAGATTCCGTGCCTCAACGAAGCATCGACGCTTCCGTCGACGCTCGCGGATCTGCCTCGCGCCGTGGCCGGCGTCGACGTTGTCGAGATCCTCGTGGTTGACGATGGATCGCGTGACGGGACGGCGGAAGTGGCGCGCCGTTGCGGTGCCGATCACGTGGTTCGTCTTCGCCGCAACAAGGGGCTCGCGGCTGCATTCATGGCCGGTATCGATGCCTCCTTGAAAGCAGGCGCGGACTTCATCGTCAACACTGACGCCGACAATCAATACGCAGCGCACGAAATTTCACGGCTGCTGACGCCGCTTCTCACCGGCGAGGCCGACATCGTCATTGGCGATCGCAACATCGCGGAGGTGCGCCACATGTCCTGGCGCAAGCGACAGCTTCAACAGCTCGGAAGCTGGGTCGTGCGGCAGGTGTCGAGTACGAGCGTTCCAGACACGACCAGCGGCTTCCGCGCATATACGCGCGAGGCCGCACTCAAAATGACGATCGTCTCCGAGTTTTCTTACACGCTGGAATCGATCATTCAGGCCGGCAAAAAGCGTATGGCGATTGCGCACGTTCCGGTCGCGACGAACCCGCGGACGCGCCCATCCCGTCTCTTCGATTCGCTGTTCTCGTATATCAAACGATCGGCGGCGACGATCGTGCGCATCTACGCGATGTACGAGCCGTTAAAGGTGTTCACGTATATCGGCCTCGGTGTCTTTGGTGCCGGCGTCGCAGGGTTCGTGCGATTCCTCTACTACTTCTTTCACAACGAGGCATCCCGACATTTAGCTTCGCTCGTCGTGACCTCGGTGTTGATGATTGTTGGTTTCCAGGTCATCCTCATCGGTTTGCTCGCCGACGTGATCTCGGGGAATCGCAAGCTGCTTGAAGATTTGCTCTACCGCGTCCGCCAGATCGAGCTGACAGGTCAAACCGAGGACACGGCGCCTCGTGTGCTGTCCGGCAAAGCTGGCCGGGAGCGTTAGCCGGTGGCCGACCCGTCCACAGTTTCGATCGTCATCCCTGCCTGCAACGAAGCGGACGTCATTGCCGGAGTCGTCACCGGCCTGAAGGCAGCCGCTTCGTGGCGCGAAATCATCGTCGTCGACGACGGATCCCGCGACACGACCGCAGCGACGGCAACCGCCGCCGGGGCGACGGTGATGAGGCATCCCTATAACAAGGGAAACGGTGCGGCGGTGAAAACGGGAATCCGGCGCGCCACCGGCGAGTTCGTGTTGATTATCGACGGCGACGGTCAACATCCTCCTGAGGACGCCTGTCGGCTCGTTTCGCGGCTCGGAGAGTACGACCTCGTGGTCGGCGCGCGGTCGGCGGCGACCCAGGCGACCCAGACGCGACGGTTCGGCAACGGCGCACTCAATCAGCTGGCCAGCTACTTGACCGGTCGGGACATTCCGGATCTCACCTCCGGCTTTCGCGGCGCTCGCCGCGAATGCCTGCGCGAGTTCCTTCACCTTCTGCCGAACGGATTCTCCACGCCGACGACGACGACGCTCGCCTTTCTGAAGGCGGGATATAACGTCGCCTTCGAACCGATCGAAGCGCGTGTGCGAGTTGGCGAGTCGAAGATCCGCCTAGCCCGCGACGGCGCAAAGTTTCTGATGATTATTCTGAAGATCATCACGCTCTTCAGCCCGCTGCGGATTTTCCTGCCGCTCAGCATCGCGTCATTCGTGCTGGGTGCTGCTTACGCGGTGTGGACGATCGCCACGCAGAGTCATGTCACCAACTCGTCGGTACTGCTGATCATGCTGGCGGTCATCGTCTTTCTCGTCGGACTCGTTTCCGAGCAGATTTCGGCATTGCGGTTCGAGGGACGCCAGTAACACTTGCATGTCAGTCGATCCGATCCGCGCACGGCGGCTCGTCCTCGCCGCCGCCCTCATCGGTCTTGTGCTCCGTCTCGCATTCGCGTTTGGATACTGGGTCGGCAAACCGCTGACCCACGACGAGCGAGAGTATCTGGCGCTCGCAAGAAGCCTGAGCGCCGGCAAGGGATTCACGTATGACCCGCCGCGCGAGGCGAGCGATACGCCGCGTTTTGGCAGGGCTCCAGGCTATCCGGTGTTTCTCGCGCTCGTCGGCGGTGGCCGTGGAACGTTCGATGCCACCCCGCCGCAAGTAAAAATCGCACAATCCGTTGTCGGCGCCATCGGTGTGTGGCTGGTTGCCGTCGTCGCACGGCGAGCGGCGGGACCCCGTGCCGCAGTTGCAGCGGCGTGGGGGGCGGCCATGTATCCACCGCTTGTCTGGATTTGTGCCTACGCGTTCAGTGAGGCGCTCTTCAGCACTGCCGCGCTGGCTGCAGCGGTGCTGCTGAATGGTGCACTCGATCGGACGGAGACACCGAACCGATCGGTGCTCGCCACGGGTATCGCTGCCGGCATCATGACCGGCCTCGCCATGCTGATCCGTCCGGCCATGGCCTTCTTCCTTCCTGTAGCTGTGGTGTGGTTGATCGCAAGACGCCGCATCGTCCTCGCGGCAGTGTTGGCTGCGGGCGCAGTTCTGGTGGTAGGACCGTGGACCGTACGAAACATGAATGTCTATCATCGCTTCGTGCCAATCGCGTCGGAAGGGGGTGTGACCTTCTGGACCGGGAATCACCCGCTGGCGATCGGCGAAGGAGACATGGCAGCGAATCCCGCCATCAAGATCTCAGAGATAGCGTTCCGGCGCGGTCATCCGGGGTTGAGTCAAGAGGAACTCGAACCTCTGTATTACCGTGAAGCGCTCGCCTACATCGCGGCACATCCTGTGTGGTGGGCGGGGCTTCTCTTGAAGAAGGCGTTCTATACGGTTGTGCCCGTCGGTCCTTCGTATGCGCTACACTCGCCGTTGTATCGAGCGTCTTCGATCGCATCGTACCTGATCGTGCTGCCGTTTGGTCTGCTCGGCGCCGTGATGTGGTGCCGTCGTCCACATCCGCCGGAATCGCTCTTCCCGCTGGCGTTATCAGCGGTAATCGTGTGCATTCTGTTTTTTCCCCAAGAGCGGTTCCGGATCCCCGTGATCGATCCGACGCTGATTATCTGCGCGGGAGTTTGGTACTCTAAACGAATCTGATTAATGAACGCTCTGGCCGTTGTTCCAACGTATAACGAGCGGGAGAATCTGCCGATTCTTGCGCGCGGCGTGCTCGCGCATCCAGGCTTCCGCCTGCTGGTCGTCGACGACGGATCACCCGATGGGACGGGCGACGTCGCTGATGCCCTGGTACGGGAGCATCCCGGGCGAGTCGAAGTGATGCACCGCACCGGCAAGCGCGGCCTCGGGCGTTCATACATCGACGGGCTGCGGCATGCCCTTGCCACCACGGACGCGGAACTGATTTGCCAGATGGACGCCGATCTCTCGCACAACCCGGAGCACCTCCCGGCGTTGACCGCGGCGGCGGCGAACGCCGACGTCGTGATCGGCTCGCGGTACCTCAACGGCGTCAGCGTCGTGAACTGGCCGCTCCACCGCATCTTCCTGAGCGCGTTCGCCAACCGATACATCCGCGCGGTCACCCAGCTCTCGCCGTCAGACTGCACGAGTGGATTCCGTTGCTGGCGACGCGAAGCCCTGGCGCGTCTGCCGCTTGACACGATGGTATCGGACGGCTATGCGTTTCTCGTCGAAATGCTGTTCGATGCGGCGCGGAACGGATCGCGCATCGCCGAAGTGCCGATCATTTTCGTCGAACGACGTCAGGGACAGTCGAAACTCTCCTCGAACGTTATCCTCGAATCGATCATCATGCCCTGGCGCCTGACACTGCGCGGCGCGCGGCGCTGACAGCCATGCGCCACGTCGTCGTAATGGTGACGACGTCGTACCCGCGTTTTCACGGCGACAGCGTGGGTACGTTCATGGATCCGATCGCCCGGTCGGTCGCGGCCCGCGGCCATGAGGTGCATATCGTTGCACCGTGGCATCCACTGGTGACGCGGCGATCGGAAGAGGACGGCGTCCGATTTCATTTCTATCGATATGCGCCTCTGCGATCGCTGAACGTGTTTGGCTACGCGGCGGCGATGCGAGCGGACGTCACCCTGCGCGCCGCGGCGTACCTTGCCGCGCCGCTCGCACTTGCTGCCGGGTGGCGCGCGTCACGGGCTGTTGCACGGCGCCACCACGCGACGGTGATGCACGGACATTGGGTCATTCCTGGCGGCATTACCGCGGCACTCGCCGCGCCAGATCTGCCTCTCGTGATCAGCCTGCACGGTTCCGATGTCTACGTCGCCGAACGGCTCGCGCCGGCACGAACTGCGGCACGCCATGCATTCACTCGCGCCGGTTTTGTGACCGCGTGCAGTGACGATCTCGCTCGCCGCGCGATTGCACTGGGCGCGGCGCCCGATCGCATGGCGACCGTGCCGTATGGCGTCGATACGGCACGATTCGGTCCAGGCGTCGCGACCAGACACGCCCGCCGGAAGGAACTCGGCGTCGACGACAACGTGCCGCTCTGCCTTGCCGCCGGGCGGTTCGTCCACAAAAAGGGGTTCGAATATTTGATCGATTCGATCGCGGCTGTCCCTCAACTCGTGCTCGCCATTGCCGGTGACGGCACGCTCGATCGGGCGCTTCGCTCGCAAGCCGAGGCGAAAGGCGTCTCCGGCCGCATTCGATTCCTCGGCAATCAGCCGCAGGACAAAGTCGGTGAGTACTTCGCGGCCGCGGATGTGATTTGTGCGCCGTCGATTCGCGATGACGGCGGCAACGTCGACGGGCTGCCAAATGTGGTCCTCGAAGCGATGGCATCAGGCACGCCGCTCGTGACGACCGCCGCCGGAGGTATCGGCTCGGTCGTCGAGCATGAACGAACCGGCCTGGTCGTCGCCGAACGGGACGCCGCCGCGATCGCCACGGCGATCAGCAGCCTTCTTGCGAACCGGGTCATGGCGCACGAGATTGGTCACGCCGCGCGCGCAGAAGTGCAGCGGCGGTTTGGCTGGAATCGAGCGGCGGAGCGCTTCGAAAACGCATACGCTCGGGCTCTTGCCTTCAAATCCCTGCCCAGTTAAGATTCTCGGCTTCGCCGATGCCGCGACGACCTGCCAGGGCGCCTGGCCTCAGTGTGTTTTTCCCCGCATACAATGATAGCGGGACGATCGGCAGCCTCGTCATCTGCGCGCGCCAGACCGCCGCGAGTTTGACCGACGACTTCGAAGTCATTGTCGTCAACGATGGCAGCGCCGACAGGACGGCGCAAATCATTGACGAGCTCGCGCGAACCTATCCCGAAGTGAAGGCAGTTCACCATCCGCGAAATCGGGGATACGGCGCGGCGTTACGAAGCGGCTTTGCCGCCGCAACTCGCGAACTGGTGTTCTACACCGACGGCGATGCCCAGTACGATCCG
>Ga0075421_100001584_pt1 | contig 26789 bp, 25 predicted proteins | sample SoiMetdeltSBSDD5_FD_75292 | JGI IMG/M metagenome (GOLD analysis project Ga0075421, IMG submission 75292) | Bulk soil microbial communities from a Populus tree surrounding site in Tennessee, USA - Soil MetaG P. deltoides SBSDD5 | ecosystem: Environmental > Terrestrial > Soil > Tree plantation... | reverse complement strand
TCACCCGCAGCCGCGTGCGACGCATGCTCCGTCAGATAACTCTAAATTATCATGACGACGAGAGACGGCGCGAAGCTCGCGATCCACGGCGGAGAGCCGGTGCGCACCCGCACGTGGCCCGAGTGGCCGCGCGCGGATGCGCGAACGCAGCGGAGTCTCCTCGACGCCGTGCACTCCACGAAGTGGACGATCTCCGGCGCATCTGATCGACCTCAATCGTACGAGCAGGCGTTCGGGCAAGCGTTCGCGTCGTACATCGGTGTCGCCTACGGCGTACCGTGCGCGAGCGGCACCGCGGCACTCACCATCGCATTGCAGGCGCTCGACATTCGTCCCGGCGACGAGGTCATCGTCCCCGGCTTGACGTGGGTCGCGTGCGCGTCGAGCGTCTGCAACGTCGGGGCTGTGCCGGTCCTCGTCGACGTGGATCCGGCGACGCTCTGCCTCGCTCCTGCCGCTGTTGAGGCGGCGATCACGCCGCGCACGCGGGCAGTGATGGTGGTCCACCTCTATAGCTCGCTCGCGGACCTCGACGCAGTGCTGGAGATCGCCGCGCGACATGACCTACACGTCATTGAGGACGGCTCGCAGGCGCACGGCGCCGCCCGGAACGGCCGCCGCATCGGCAGCTTCGGCACGATCGGCGCGTTCAGCCTCCAGCAATCGAAGCTCCTGACGTCCGGCGAAGGCGGCATCGCCGTCACGAGCGACGCAGGCCTCTACGACCGGCTGCAGCAGCTCCGGGCGGATGGACGCCGCTACCGACGTGGGGCCAGCCGGCAGTGGGAGTTTCGGGAACTCGAGTTCGCAGGCGACGTCTTCGGACGCAACCTCTGCATGAGCGAGTTCGCAGCGGCGGTCGCCCTCAGTGGGCTTGAGCGGCTGGATGACCAGAACCGTCTGCGGAAGGAGAACTTCCTTGCGCTTCGTCAGCAGCTCGCGGCATTCGACGGCGTCCGGTTGGTGGATACGGCCGATGCGGCCGACCAAGCCACCTTCTATCGGCTCTGTTGCCGGTTTGACGAGCGAGTACTCACGACGCACGACGCAGCCGCAATCGCCGACGCGCTGACGATGGAGCTACGCCTGCCGGTCGAGCGGATCGATGCGCCGCTGAACGACCATCCGCTGTACCGCCCGCTCCTGGCACCGCAAGTCGCTGCGGCGCCGGCGTACGCCGCGCGAGTCGACCCCGCGCGATTCGCGCTGCCGCACGCACATGCGGCGTACCGGACGTGCGTCGGGCTCCCGCACAACGCGCTGCTCGGTGACGACAACGACGTGGCCGACATCGTGACCGCGATCAGGAAGGTGCTAACGTGAGCGAACAGCTGATCATCGAGGTGGCGGAGATCGAGGTCAACACGGCCTGCCCGCGCCGGTGCTCCTACTGCCCCAACTCCGTTGCGGAACTCCGCGGTCCGGATCGCCGCATGAGCCGCGACCTCTTCTCCAAGACGATCGCGGAGCTGGCCGCTGCTGACTTCGTCGGGCGACTCTCGTTCCACCTGTACAGCGAACCGCTGCTCCGCAAGGACCTGCACGAGCTCGTCGCGATCGCGCGCGGCGCGCTGCCGCGGACGTTCCTCGTCTTGCTCACGAACGGCGACCTCCTGACCGAGAGCCGCTACCAGCAGCTCCTCGACGCGGGCATCGACCGGTTCCTCGTCACACGCCACGACGACAAGCCGATGCCGGAACGTCCCCTTCAGGAAGTGCAGCACTGGACTGACATGACGCTCACCAGCCGGAGCGGTGTCGTCGTGCGCCAGAGCGGCCCCCTTCGACGCCCTTGCCACGCACCGTCGGAAATGCTGATCGTGACGTTCGACGGCGACGTCCTCCTCTGCCACGAAGACGGCGAACGTCAGGCCGCGATCGGCAACCTCGCCTCCACCTCGCTCCGCGAGATCTGGTTCGCCTCCGATGCCGTCCGCCGCCGCAGGCTCCTGCGCGGAGGCGATCGGGCGGCGGCGGGCGGGATCTGCGCACGCTGCGACCTCACGTACTACGCGATCGCCGGGAACGCGATCTAGCAGCGATGAAGCGAATTCGCGTGGCCGTCGCGGGCGTTGGGAACTGCGCGAGCGCGCTCGTCCAAGGTCTCGGCTACTACACCGAGCACGCGGACGCACGCGGCCTCATGTTCCCGACCATCGGCGGTTGGCGCGCGAGCGACATCGAGATCGTCGCGGCGTTCGACATCGACCGTCGCAAGGTGGGCCTTCCGTTGTCGGAGGCGATTTTCGCACCGCCCAATTGCGCAGACCGGTTTCACGCGCCGCCCGTCCACACGGCGGCCGTCACGGTCGAAATGGGCACCGTGCTCGACGGCGTCGCGGCGCACATGGCGGACTACCCCGCCGGGGAGGCATTCCGACCCGCGTCGGCGGACGCCGTCGACGTCGCGCGCCGGCTGGAGGAGGCGGACGTCGACGTCTTCGTGAGCTACATGCCGGTCGGTGCGGACCGTGCGGTGGAGCACTACGCCGAGTGCTGCCTCGCGGCACGCGTCGCCATGGTGAACTGCTCGCCGACGTTCATCGCCTCCGAGTCGGCGTGGCTGCAGCGCTTCGAGCGTCGCGGTGTCGCCATCATCGGCGACGACGTGAAGAGCCAGCTCGGCGCGACCATCGCGCACCGGGTACTCGCTCGGCTCTTCGAGGACCGCGGCATCGTGCTGTCGAATACGTACCAGCTCAACGTGGGCGGCAACACCGACTTCCTCAACATGCTCGCGCGCGATCGGCTCGTCTCCAAGCGAACGTCGAAGACGCAGTCCGTCCAGTCGCAGCTCCGCGAGCCGCTGCCCGACGATCGTATCCACATCGGACCGTCGGACTACGTGAGTTGGCTGCACGACAACAAGGTGTGCTTCCTCCGCATCGAGGGTGCTGGGTTCGGCGGCCTGCCGATCGAGCTCGAGCTCCGGCTGTCGGTGCGGGATTCACCGAACAGCGCGGGGGTGGTCGTGGACGCCATTCGCTGCGCGGCGCTGGCGCGTGCCGTCGGAATCAGCGGCTCGGTCGACGCGGCGGCGTCGTACCTCATGAAGTCGCCGCCCCGGCAGCGCTCCGACGATGACGCACGGCGCGAGATGCAGGCCCTCGCGTCACTGCGCCCGCCTGGCGCGCGCGGCGCACATCGGCTGGAGATCGAGGTCGTCACGTCGGCGGACCTGACCGTCGAGCACCTGGACGCTTGGCGCGACCTGCAGGCCGCGCGCGTCGACCTGCAGAGCCCGTTCCTGACGGCGCAGTTCACCCGCATCGCCGGAGCATGCACGCCCGACGTCTACGCCGCCGTGCTGCGCAACGCGGGGCGGATCGTCGGCTTCTTCCCGTTTCAGCGGGTCGACCCGGCGTCGGCGCGACCGGTCGCGCACGGGTTCAACGACTGTCACGCCGTGGTTTGCGCTGCCGATGCAGAGTGGTCGGCCGACGAGCTGCTGCGCGGATGCCATCTGGAGCGATTTGCGTTCGACCATCTCTTGGCGACGCAAGCGCAGTTCGCACGCTTCCATGCGACCGTCGGCTTCTCGCCGCGGATTGACCTCCGCCGTGGCGTCGCGCCGTGGAAGCGGCAGCTTCGGGCGGAGGGACGGCGACACTTGGCGCGGCTCGAATCGAAGCGGCGGCGGCTCGAGCGCGAGCAGGGTCCGGTGACACTCCATCCGCACGTGCGCGACCACGCGCTGCTGCGGCAGCTCCTGGCGATGAAGGGGGCGCAGTGGGCGCGAAGCGGCGTTGCCGACAAGTTCACGGTCCCGTGGGTCGACCGCTTCATGCACGCGCTCCTCGACTGGGAGGACGCCGACGGGGCCGGCCTCCTCACGGTCCTCGAGCTGCACGGACGACCGATCGCCATGCACTTCGGCCCGCGATCACGCACGGTGTGGAGTTACTGGACGACGGTCTACGACGCCGAATTTCGCAAATACTCGCCTGGCTTGATCATGCTGCTCATGATGGCGGAAGTTGCCCCCACGCTCGGGATCGAGTACGTCGATCTCGGCATGGAGGACTTCGACTACAAGCGCCGCCTGATGACCGCGATGCTGCCGATGGCCGGTGGCGAGGTGACGTTGCCCGGTCCTGACGACACCGACCGTGCGACGTAAGCGTGCGGGCGCACGCACCACGAACGCCCGAAACGCCGCAGCGGAGCGGCGGCACGGCATCGTGAGAGGGGACGTTCGTATGACCGGTCGATCAGAAGGCGACCGAGAACGCTAGCCCGGTCGCTTCGTCGACGACGACGCTCATCGGTGTCGGCCGTCGATAGAACGCGACGTGGTAATTCTTCTGGAAGAGCGCCTTCAGGAACTGGGTGCGCGCCCGGTCGCCCTGAACGGGCGGTCCACCGTAGCTCTTCAGCGACATCAGGACGCGATCCACCTCCGTCGGTCGTTCCCGGGCGCAGTGCCGCAGGTAATTCGTAATGACGATCATGTTCACGCACGTGAAGGAGAGGCTTCCCAGGAACAGCAGGTCCTCCTTCTGTAGCTGCGCCATCGCGGTCTCCAGATTCTCCTCGATGGCACTGACGTTGCCGGGGTCGATGCGCCCGACGATGATCGCCTTCATGTTCTGCAGCTGCCAGACCGTGAAGCCGATGGTGTACTTGACGCTCGCTTCCAGCCCCGCGTCGACGTAGTGCAGCGCGAAGTCCAGGAGCTTGGAATTCGTGCGCGCCGCGAGGAGGTAGAGCGCGCTCAGCGCCAGGTAGATGCGCGGAATGACCGGCCAGAGCTGCTCGTCGAAGACGCGGTTCCGGCAGCGGTGCACGTCGGCGATGCTCTTCGCGAGCCAGGCATCATCGGCAGCGTGGAGGGGCATCTCCACCGCGATCAGGCTCAGAAGCCCCAGCATCGTGTGGAGTTCGGTGCCGTGCGCTTCATTGAGGCGTAGGCCCTCGAGCGTCTGCCGGCGGCACCGCTCGTGGTCGATGTACTGATACCAGATGGCGTCATCAAGGATCTGCTTCGTCTCGAGCGACTGATCGCCGCTGTCGCGCGCCGCCTGCGTCGCGAGATCGCCGTAGCCGACCACCAGATTCAGGTGGTTGTAGACGCCGTACATCGCCTGGAGGCGGTTGTAGAGGTCGAACCGGAGCAGCGGGTCAGCGGCGAGCGCGGGCAGCGTCAGGAGATCGCACTCGAGTTCGAGGAGGTTCTTCCGAGCAGCAGCCGTCCAGCCGCTGTCGATCTGCGAGTGCGCTTCGATTTGCTTGATCCAAGCGGACAGGCGGGCGGCCTCGTCCTCGTCGAGGTCGATCTCGGGCAGTACGCGTCTGGCGAACACGGCCGCTTTCTGACACTCGACAATCGAGAGGCCGTTGGAACCGATCCAGCACCGGACCTTCAGGAGGCGGCTGAGTAAGTCGCTGTCGCGGCTCGTCTCGTTGACCGCTCGGAAGGCGTGCTCCACGTGGTCGTAGTACGCCGTCGGGACGTCCATCGTGCTGAAGTTCGTCACGCTCGCGACGCGGCTCAGCATCGGGGCGTAGAACGCTGCCGCCACTTGGTACTCCCCGGCCATGCTCGCGACCTCACCGCGGCGCAAGTCGTCGAGCGGCTCAAGCAGCTGGTCATCGCAGAGCAGGAGGCGCGCGATACGCGCCTCTTCCGCACGCTCAGCGGCGAGCCCCCGCACGAAGTGGAGCAGGTTCTCGTGCACCCACTCGATGCCGTTCGTCAGACGCACGAAGCGGCGCGACGCGAGGAGCGCCTTAACTTCGGCGCGGTCCCGTCCACCGTAGTCCAGCACGCGCTCCGGCGGATTGAACCCCAAGAACGCCGCGAGGAGCAGCACGTCCTGTAGCGCGCGACCGCCCTCCACCTGCGCCAAGGAGTCGAACCGCAGTTCGAAGACCTTGGCCATGCTCTTCGGGAGCCCCAGGCGGCTAGCGAACGCCCTGAGGTCCACGATGCCGACCGTATTGCGATTGAGGACGACGGCGAGTTCCTGATCGAGCAGGAACTCGATGCACTGCACCAAGTTGAAGGGGATGTTCCCGGCGAGTTTGCAGATGCGTCTCACGGCGAACGCTGGAATGCCCTTGACCGTGCTCGCAACGAGCGTGGCCGCGTCGCCCGCCGTCAGCGGCGGGACCGTGTGGGCTTCGAACGTCGGCGGGCGGAGTTCATCCACCTCGTCGACGAAGAAGTAGTACTCCTTGTTGAGGAACGTGAAGTCGTTCCGCCCCGAGAGGATGATCACGAGGCGCAACGGCCGCTCCGCGGACCGCGCAAACAACGCTCGCAGCGACGCGAACAGCTCCGGCGGCGCGTGGTGGAGGTCCTCGAGGACGAGGACGAGCGTGCTTCGGGGGTGCGCCAAGCCGTCCACGATCCAGCGGAGGACGCCGTCGAGATCGTCTTGAGGATCGTGGCGCTTCAAGCTGAGCGCGTCTGTGACCGCCTTGTCGATTCGGCCTGCCAGCGCCGCCGCGGGCGTGCCCGCGTCGATCACCACGCGGGCGACGCGCGTCACATTGCTCCGCGCAGCCTGCAGTGCCTCGTGGATCACGCGGGTCTTCCCGGTCCCGGCGTCGCCCACGACGTTGATGCACGCGAAACCGCTCCTGGCAAGGACGGACGCGGCGATGGCGTCGCGGAGCCGCGCGTGCCCGTCTCCCAAGAACTGCGGCTCGAACTGCAGTTCGACGTCGCGCGCGACGACATCCACGGGAATGGTCCCACCGCTCCACTCGACTGCTGCGGACATCACCTTCGTGTCGATGTTTGCCACGCTGGTTGCGAGCAGCTGGAGGCAGGTAGTTCCGTACGGATCCACGAACAGCTTCCGCGCGATCGTACCGCTGGGCGGCGCATCCGACTCGAGGCGCCACGGTGTGTTCTTCGCGAGAAGCAACCGGCACGGCTGGCGGGTCGCCGTGTTGTTGTCGATGCGAACGTAGAACTGCACCTGGATCCTGTCGTTGATCACCTGCGTTACCGTCTGACGCTCGACCGCGACGCCCTCAGGTGGCGCAGGAGGTGGTTCATACGTGCCGATGAGCGCGTCACGACGCTGCAGCCACGACGCGACCAAGTCGCGCTCCGCAGCAAGGAATTTCACGCCGATCCTGCGGAATGCCTCGAGCAGAACGCAGTACGCCTTCGCGCCCAGCCGCGCGTTCGTTACGACGACGAAGCAGGAGACGTTCTTCCCGACCGTTTTGTCCACACTCGGGGCGAGCCGCTCCCAGTCGAGCGTGTCGCCGTCCGTGTACTTGCAGTCGATGTAGATCAGTTCCTCTCGGCCGGGTGAGACCGGGTACGGCCTGTCAAACAGGAGGAAATCGGCTGTCGCGCGGATCTCGATATCGAGGCCGCCGTCTGTGCGGTTTATCGGCGTTGCCCTGATGCGAACATGGTCGGTACTCGGAAAATCGGCTGCGAGGACGTCGGCGACTCGCGCCTGAAACTCGAAGCCTCGCTCCGAGGGTGTACCGCCAGATAGCGTCCACGATCCATGCCGGAGCCGTTCCTTCGCAACTCTCGCGGGCCGCATAATTTAGAGTTATCGAGCGGAGGCGGACACACCCCCCCCTTCGTACATAGGAGTGACAGATCCGGCGCTTTCCCTACCCGACGTCAAGAAGATTCGCGATGAAGCCTCGGCTCCGCTGCCTCGGCGCGATCGCGCTTATCGCGCGGAGGCACGGAAAACAACGCGCAGTTAACACCCGGCTGCGTCGATTGAAGGCACCCGTGGTCGGACGACCGAACGCCCATCTACACTGATCGCGTGGCCCAACCCTCCGTCACATCGCGTGTCCTCGATCTGGTAACCGCGAGCTACCGGGCATCGCGCGACTTCAACGGCATCCGGTACACGGACGTGCGGCGATTCCTTCGCCTCACTGAGGCGGCGATGCTCCGCGCCGTGCGCACGCTCGTGAAGCGCGGCGCGGCGTCGGCGATCTTCGGCGACATTCACCCGAACGCGTACATCCGCGCCCTCCCGGATGAACCAATCGGTGAGCAGCTCGCGAAGCTCTCGGCCGAATGCGATCCGTGCCTCTACCCACCGAGGCGACGCTCGCGCGCGTCGTGCCGTCGGACCTCCACGCCGACCGCCCGTTCACGCGTCGGCTCGCGCTCGGTGAACCGCAGCTCGCGTTCGCGGCGTTCGATTTGGCGGTGCTCGAAACGTACCGCAACGATCCTCGCTACGTCTTCCGCGCCGGAGACGCCGGCGGGATGATCTCGATCAGCGACGAGCACTACCAATCTCCGGAGATGCCCGACCGCGACCAAGTGCTCCTACAGTCGTTCGGCTTCTGCTACGGCCCGAACAAGGAGCGCGCGGTTGAACACACACGATCAGGCAAGAACTCGCGACGATCGTGCAAGCCGGCGTCAAATCCTGGCGCTACCTTGAAGGTCGTTGCCCAAGTGACTGACTGTGGGCGTCGATTGTCTGATCCCGAGGAGTGCGTCGATGTCTGACCTCAACAGCGCGCAGAAGCCGATCGACTCTCGCGACACCTGGCCGCAAAGGACTCGACCGATGAAACTCCTCACCACCTTTTTCCTTCTCATCGCAACCAGTCACTTGTCGGCGCAGACCATCACGATCGCGCGCAGCGGCACGCAGACGGGGCAACAGGGGCCGTCCACAAACTTCACCGGCGCGGTTCGCGTTGACCCTCTTTTTCAGGCGACTGCTCCCGCACGTGCGACCGGTGGCCTCGTGACCTTCGAGGCCGGCGCGCGAAGCGCGTGGCACAGCCATCCTCTCGGACAAATGCTCATCGTCACTGCGGGCACGGGTCGCGTTCAGCAGTGGGACGGGCCGATCGAGGAGATCCGGCGCGGCGACGTCGTTCGCATTCCGCCGAACACAAAGCACTGGCATGGAGCGGCGACGACGACGTCCATGGCCCACATCGCGATCGTCGAAGTGCTCGACGGCAAGAGCACCGAGTGGATGGAAAAGGTCACTGACAGGCAGTACAACGCGCCTCTGCGCGAAGGGGCGGCGGCGACCACCGAGCCGACGAGGGCGCAGCAGCTCATGGGTGATATCGCACCGACACTCGCCGATCTCACGGACCGCGTGCTGTTCGGGGAGGTGTGGGAGCGCCCGCAGCTTTCGCCGCGCGATCGCAGTCTGGTCACGGTGAGTGCACTGATCGCCATGAACCGTCCGGACCAGTTGCGGTCGCATCTGGCGCGCGCACGCGACAACGGGCTCACGAAAGAGGAGGCGATCGAGACGATCACGCACCTCGCCTTCTACTCAGGCTGGCCGAACGCCGTGACAGCGGTGGCCGTTGCGCGGGAGGTCTTTGGAACTGAACAAACGCCGCCTCAGTGAGAGCGGCCTTGAAGCTCGCCACAACATAGAGGAACGTGAACATGAAGACAGACGACGCGAACAAGATGAATCGCCGCCAAGCGGTGACTGCTGCCGCCATAGTGGGGGTAGCTCCGTGGTTGCTCTCTGCGTGCGGCGGAACGCCCGATACTCCGGCCGCGACGTCCGACACGCCGGCGGCCACGTCCGATACAACGGCTACCGCCGCGGGTCCAGCGCCCGGATCAGCGTCGGCCTCTCGGCGACGGCTTGGCCCGTTCGACGTCGCTCCCATTGGTCTCGGCGTGCAGTGGCATCCGGGACGCAGCCCCCAGATGGTGAACGATCTGTACGACAGCAGCACCGACCGGGCCGCCGCAATTGCGCTCATCCGGCGTGCGGTGGATCTGGGCGTCACGCTGTTCGACACCGCCGAAGCCTACGGCCCCTTCATGTCGGAGGAACTCCTCGGGGAAGCGCTGCAAGGCATCCGTGATCGAGTCGTCGTGAGCACGAAGTTCGGCTTCGACATCGACCTGAATACGGGCCAGCGACGCGGTGGAGTGAACAGCCAGCCTGACCACATCCGGCAGGTAGTCGACGCACAGTTGCGGCGTCTGCGAACCGATCGCATCGACCTGCTCTACCAGCATCGCGTCGATCCGAAGGTGCCGATCGAAGATGTGGCGGGGACGATCAAGGACCTCATAGCGCAGGGCAAGGTTCGGCATTACGGGTTATCGGAGCCCAGCCTGCAGACAGTCCGCCGCGCTCACGCCGTGCACCCGGTGGCGGTAATTCAGAACGAGTATTCAATGCTGTGGCGCGGGCCTGAAGCGAAGGTCCTTCCGCTGTGCGAGGAGCTAGGCATTGGTTTTGTCTCATGGAGTCCGCTGGGCATGGGTTTCCTCGCGGGCCGAGTCGGCGCCAGGACGCGCTTCGGTGAGGAAGACTTTCGCGCTACCGTCCCGCGCTTCGCGCCCGACGCGCTGCCGGCCAACATGGCGCTGGTCAGACTGGTTCAGACGTGGGCGCGCCGCAAGGACGCCACACCGGCGCAGGTCGCACTCGCATGGTTGATAGCTCGGAAGCCATGGATCGTGCCGATTCCCGGCACCACCAACGCGGCTCATCTGGAGGAGAACGTAGCCGCGGCGTCGATCTCCTTCACCGCTGCGGAGCTCAAGGAACTCGACTCAGCGCTGGCGGCGATCACGATCACCGGCGAACGACTTGGACCGGCAGTGCTGGCGGCGACGGGCGTGGAAGCAGCGCCGAAGCGATGAGCCGAATGGCGCCGGCCTCACAGCAGTAGACGAAGCGAGGATTGGAAAATGAACAAACGCCCCCTCGGCAAGAGCGGTCTCGAAGTGTGAGATCGGCTTGTGGCGCTCGGCCCTGTTGACCAGTCTGGAGAAGGCCCGGCGCGTCTTCGGATCGTCGATCGGACGAGTCATCCGTCGCGCCTCAGCCAACGCTGCTCGGCGAACAAACGAGCTCCGCGTCTCACCCGCCTTGCGAGCGGCCGCGTGCGCACCGTGAACGTATATCCGCCGGATATCTCTTTGGATCGTCGTTCAGACTACTTCGACGGCGGCGTGCACTGCGACGGTGGCGTGCATGAAGGCGGCGGCGGTGGTAACTGCGTGATGAGCCCCCACATGAAGTCCAGTTGCAGCGCGTCCTGAAGCACGGCCGGAATCGGTTTGCCGGTCGGGTTGTACGGAAGGATGCTCAGCGCGGCGTTCGTCGGCTGGCCGTCCTTTCCGAACGACGCGTACACGTGACAGGCGATGCACGACGACGCCGCGACCGTGCCGTTGCCGGTGATCCGCTCGATCACCGAGTTGCCCAGCACATACGGCGTGCCGTCCGGAGCCAGGTAATCGACCTCGGTCGACTTCATGCAGTAGTTCTCCCACACCGGCGAGAGATCGTGTTTCTTCATCAGCGCCGTCAGCCGGTCGGTTTTCTCGCACGGGCCATATTGAGTATTGATCGTGCGTTTGTTCGGGCGCACGATCGGCTTCTTCGCGCCGAACGTGTCCAAGCAGCCGATCTCGTCGCAGCGCCCCGGCGTGTAGCGATGCTCGAACGATCCCCACACCCAGTTCGGGTTCTGGCGGCTGCTGACGTGAAGCGAGACCAGACCGTATTCAACGTTCTGCGACGTCGTCCTGTAGTAGTGCTTTCTCACGTTGTCCAGCGTCTTCAATTCGGGAACCCACTGGAGGATCGTCTGGATGGGAACCCAGTCGCCCTTCACGGCGATGGCATCCTTCGGCATCGCGACCTTGAAGTGCTTTGCGTACGCTTCGGCGCGTCCGGCCGGCGTATTGAGCTTGTTGTTGACGAGATAGTCGAACCCCGGCTTGTTGCGCTTGACCTCTTCGGCAATGCACGGCACGGGCGTGCCGCTGGTCGGAAATGCGCCGACCGCGGCTCCTGGCGGCGGGCTGCACGGCACATCGATCGGCGTAGCGTTGGGCGTCGACGCTCTCCCGAGCGGGCTGGCGTGAAACTTCTTCGGCTCGCCGGCGCTGGGCCAGTGCGGATTGCTCGTGAACGTGTCCTCGTCCGTGGCCCACGTCTCGAAGATGACCTGATGCGGCACGCCTTGGACCGGCGCGGTGAATTGGCAGAAGAGACGCCAGATGAATTCGTCGGAGTTATACGGCTTGTCGTCGACATGCCCCGCGCGCGCGGGAACCGCGACGACGACGGTGCCGCCCTCCTGGTCGGAGGCGGCCGAGGGGACCAGCAGCGCGGCGATGAGAAGTGCGGCGACGGCGATGGACACGGATCGAGCCATGGCGTTTCCCTCCCTTGATTTTGAGGCTTGACGCAGGAAAGATTGATGGACACCTTTCGACAAGTCAAGATCACAGCGCGGTGTGACGTTCATCATCGGACGATGTAGCGTCATCCGTCATCGTCGGTTCCGCATGAAAAACCTTCTGGTCTTCGCCATTGGATTCGGAGCCGCGGTCGGAACGACGGCGGCCTGGTTCCCTCAAGTGGTCCGAACGTGGAACACGCGAAGCGCGCGGGATTTCTCGTGGGGCTACCTCGCGCTGTTCGTCATGGGCGTGTCCCTCTGGACGGCGTACGGCATCCTTCGACGCGATCCGGTGGTGATCATCGGCAACGGAATCACGCTGTTGCTGGTGATCTCCGTCGGAGTGGTCAAAGCGCGCGAGCGACGGTTAAGTCTGTAGCTCAGCAGCGAGCACGCTCAACTCGAACCGCGGCGGTTCGAGGATGTGCTTCTTGACCGCGCAGTGGTCGACCGCTCGCTCGATCGCGGATCGATATTTCTCCGGGAATCCCAACGGGAGCTCGAGCGAAACGCGTACGACCGATACGCGCTTGCCCTGTTCATCGCGAATCGGCTCGAGGGTCAGGCCCAGCCCGTCGGTCGGGAGGCTGCGTTCCTGACAGAAGCGAAGCGCGTAGAACCCCATGCATGTCGCGATCGACGCGAAGAAGACGTCGAACGGCGACATCGCCGAGTCGTCGCCTCCGGCATCGATCGGTTGATCGGTGTGGATCGAATGCCCTTTGTACGTTGCGTTGACCGCGACTCCGCCGGGAAACGAGACCGTGACGAGATTCATGCGTACAAAGTGCGGCACCCACGTCACGCCGGCACGCGTGGCCGTCACATACGTTGGTGACGGCGCTCGCGCCTTCCGTTATGCAGCGGATTCGGGATGTGGCGTGAGGCGCCGCATCCCGACATCAACGCGGTCGCCGCTTCCACTCCCCTTCCAACACCACCGCCAACTCCCGCACGCCGCGGCGGATCTCCGCAGCGTCGACAGCGGCAAATCCGAGCTGCAATCCCTCGCGCGCCATGACCCCTCGGCTGTAGCGACTCAGCGGCGTCACCTCGAGATCTCGCGCCGCTGCAGCTTTCGCGGCGAGCTCTCCGTTGATCCCGTCGCGCAACCAACCGGCGGTCTGCAGTCCCGCTTCGACATCCGAAATCTCCAGCAATCCCGCCAACTTTTCGCGCGCGCTTTCCAGCAGGACGGACAGCCGTTCCGCGTACACCTGCCGCATGCGTCGGAGGTGCCGCGCGAAGTGTCCCTCGGTGATGAAATCGCATAGCACCGCCTGATCGAGGAGCGGCGCGTGGCGACGCGTGATCGCGATCGCCGATTCGAAGTACGACACGAGGTCGCGAGGAAGGACGAGATAGCCGAGACGCAGCGCGGGGAACAGGACTTTGCTGAACGTGCCGAAGAAGAGGACCTGTCCGCTCGGATCGAGTCCCTGCAGCGCGGGAACGGGACGGCCCGAATAGCGATACTCGCTGTCGTAGTCGTCTTCGAAGATCAGCACTCCTGACTTCCGCGCCCACTCCAGCAGCTCCAGCCGTCGCGCGAGCGTCATCGTCGTTCCGATCGGGAACTGATGCGCGGGTGTGATGTAGGCGAGCCGCACGTCTTTCCCGCGCGGCACTTTCATCCCCTGCTCATCGAGCGGAACGGCGAGGACTCTTGCTCCGACTCCTTCGAAGATCACGGCCGCGCCCTGATAGCCCGGATCCTCGATGCACACGCGGTCTTTCGGATTCAGAAACAGACGCGCGACCAGATCGAGCGCTTCGAGCACGCCCGACACGATCGCGACCTGCTCCGGCTCGCACTTCACTCCGCGCGACGTCGTGAGGTAGTCGGCGATCGCGTTGCGCAGCGGACGATGTCCCAGCGGCTCGCATCCGAGGAGGAATCGGGTCGAGAGGCGACGCAGGCGGCGCGTGGAGATCTGCGTCCAAAGCGTGGTGGGAAAAAGATCGAGCGCGGGGAGATCCGTTCGGAACGCGCGCGCGCGACGATTGTCGAAGCCGGGGAAAGGATCGAGTCGCGCCGCGTATTCGGAGACTCGCCGTTTCGGTCTCACACGCGCCGCCGCTCGCGTGCGCGCTGCTCGCGCGACCTCGAGCAGTTCGTCAGGAAGCACCGTGCTCACGTAAGTCCCCGACCCCACGCTCCCTTCCACATATCCCTCGGACTTCAACTGCTCGAACGCGCTGACGATCGTCCCTCGCGACAGTCCGTATTGATCGGCGAGATCGCGCGTCCCGGGAAGCCTCGCGCCCGGACGCAGCCGGCCTTCCAGGATCTCGGTGCGCAGCGCGCCGTAGAGCCATCGATACGCCGGCGTTCGCCGGTCTCGGACGGGCAGCATGAGCTCGAATGCAGTGGTCTGTTTGGCCATGAAAGTGGTCCAGTGCAAACAGCGTAAATGGATCTTCTCGATCGGACAACCAGAACTTAACTTGACGTCCATGAAGAACACGAAAGCACGACTCAACTACGGCAGCGTGGCACCCGGCATCTACGACGCGATGGACGCGCTGGATCAGTACGTCAGCCAGTGCGGGATCGAGGAATCCCTGCTGCATCTGGTGCGGCTGCGCGCCTCGCAGATCAACGGCTGCGCTTACTGCATCGATATGCACTGGAAAGACTTGCGCGTGCTCGCCGAGCCCGAGCAGCGCCTCTACTCGCTGGACGCGTGGCGGGAGTCGCCGTTCTATTCGGATCGCGAGCGCGCCGCGCTGGCGTGGACGGAAGCGGTCACGTCGATCGGCGGTCACGTGCCGGATGCGGTGTACGACGAAGCACGCGCGGCTTTCAGCGAGAAGGAGTTGTGCGATCTGACGCTCGCGGCCACGGCGATCAATGCGTGGAATCGGCTCTCGATCGCGGCTCGTCTCGTTCCCGGCAGCTATCAGCCTGCCGCGGTCGGAGGCCAGCGATGAGCGAACGCACATCGACCACGGACTGGCTCTTTCTGGTCGTGCCGGGCGTGATCTGGGGCGCGTCGTATCTCTTCATCGCCGAGGGCTTGCGCGCGATCGGTCCGAACGGCGTGACGTTCGTTCGGATCCTGATCGGATTCGCTACGCTCGCGCTGTTCCCCGCGACGTGGCGTCCGATCGCAAGACGGGACTGGGGAGCGGCAGCGCTCCTCGGCGTGGTGTGGTTCGCGTTTCCGCTCAGCATGTTTCCGCACGCCGAGGAGCGCGTGTCGTCGGCTTTGACAGGGATGCTCAACGGCGCGACTCCGCTGTTCGTCGCGATCGTGACCTCCGCGCTGAGCCGACGACTTCCCTCGCGCGGCGTCGCGACGGGACTCGGCGTCGGCTTGCTGGGAGCCGTGCTGATCGCATTGCCGAGCATGCACGAGGGCCGCAACAGCACGGTCGGCGTGCTGCTGATTCTCGCGGCGATGGTGTGCTATGGCTTCGCGCTCAGCATCGCGCATCCGCTGGAGCATCGCTACGGAGCGCTGCCAGTGATCTGGCGCGCGCAGGCGATGGCGCTCGTGTTGACGGCGCCTCTCGGATTGCCCGATCTTCTTGCCGCGCGATGGACGCCCGGACCGCTGATGTCATTGATCGCATTGGGTGCGTTCGGAACGGGAATCGCGTTTGTCATGCATACGGTCGCGGCGGGCCGCCTCGGACCGACGCGCGCCTCGGCCACAGCGTTCCTGATTCCCGGCGTGGCGCTGACGTTGGGTGTTGTGGTGCGCGGCGAACATGTGGCGCTGTTGTCGGTGATCGGATCCTGCGTATGCGTCGCCGGCGCATGGCTGATGCGGCGCGCGCAAACCCTGTCGCCCGCTACGCGGGCTCCGTTCATTCGGACCGCCCCGTTTCCCCCGGCTGAAGCCGGGGGCTAGGGTCTCCACACGGCTTCAGCCGGGGGCTAATCTAAGACGCGATCGGCGTCGCGATGTACCACTGATTTCCCCACGGATCCGTCACGCCGCCCGAACGCTCGCCGTACGGTTTGTTTTCCGGCGCCCAGATCGACGTCGCGCCGGCGCGGAGCGCTTCGGCGTAGACGGCGTCGCAGTCCGACACGAAGAGGTGGAACGCGCCGCGCGTCGGGCCCCATTCGCCGTGCGCTTCGCTCAGCTCGATCATCGTTTCGCCGAGTCGGATCTCAGCGTGCTCCACTCCGCCGGAGACGTGCACCGCACCGAAGGCCTTCGTGAGGAACTCCACCATTCCCTTCGCTCCCGTCGCGCGGAATCCCGTCGTCACCGTGCCGAAGCCGGCGGGCCGCGGACCTCCTTCGAGACGCGTGGCCAGGAACCATTGGATCCCGCGCTGATCGACGACGCCGGCCTCGCGATCGCCGTACGGCTGATTCACCGGCTCGTACAGCGACGTCGCTCCCGCCGCGATCGCGCGGCGATACCCTTCATCCACATCCTCGATGTACACGTGCAGCGGCGCCGCGATCGGTTGCCATTGTTCACCGGCATCGCCCATCTCGAGGTGCGAATCGCCGACGAGCATTTCCGCGTGCATGACCGTGTCGGCGGGAGTGGGCACGCGCATGAGGAGCTCGGCGTCGAAAGTCTTCTGCAGGAACGCAATCAGATCATCGGCACCATTGACGATGAGATAAGGCCGGACAGCGGTGACAGCGACAGCGGTTTCCATGACGTTCTCCTTGTTGGGAATCAACTCGTTCTTCAGACGGGCCTTGAATCGCGGATCGGGCAGATCGCGTAGATCGGATGCGATGACGGCGAACATGGCCAGCTCGGGCTCGAGCGCGGGCGCAGGTTTCCCGGCGACGATCGCATCGATCATCATGTCCAGCCGTTCGATCAGGTCTCGCTCAGCCATGACTCTGTCTCATCCGTGAGCGCAGCGTTTCCAGCGCTCTCCATTGAAGCTGTTTGACCGCGCCCTCGCTGCGTCCGAGGTCCGCGGCGACTTCGCGGATGCTTCGCTCTTCCGCGAAACGCAGAACGATCACGCGCCGTTGATCGACGGGAAGACCATCGACGAGGCGGTACAGCGTGGCTCGATGCTCGATCTTCTCCGTCTCGTCGTGCGACGGTTCCTCTGTTGCGATCGAACCTCGCTCGCGCACACTCTTCGCGACGTGATCGGCGATCTCGTTCGCCGCGATGCGGTAGAGCCACGCCGCGAACGGCACGCCTCGCCACTCGAATCCACCGATGGCCGAGAGCGCGTGGCGAAACACCTCCGCGGTCACATCCTCGGCCACGCTCCGATCGCGAACGCGGCGCACCACGAACGCGTAGATGCGCTCGAAGTGCGCCTCGTACAGCGCTCCGAAGCGTGCGGGATCGCTCTTCGCAGCCTCGACCAGAGCTTGTTCGCTCGCGTCCATTCGTTCACAAGGCTATAACCGGGGCGAGGGCGAAAGGTTACGGTACGACGAATGAAAGCGCGCGAATACCCGCTTGCACATACTCGGGCCTGCCCGTTTCGCGCCCGAACTTCACATCCGCGACACCGCGGTATGCGGCCATGAAGCGCGCGCGCGCAAGCTCCTGGCCGTCGACCGCGTCACCGTAGGCCGCCAGCACCGCGTCGACGAAACGATCGCCGCCCCAGTGGAACACTCCGGCGAAATCGGCAGCGCGATCGCTGACCGCGACGTCGCTCCAGTCGATGACGCCGGTCAGCGTTCCGGCGTGAACAAGAACGTGCTCGGCCGCGAGATCGTGATGCGTCAGGACTTGTCGCGCACTCGCGTCGAGCCCAACGCCAGCTCGCAGATACGCGTACCAGCGATCGAGCGGAGCGTCCGGCGCCACTTCGCGCACGAGCTCGAAGTCTTCCAGCGCTTCCTCCCTGAGCTCGTCCAGATACGTGTCGATCGGACGCTGAGGCACACCAAGGCGGAGCGCGTCATCGACAGGAAACGAATGCAACGCGCGCAGAAAACGACCGAGCGGCGGAGCGAGGGGAAGCAACGGGAGATCCGCCAAACCGATCGCAGGCGTTCCGGTGAGCTTGCGATAACCGACGAATGATCGGCCATGAAACGAAAACAACGGCACCGACAGCGGGAGATGCGGAGCAAGCTCGGGAAGCAATCGCGCCTCGATCCGCAACTGCTCCGCGACGTCTTCGCGCTTCGCGAAGCGAAAGACCCACGTGTCGTTCACCTCGAAGGCACAGCTATCGAATCCCTCGCCGAGGTATTCAACGGACGCGGGCGCGAGCTCGGGGAAGTGTGCTTCGATGATCGTCGTCGCGAGCGTCGCGTCCATGTCGCAGAGAATAACGAACGGCGGCCAGCATGCCAGTGTTCATGAGAAGACAGGAGAATCCTTCGCAATGACGAACGCAGAGCAAGCAACGACCTTTCGGCGCCTGCACGCGCCTGGTGAATTCCTCATCCTCCCGAACGCGTGGGACGCGGGCAGCGCGCGGCTGATCGAATCGTGCGGCGCGCCGGCGATCGCCACATCGAGCGCGGTTGTCGCGTGGGCGAATGGGTATCCCGACGGCGACGCGCTTCCGCCGCACGTCCTCACGCGGAGCATCGAGGCGATCACGCGCGTGATCAAAGTCCCGTTGTCGGTGGACAGCGAAGGCGGATATTCGAGCGATCCGGCGAAGGTCGGAGAGCACCTTTTCGCGTTCGTCAGCGCGGGCGCGATCGGCATCAACATCGAAGACGGCACCGGCTCCCCCGATCTGCTCTGCGCGAAGATCGAAGCGGCGAAACGCGCGGGCGAAAGAGCCGGCGTGAATCTCTTCGTCAACGCTCGGGTCGACGTTCTCCTGAAGCAGCTCGTGCCGCGCGAACAGGCGATCGACGAAGCCGTCAAACGCGCCGCGCGCTATCGCGACGCGGGATGCGACGGCATCTTTCTGCCGCTGCTGTCCGATCCGGACGAGATTCGCACGGTCGCCAACGCCATCGATCCGTTGCCGCTGAACGTGATGGCGATCCCGGGTCTCGCGCCCGCGGCCGAGCTGAAGCAATTCGGCGCGCGCCGGTTGAGCGCAGGACCCGCGGTCGCGCGCGCGGCGATCAGTCTGACGAAACAACTCGCGACCGACTTCCTCGCGAATGGCAATTCCGACGCGGTCTACAGCCACGTCAAAGACAAGACCGACATGAACGCGCTCTTCCCGCGAGGGTGAGTTTAGAATGCCCTCCCCGCATGCAAGTCGGAATCAGAACCGAAGGACTGAGGAAGGTCTTCAACCCCGGAGTCGTCGCGCTCGATGAGCTCACGCTCGAGGTGCAGCCGGGAGAGATCTTCGGATTGCTCGGGCCGAACGGTGCGGGGAAGTCGACCACGGTCGGAGTGCTGACGACGCGCGTGCGACCGACGGCGGGTCGCGCCTGGATCGGCGACTACGACGTGTGGCAGCGCGGCGTCGACGTCAAGCGGCTCATCGGAGTCGTGCCGCAGCGTCCGAATCTCGATTTCGCGCTCACTGCGCGCGAGATCCTGACGTTTCACGGCGCGTACTTCGGCCTCTCGTCGTCGGAGCGTCGCAGCCGTGCGGACGCGCTCCTCGAGGAGTTCAAGCTCACGGACCGCGCTCACCAGCGGGTCATCGGTTTTTCCGGCGGGATGATGCAGCGGCTGTCGATCGCACGGGCGATGATGCACGATCCCGAAGTCCTGTTTCTCGATGAGCCGAGCGCGGGACTCGATCCGCAGACGCGATTGCTGCTCAGCGAAATGATTCGCGCTTACAACCAACGCGGCAAGACGATTCTCCTCACCACGCACAACATGGAGGAGGCGGACGATCTCTGCCATCGCGTCGCCATCGTCGACCACGGCAAAGTGATCGCCCTCGGAGCTCCGCACGAACTGAAGCAGGCCATCCCCGGCGGCTTCGTCGTGCGCATCCATCTCAGCGGAACGCCTGTGGGTCTCGTCGATTCGCTGCGCCGGCTGAATGGCGTGTCCGAGGTTCGGGAGGCGAGCTCCGGGCAGCTCGATGTCTATGCCGATCGCGGCGGCCCTCTCGTTCCGGACGTCGTGTCGGCCGCGTCGTCCTCCGGCGCGACGATCCGCGATCTGCACATCTCCGAGCCGAGTCTCGAGAACCTCTTTCTGCATCACACCGGACGGAGCCTGCGCGAATGAACGTCAAGACGTTCCTGGCCATGCTCGCGCGTGACGCACACGTCGCGCGCCGCAACATCGCGACGCTCGCCTTTCAGACGCTGCTGCAACCGATGATGTTCACGTTCGTGTTCGGCCGCGTGATGACCACCAGCGGTCTCATGTCGCCGCAGTACAAAGCGCTGCTCCTGCCGGGAATCATCGCCTTGAGCATGATCATGACCGGCACGTGGGCGGTGACGATGCCGCTGATCGCGGAGTTTCAATTCACGAAAGAGATCGAGGATCGACTGCTGGCTCCGATGAACATCGAGTGGCTGGCCGTGGCGAAGGTCATCGGCGGCATGATCCAGGCGCTCGTCGCCGGCCTGGTCGTGATTCCCGCATCGTGGCTGGTGATGGGCAGCGTGTCCTTCGACGGCGCGCACCTCGGATGGTTCGTGCTGATCGCGCTACTCGCGGCCGCGCTTTCGGCGACGCTCGGACTCGTGCTCGGATGCAGCGTGGGACAGCAACAGGTGGGGCTGATGTTCAGCCTGGTGATGGCGCCGATGATCTTCTTCGGATGCACTTACTACCCTTGGGCCGCGCTGGCGAAGTTCCCGATCCTCAAACGCGTCGTGCTCATCAACCCGCTCGTGTACGCGAGCGAGGGGTTCCGCAGCGCGTTGGTCCCGCAGTCGCCGCATCTCGCACGACTGGCCATCCTCGGAGCGCTGATCGCGTTCGACGCCGGCTTCCTCTGGCTGGGATTGCGGCAGTTCCGGCGCAAGGCGATCACGTAGAAATGTAGAGCGGCTCGATTCGTGCACCTTCTCTGAATCGACTGCCCGCGCCTTGCGATCGCGTCCGGTTGAATCAACCAGGAGGCGATCATGATCGAACCGCTAGGCGGTACCACTCTCGAGATCCAGCCCAGGCCCAAGCCGCTCGTCACGGACATCCAGAATTTCGCGCAGGACGTCTTCGACACAGTGCGCGAACCGCTGCTCGTGCTCGACGCCGCTCTGCGCGTCCGATCGGCCAACAGCGCCTTCTATCAGACCTTCCGAGTCTCCGCTGACGAGACCGAGAACCGGCTCATCTATGAGCTCGGGAACGGACAGTGGGACATTCCGGCCCTCCGCACACTGCTGGAAGACATCGTCCCCGAAAGCTCGGTCTTCAATGACTTCGTGCTCGAGCACGATTTTCCCGGCATCGGGCGGCGGATCATGCTGCTCAACGCGCGAACGCTGCACGCGGAGCTCGTCCTGCTGGCGATGGAAGACGTCACCGAGCGACGTCGCTCGCAACATCTGCTCGAACAGATCGAGACCTATGCTCAGGACGTCGTGGCCACGGTGCGTGAGCCGCTGTTGATTCTCGACAGCAGTCTGCGCGTCCACTCTGCGAACAACGCCTTCTACCAGACCTTTCACGTCTCGTCGGAAGAGACCGAGAACCGGCTCATCTACGAGCTCGGAAACGGCCAGTGGGACATTCCCGATCTCCGCACACTGCTCGAAGACATCGTTCCGAAGAGCTCCGTCTTCAACGACTTCGAGCTCGAGCACGATTTCCCCGTCATCGGACGCCGGAACATGTTGCTGAACGCCCGGAAATTACGTCAGGGAAGCCACGCCGAGTTGCTCGTGCTGGCGATGGAAGACGTGACGGAGCGGCGGCGAGCGGAAGGCGAAGTGGCTAAGGCGAAAGAAGCGGCCGAAAACGCCAACCGGACGAAGAGCCTCTTTCTCGCCAACATGAGTCACGAATTGCGCACCCCGCTCAACGCCATCCTCGGCTTCTCGGAGATGTTGCAGGAGGAAGCGGTCGAACGCGGCTTGCAGGACTTCAACGTCGATCTGCAAAAGATCTCCTTGTCCGGCAAGAACCTGCTGGGACTCATCAACGACATCCTCGATCTGTCGAAGATCGAGGCCGGCAAGATGGAGCTGCATCTGGAGTTCTTCGACGTCTGCGCTTTGATCACCGAAGTGGCCTCGACGATCGAAATGCAGATCGTGAAAAACGGCAACACGCTCGAGATCGAGTGCATCCCGCCGTCGATCGGCTTCATGCGCGCGGACCTGAGCAAAGTGCGCCAGGGACTCTTCAATCTCGTCTCGAACGCGGCGAAGTTCACGCATGGCGGCCAGATCCGGATCGACGCCGAGCGACAGGTCATGGACGGCAGCGAGTGGATTCTGTTCCGCGTCTCCGACACCGGCATCGGTCTGAGCTCCGAGCAGAGCGTTCGGCTGTTTCAATCGTTCACGCAGGCGGACGCGTCGACGACGCGAAAGTTCGGCGGAACGGGTCTCGGTCTCGCGCTCACGCGCCGCTTCTGCCAGATGATGGGCGGCGACGTCACCGTGCACAGCGTGGTCGGTGAAGGGAGCGTGTTCACCATCAAGCTGCCGGCGACGGTCAGCGAAAGCGCGGTTTCCCTCGAAGACGATCCGCCTCCGGCGGCGCTCGAAGTTTCCCCGCCGAACGACGCGGAGCCCCTTCCGGCGGTCGGAACCTGCGTGCTCGTCATCGACGACGACCCGCTGCAGCGCGACCTGATGCAGCGCTACCTGCGCAAAGAAGGGTTCTCGGTGTGCACGGCGAGCGGCGGAGCACAGGGGCTGCTGCTCGCGCGGCAACTTCTGCCGGCAGCGATCACGCTCGACGTGATCATGCCGGAAATGGACGGCTGGATCGTGCTCTCAGCCCTCAAAGCCGACCCGGCGTTATGTGACATCCCGGTCATCATGCTGACCATGGTGGACGACCCTCAGCATGGGTTCACGCTCGGCTCCTCCGACTACGCGACCAAGCCGGTCAATCGCCGCAAGCTTTCCCGGATGCTCAAGAAGTACACCTGCCCCAACCCGCCGTGCCCGGTCCTCGTCGTCGACGACGACGCTTCGACCCGCGCGCTCACCCGGGCGATGCTGGAGAAGGAAGGTTGGGCGGTTTCCGAAGCGGGGAACGGAATCGAAGCGCTCCGAAGCATGGAGCAGCAGCGTCCAAGTCTGATCTTCCTCGACTTGACGATGCCGCAAATGGACGGCTTCGAATTCGCCGCCGAGGTGCGGCGGCATCCGGAATGGCGAACGATCCCGATCGTGGTGGTGACCGCGCAGGACCTTACCAGCGACGATCGCAAGCGGCTGAACGGGAACGTCGACACCATCGTGCGGAAGAACGACGACTCGCGCGAGTCCCTGCTCGCGCAGGTGCGCGATCTGCTCGCCGGCAGCCACGCCACGCGCATGCCGCGCGAGCCGGAGATGGTGACGACATGAGCACGATCCTGATCGTCGAAGACAACGAGATGAACCGCGACATGCTTTCGCGCCGGCTCGAGCGCAGAGGCTATGCCGTACTGCTCGCCGTCGACGGAGAAAACGGCATCGACATGGCCCGCGCCAACGTGCCGGACCTGATCCTGATGGACATGAGCCTTCCGGTGATGGATGGCTGGGAAGCAACTCGGCGCTTGAAGTCGGACGACGCGCTCAAGCAGATTCCCGTCATTGCCCTGACCGCGCACGCCATGGCCAACGACCGCGAGAAAGCGCTCGAAGCGGGATGCGACGACTACGACACGAAGCCGATCGAGTTGCCGCGGCTTCTCGCCAAGATGGAGGCGTTGTTGTTTCCGTCGGCCGTGGAGCAGGTGTCATGAGCACCGCGCCGCTTGCAGCACGCGATCTCGAGAACGCTTCCGCGAGAACGAGTCTCTCGTCGCGGCTCCTCCACGACTTGCGCAGCCATCTCAATCAGATCATCGGATATGCGGACATGCTGACCGAGGAGGGGGAAGGGCGGCCGCGCGCAGAGCTCGGGGCAGACCTGCAGAAAATGGGCTCGGCTGGCCGGCGGATGCTCACGCTCATCGAAGAGAACTTTGCGTCCCGCGATGAGAACGGGAGCGCTGGCGTCCCGCCGGCTGAGCAGGCGGCGTCCTCGCCGCCCGCCCGGAGCGAGGACGCTCCCTGCTCAGCCGGCGAGGACGCCGGCGCTCCAATTCACGCGCCGGGCCTCGTCCTGGTCGTCGATGACGATGAGGTCAACCGGGATGTGCTGTGCCGCCGATTGAAGATGCAAGGCCACGACGTCAGGATCGCCGCCACCGGAAGCGACGCTCTGCAGATGCTGCGCGAAAGCGCCTTCGACCTCGTGCTGCTCGACATCATGATGCCGGACATGGACGGCTACGAGGTGCTGGGGCACATCAAAGAGGATGAAGGGCTGCGCCATATTCCCGTGATCATGATCTCGGCGCTCAACGAACTGCGGTCGGTGGTGCGTTGCATCGAAGCCGGCGCAGAGGATTACCTCGCCAAGCCGTTCAATCCGACCTTGCTCAAAGCGCGCATCGGCGCCTGCCTGGAGAAGAAGCGCGGACGCGACCGCGAGACCGTCCTCTATGCGCAACTTCAGGACAACTACAAACGCCTGCAGGAAGTCGAGAAGCTCCGCGACGACATGCGGAACATGATCGTTCACGATCTCCGCACGCCGCTCACGGCAGTGATCATCGGCATGGAGATGCTGGAGAAGTTCGGCGCATTGAACGAAACGCAGCAGGAACTGATCGCGATTGCCGGCGGCGGCGGCAAGACGCTGCTCGGAATGATCAACGACCTGCTCGACGTGGAGAAGATGGAAGCCGGCTCGACGCAACTGCGGTATGTCGAGTTGTCGGCAGCCGCGCTCATCGCCGGTGCGGTCGAACAGGTGGCGGCGCTCGCGGGGAACGGACAGATCGCGCTCGCGACCGAGATCGCCTCGGACCTCCCGCTCTTCTCCGGCGACGAGAACAAGCTGAGTCGAACGCTCGTCAACCTCATCGCCAATGCCATCAAGTTCGCGCCAGCCGGTACCGTGACCGTCACCGCGTGTCAGGCCGACGGCGATACGATCCTATTCGCGGTCCGCGATACGGGCGCGGGCATCCCGGCCGAAGCGTTCGAGCGGATCTTCGAGAAGTTCGGCCAGCTCGACTCGCGCAGCCAGGTCGGCACCGGCCTCGGCCTCGCCTTCTGCAAACTGGCGGTCGAAGCACACGGCGGCCGGATTCAGGTCGAGAGCACCGTCGGCGTTGGAAGCACGTTCTCGTTCACGATTCCGCGGGCGGCTGCGCTGGTTGGCCGAGAAATGTAGGGCGTGGCTTCAGCCCGCCTCTCCACGTGGGGGGCGGGCTGAAGCCACGCCCTACGTTCATTCTTCTCAACGCTCGGGCGGCGGCGCGGTTTCGGTGGTCGTCGTGCGTGGCCGCTCTTCGACGCGCAATCCTTCCGCGCCGCCGGTGATGACAGTTCTTCCGCCGCGCTGCCGCGTCTCTTTCAACGTTGGGATCGGTTTCTCCGGCGGCGGAACGTAAACCGGCAGTCGGCGTTCGGGCTCAGCGAATTCGCGAGAGCTCTGGCGCCCCTCCTCGATCACTTCTACCGGTTTTTGGACCGGCGCGGTCACCGGTGCTGTGCTGCCTTGCTCGGAGAGTCGCGCTCGCGACTTGTTTCCGGGGCGCAGCTCGTTGTACGCCGAGTAGGCGATGAACAAGACGAACAATCCGCCTAGAACCCACGCCGCATTCTTCAGCGTCAGGAATCGCATACTTCCCCGGCGCTCCGGAAACTTCTTCCAACGACGCGCGGTCATTGTGGTCATGCGATCACCGGTTGCTCGACGCATGCCCGAACAGTGGCCACCAGCGCCGATCCTTCAAAGGGTTTGTGGACGACTGCGAAAACGAGGTGGGACCAGCGATCGGTGATTGCACTTCCGCTGGCAGTCAGCAGAATCACTCGTCCGAGCAGCGACGGATTGTGATCGCGGAGGTTTCTCAATACGGTCAAGCCGCCCTCGTGGGGCATCATCAGGTCGAGCAGGAGTCCATCGTAGCGTCCGCTCTTCGTCGCGATTTTTGCGATCACGGCGCTCCCGTTGCCAAAGAGCTCGACTTTTACGCGGCGCGACGTCAATAGCTTGGAAACGAGCTTCTGCATCGACGTGTCGTCCTCGAGCAGCAGGACTCGCTTATGGCCGAACGGCCATCGTGGCGCGACGCGACTCAATAGATTGACGAACCGCCGCAGCGGCCGACGCGCGATCTTCGTCACGCGGCCACCGCGGTGGGAACGTGGGGAGGCTCTTCCAGGCAGAGGGTGACCATCGCCATCAGAGCGTCGAGATCGAACGGTTTCGCGAGCACCCCGCGAACGTCTTTGCCAAAGATGGCGGCTGCCACTTCGGGTTTGCTGTTTGCGGAGACGACGATCACCGGAATCTGCCGCAGCAAGGGATCACCGACTCGCTCGCACAGAACATCGAAGCCGGACACCTCGGGCATCATCAGGTCCATCAACATGAGATCGACGTTGCCGGCGCGCATTTCCTCGAGCGCCTCCCGACCGTTCCGGGCCTCGATCAGTTGAAACCCCTCGCGCCGCAAATAGGTGGTCAGTAAGTGGCGAATGCCGGAATCGTCATCGGCAATCAGAATGCGAAATGTTGCGGGCAGGACCATTACCAACTACGAACGCGGCTCTCGTGCCACATTCATTGCTCGCTTCGCGGGAGCGACGACAGGACGGTCCATTTCTTCCGAAG
>Ga0075421_100001582_pt1 | contig 26799 bp, 21 predicted proteins | sample SoiMetdeltSBSDD5_FD_75292 | JGI IMG/M metagenome (GOLD analysis project Ga0075421, IMG submission 75292) | Bulk soil microbial communities from a Populus tree surrounding site in Tennessee, USA - Soil MetaG P. deltoides SBSDD5 | ecosystem: Environmental > Terrestrial > Soil > Tree plantation... | reverse complement strand
GACGATCCGCGCTGCGCGTCAGAGAGTGCTCGACGCCATCGGCCGATGACGCCACAGGTTCGTAGTGTCCGGCTTAGCCGAACCGTCTTCGTAGTGTCCGGCTTCAGCCGGACCGTCTTCGTAGTGTCCGGCTTCAGCCGGACCGTCGTTGCCACGTGCGTCTTTGTAGTGTCCGGCTTCAGCCGGACCGTCGTTGCCAGGTCTACGTGGACGCGCAAAGGGCCAGGACATTCCCCTCGGGATCGCACACCTCTATACCGCCCCACGGGCGCCGCAAGAGCGGCAGCCCCATCGCCTCGATTTTGGCGAGCGTCGCTGCCACGTCCTTGACCGCGAAGGTCAGCTTCGCCGGCGTCTGATCGCGCGGTTGGGGCGGTGTGTCGATCTGGATGCCAGCGGCGACCGCCGCCGGAATCGCGTGGAGCGAAAACCGCGACTCCGTGAATTCGATCCAGTTCTCGAGACGGGTGTCTTCGTTCGGCTTCAGATCCAGCGCCTCGGTATAGAAGGCCGTCATCCGCCCAAGGTCCTTCACGAACAGCATGGCTCCGTGCAAAGGCATACGCGATTCTAAACTAGAGGTATCGTTGTCGGAGAGCAACCGACGTGAGCCATATCGTTGAACGAACACTGCCACCCACCGATTCCGTCGCGCGCGCCCTGACCGAGGCGATCCGCGTTGGCGACGTCGCCGCTCTCCAAGGGCTGTTGAGCGACGATCCAAGCCTGGCCCACGCGCGCATCGCCGGCGCGGACGGTGCGGCGAGATCGTTGATTCACGTGGCGACCGACTGGCCCGGCCATTTTCCCCATGTCGCGGCGACGATTGCCGCGCTCGCTCGCGCCGGCGCGGATGTCAACGCACGCATGCCGCCGCATCCGAAGGATCCGAACTGCACCGAGACGCCACTGCACTGGGCGGCCAGCAGCAACGATCTCGCGGCGCTCGATGCGCTGCTCGATGCGGGCGCCGACATCGAAGCCGGCGGCGCAGTCTTTACCGGAGGGGCGCCACTCTCCGACGCCGTGATCTTTGCGAATTGGGACGCGGCGCGGCGGCTGGTCGATCGCGGTGCGAAGCCCACGTGGTGGCAGGCCGCGGCATTGGGCATGCTCGACGTCGTTCGCTCACGGTGGGACGAGCCGCCGGCGCCGGCGCGGGATGAGATCACGAGGGCGTTCTGGCACGCCTGCCGCGCGGCGCAGCGCAACACCGCGTCATATCTCCTCGAGCGCGGCGCCGACGCACATTGGGTGGGCTGGGATCACAAGACGCCGATGCGGGTGGCCGAAGACAGCGGCAACGCGGAGTTCGTCGCGTGGCTCCGCGATGCCGTTTCTTGAACGGGCCACCACCAACCACCAACCACCAACCACCAACCGTGTCGAGCGCCTAGAGGCCGGCCGATTCGAACGAGACTTCCGCCGGCAGCCCCACATACTGCTCCGCCAGACTTGCCATGGCGACTCGTGAGCTCGTCAGGTAATCGAGATCGGCGATCTGCCGTTGATGATCGAACGCGTTTTCGTCGGGCGCGCGGTGCAGCGTGGATGTCATCCACCACGAGAAGCGCTGCGCCTTCCAGACTCGACGGAGGCAGACGCCGGAGTACTCATCGAGCCACTGCGTCCGGCCGTTTTCGTAGAACGCCTTCAGCGCTCTCGCCAGCACCAGGGCGTCGGAGGCCGCCAGGTTCAGTCCCTTGGCGCCCGTCGGTGGAACGATGTGGGCCGAATCTCCGGCGAGAAAGAGCCGGCCATGACGCATCGGTGCGGCCACGAAACTGCGCATCGGCGTCACGCCCTTCTGAATGATGCGGCCGACATTCGGCGCCCACCCGTCGCCGGTCTTCATCCGCGTGAGCATCTCCTGCCATATCGCATCGTCTGACCAGTTTTCGATCGGCTCATCGGGAGGCACCTGCAAATACAGCCGGGTGATCGCCGGCGAACGCATGCTGAACAGGGCAAAGCCGCGCTCGTGGAGCGTGTAGACGAGCTCGTCACACGACGGCGCAGCTTCAGCGAGGATACCCAGCCAGCCGAATGGGTAGACGCGTTCGTAGATCGTGAGCAGACCGGCCGGAATCGATGGACGGCATACGCCGTGAAATCCATCGCAGCCGGCGATGAAATCACACTGCAGCTCGTGATCGACGTCGTGATGACGGAAGCGGATCAGCGGGTTCGGTGACTCGAGCGCTCCGACGGAGACGTGCTCGGCCTCGAAGTACAGCGGTCGCGATGTGGCAAGGCGCGCGTCGATCAGATCCTTGACGACCTCGTTCTGGCCATACACGGTGATCGCTTTGCCGTCGGTCGACTCCGCCAGCGCGATGTGATGGCGCTGGCCCCGAAAGGAGATGTACAGGCCGTCGTGTCGCAGTCCTTTGCGTTGCAGGTTTGCGCCCACACCCATTGCGTGCAGCAGGTCGACCGTGCCCTGCTCGAGGACTCCCGCCCTCACGCGATCGATCACGTATTCGCGGCTGCGATTCTCGATGATGACCGAGTCGATGCCGTTCAGATGCAGGAGATGGCCGAGCATCAGTCCCGCGGGACCTGCGCCGACGATGCCGACCTGGGTGGTGAGATGCATTCGTCAGCTGGAGAGAACGAAGGCGAAGGAGATGGCGGAGGCAACGGGTTCACACGGAGCAGCGGAGCAACGAAGGCGAACGGAGGCTGCGGCGGCCGCGCGTCGCGCGGGAGGGATCGAGGCGCACGCGGGATCACAAGCGCCATCACTCACGGGACATCGGGCGTTTGTGATCCCGCGTGCGTCTCGATCCCAAGCCGGCCCGTACGGGCCGGCCCGCCGCAGCTCTCGTCTGCACGTGCCCTCACCCTCCGTTCGGCTCCGTTGCATCGTTGCTCCGTGTGAACCCGTTGCCTCCGCCATCTCCGTTGCCTCAGAAACCGCTGCTGCACACGAAGCTGCTCGCGTCATCGGTGCTGCCGCTGCCCTTGTATTTCGCGACGAGCGGATACGCGCACAGCGGCCGTGACCGTGTCACGCTTCCGCTCTGGTCGCGCCGGACTGCTGGCAGCGTCTCCGGCGCCTTTCCGTCCTCTACCCATGCGAGCAGCGCCTCCATCAGACCGGCCGGCTGAGGACCCGCGCCGCCGGCGCAGTGGGTGACACCGGGCGCCATGAACAGCCGGATGAATTCCGATGTCTTCTTCGCACCACCCATCTGTTGCTGCACGCGCGTGTAGTAGTCGATCGAGCCTTCCGCCGTGATCAATTGATCCGCCCACCCGTGCCAGACGATGGCTTTGCCGCCACGATCGCGGAACGCGGCCAGATCGGGGTTGTCGGTGCCAATCACGACGCCGTACTGCTCCACCGATTGGTCCCAGAACCGTTCGTAGGCCGTGGGCGTCACGGCGTTGCCGTCGAACTTCGGGTCCTGTGTGAGGAAATACCTGAACCAGTCCATCGAGAGCCCGAACGGCTGCGGACGGAGAGGCGTGCCCCGGCTCGTCCACAGTGCGTTCATGTCGGCGCCACGCGCCATGCCGTACCACATGAAACTACCGTCCTGCCGGCGCGGTCCGTCCCACAGCTTGCGGATCACGTCGACATCGGCCTCGGTGAACGAACCACACTCGCCGGCAGACGTTCCGACCAGCGGCCTCGGGTCGTAGGTGCAGCGTTTCGGATCTTCGATGACAGCGTCCTTCACGCCGTCGATGCCGTCACAGGCGGCGATCGCAGCAGCGGTCGCCGCGGTCAGCTTGCACGGCGCGACCGGATTACCCGCCGCGTTCATGACGACAGGGCCCCACAGATGCTGCAGATGAAAGCGGTTCCAGTTGATCGCCGGCGCCGCCGACATGATCCCGTTGTAGTCCTGCGGATACCGCTGCGCCTCCATGAGCCCCTGGCGTCCACCCGTGGAGCAGCCGTTGAAATAGGAGTACTTCGGAGCCACGCCGTACATGGCCTGCGTGAGCGCCTTGCCGGTGACGGTCATCTCGTGAATGCCGACGTGGGCAAAGTTCCGGATGCTTTCCCAATTCAACCGGCCGTTCGCATCGATGGCGAACGTGCCGCTCCCACCCTCGTGCCCACCGTCGGTTGCACCGGCGGCAAAGCCCAGCGCCACCGGCTGATTCACACCGGCAGGATTCCCGCCGACGAGTCCTCCGCCACCGGTTCCCACGAAGCGTCCGTTCCAGTTCGACGTCGGGATGCCCACCCAGATGCGAATCCTGTCGAGCGACGGCGGATGCGTGGTTATCGCTGTCACCCGACAGATGCCCGGAGTGCTCGGATCGACTGTCGCTGATTCGATGACCGTATTGGGGAGCGCGACGCTCGCCAGGCTTTCGCATGTCCGAACGGGCTTGGCATTCGCGATGGCGGGTTTCGGTGCCGTCTGCATGAATGGCGGGAGTACCGGCGCTGCGCCGCGACCGCTGACGAGCGGCGCTCCCCCACGTCCACCCTGCTGGCTTGCCTCGAGCGCAGTCGAAGGGCCGTGAGCGACCATGGCCATCAGCGCCACAACGGACGTTGCCACAAACAGCGATCGGTGCGTTCGCTTCATGGTGTTCTCTCCTCGTTCGCTACGGCTCGAGAAACGGTGCGGGGCCGGCAGGCGGTTGGAGCCACTGGTGATCCTTGAACACGGCGGCCAGTTGATCGCGCAGCCAGATGCTGCGCGGCTCGTTGTCGAAGCGCCGGTGCCAGTGCAGCTTCAAATCGTATGTCAGGTCGAACGGCGGCAGTGCGGCGGCGACGCGCGAGGTGATCGACGCAAATCGCGTCACCACCGCATACGGCAGCGTGGCGACCAACTGCGTATCCATGACGATGAACGGAACGCTGAGCACGTTCGACGTGTACATCGCGATCTTCCTGCGCATCTTGCGCCGCTCGATGAAGCGCTCGAGAATGTCCTGACTGCGGCCCTCGCGTCGTACCACGATGTGCTCGGCAGCCAGGAATGCCGACACGGTGAGGCGGTTCTTCCACAGCGGATGTCCGGCGCGCATCAGACAGGCGAACCCGTGCTTCGACAGCCGGCGTTGACGGAAGTTTCTCTGCGCCAGGGCCGGGAAATAGCCGGCCGCCACGTCGATATCGCCCTTTTCCAGCGCCTCGTCGAGCGAGGCGTCTCGCGCGGTGACGGTGATGACCGGACACTTCGGCGCGTGCACGCGAAGATACTCGAGAATCGACGGCAGAAACGCCATCTCCGCGATATCCGAGAGTCCGAGGACGATCGGCCGGGTGCTGGTCGCGGGGTGGAACTGCTCGCTCTTGAACAGATCTTCTCGAAGATGCTGCAGGTGCGGCCGTGCCGCGCGAACGATCGCATGCGCCCGCGGCGTCGGAACGATGCCGCTCGGCCCGCGGACGAACAGCGCATCGTCGAACGTCTCGCGCAGCCGGCGCAGCGCCTTGCTGACCGCCGGCTGGCTCATTCCGAGCTGTCGCGCCGCCCGGCTGACGCTCAGCTCGTCGTAGAGCGCGACGGCAATGGGCAGCAGGTTGAGATCAGGGTGCTTCGGTGCCAACGCCCTCGAATACCTTCATCAAGCCTTTGGACACACGATTCCCTTTCGTGAGCAGCGGTCGGTGCGCATGAGCGTCGCTGGTCAGTCGGAACTGTGTCAACCTCGAATATTGGTTATGCACCAGCGGAATATCTATCTGCCAGCTCACTTGTGTTGGAGGCTCCTACCCCTGGCCGATCGTTGAAATATCGCCCGTCCCCGTTGGAAAGGACTGGCCCATGCCACCAAACACAAGTCGGTTCCGGGGTTAATTCCGCATCCTCTGCGACGACTTCTCGTTCTCGAGACACATCTCGTCGATCAGTTCGGTATCGACCGTGATCTGCAGCGGCATCTCGACGGTCCACGGGCGCGTGTACGCTTTCCGGTCGTCGACAGTGATCTGCACGTCGAGCCTGCCGTAGTTCGGCCGTCGAATTCGTTCGGTCATCGTCGCCGCGTCGGTCATCGGCGTACCGCCCATGTCGAGCCAGAGGCCGTCTCTGAAGCCGTTGGTGCGAACGACCAGCGTGTCGCCCTCCCACGCGGCGGTCGAGTACCCGTTCCACGACGGATTGGGATCGGCCGGCAGCGGCCGGCCGTCGATGAAGATCTGCCGGTACATCGCGTTGACTTCGTTGAGCAGCACGAGCAGGCGCGGCGTGTGCACGGCCTTGGTCATGTGCGGCAGTCCATACGGACGCGGCGGATTGTCGGGAAGGCAGCGCGCGTGCGGGTCGTCCTTGCTGTTCTCCGCGGTGCGTTGCTTCGCCAGCGCCGCCGCCCACGGTTGAAACGGCAGGCCGCCCGGCAGGTCGGCACCAATGTTCAACGCGAGCGGCGAGCCGCCGATTTCGAGACCGCACTCGACGAACTTGCTGAACTCCGGCGTACAGGGAATCTTCCTGCCCGGCTGCCAGATACCCGAGAAGTCGGGCTTGCCGTCGGCAGACCGCGGCGTTGGCGCGGACAGGTTCGGTTTGCCGTCGGCGGTTCGGGGCACGTCCGCGGTTGGATAGTGCAGCCACTGCGCGAAGGTGACGGCGCTCGCACACATCAGAACGACGGACGTCGCAGCTGCCACGGAAAGGGATTTCATAGTGTGATCGCCTCGGAAACCGTGGGACGCGGTCGTGCATTGCGCCAGCGAATGATCGAGAACTCCAGCGTCGATTGAATGACGGCCTCTCGGAGCGACCACAGGTCGGGGAGGATTCGAAGCTCGACGCCCCTCTGGAGAATGGCCGACACCGCGTCGTCGACGACTTCGACACCCAGCGGCCGCACTGCCAAACGGCTCACGAAATAGCCGGCGGTCTCGTCCACGCACTCGAACGTGTCACTGGGAAGCTGATAGCAGAACAATCGGCACGACCGTACGCGCTCGAACCATTCCGATTCGATGGCAACGACGGCCGGGCTCGAGCCAAGGAAGCGTTCGCGATCGGCCGCGCTGGTTCGCGCTCCGGCGGAGAACGTCACGCGTGGGCAGTTGCGCGGGACGAGGTAGTTGCGCAGGTGTGCCTCGTCAATGGCCCACACCAGCGATGCACCCGTCGCATCAACGGTGCGCGGTTGGAATACTTTTATCGCAGGGTCTTCGCTGACGTGACGAACAATCATCGGCCGTCCCGGTTCGCGATTACACGAGGCGCGATGGCGTGAACTACACCAGCGCGCGCACAACGTCCCGAAACCGTTTCAGGTCGCGGTCAACCATGCGCCGCCCGCTCGGCCAGCACGCGACGTTCACGTACGCGAAAGTCCTGGAACAGTCGTGCAGTCGACGACTCGTAGCGATGACGGGCGTAGGGAGCCCGATCCAGGGCACGGGCCCAGTATAGAACGCAGGCGGGCAACCACGGCGGCTGGACCGCCCAAAGACGACAGCTCCTGCCGTGCCCTACTTCGCTTCGAGGCCGCCGGTGAGCCCTTCGATCTGGTGGCCGGTCGCGAACTTCCGCGCGCGCACGATCTCGCCTGGTGTGGCCACTTTCGGATCCACCTTCACCTGTGAGCAGCTGAAGCCGCGCAGCGTGCACTCGGAGGTGGTGTGCGCGATGCCGCGCTCTTTCATGTACTTGGCCATCAGATCGACGGCGTCCTGATGAATGATGACGGCGTTATTGGGCACGAACGTACCGACGCCGATGGCGTAGTCGATCGGCATCAATGGTTCGTTGCTGGAACCGAAGGCGCCGTCGTTCTTCTTGCCGAGGTCATGGGCTGACAGATCGGCGCCGGCGTCGATGAGGTACTGAATGATCGGGACGCTTCCGTAATTGGCCGCGGCCATCAGCGGAGTGATCCCGTAGTCGTCGTGCCAGTTGACGTCGTTGCCAAGCTCGACGAACAGCTTCACGACCTGCAACCGCTCCTCGGGAGGCTTCCCACGGTGATAGCCATGGATGAAAGCCAGACCTGCCGCGGCCGAGAGCATCGTTTCATTGTCACGGGAAAGGATCTTGGGATCGGCGCCGCGTTCGAGCAGCAGCTTGACCAGGTCGAGGTCGGCGGCAAAGGCAGCGCGCATCAGCGCCGTGGCAAAGACGATGCGCGGCGAGCCTTCGCGCATGCGTGCGCGAGGCGTGTTGTTGACGAGGGCGTTCGGATTGGCGCCGGCGTCGAGCATCTTGCGGATGAGGGGCATTGGATCCGCAGTGACCATCCACGGGAAGTTGGGCGCCGTCTCCATGTTGCGGCGGTCGACCGCATAGAACAGCGGCGTGAACCGCTGCGCGTCGGCCTTGTTCACGTCGGCCTTGCTGTCGACGAGCAACGACGCTACGTCGTAATTGCCGTTGAAGATTGCCAGGGCCAGCGCGGTCTTGCCGTCGCCGGCGACGGCATTGACGTCGGCGCCGGCATTCACGAGGATTCGCGCCATCTCGACGTCGCCCTCGCGGGCCGCCAGCGTCAGCGGCGTCAGCCAGCCGCTGGCGAATTCCTCGGTCTTGGGATCGGTGCGGCTGGCCACCGGTGTGCGACCCTCGAAGCCGCGTCCATTCGCTGCCGCGACGTAATTCGATCGCGCGCTGACATCAGCGCCGGCACCGATGAGCAGCTTCGCCGCGTCGACGTGCCCCTCGGACACCGCCCACATCAGCGCCGTCGTCCCACCCCACGTCTCTTTGGCGTTGACGTTGCCGCCCGCTTCGACGAGCACGCGAAGCGCGTCGGTCTTGCCCGTACGCGCCGCCATCATCAGCGCCGTATCGCCGCCCGCCGTCAACGGGGCGTTCGGGTCGGCTCCAGCCTTGAGCAGTCGATCAATCATCGATGCGCTGCCATTGGTGGCTGCGAGTTGAAGCGGTGTCACGCCTTCCCTGGTCCGCGCCGTGACACGCGCGCCGGCGCGAATCAGCTGGTCGGCCATCTCGAGATCGTCGCGCTCGGCCGCCCAGTGCAGTGCGGTGCTGCCGTCGATCTGCGCGGCGTTCACGTCCGCCTTGCGAGCGAGCGCCGCGCGCACGGCGTCACGATCGCCGCGCCTGGCCGCGTCGGCAACGTCGGTACCCGCCGCCTGTGCCGCGGCGGCGCCAATCAGAAGCATGAACAGGACCGAACAGGCGATCTGTCTCATCGCGTCACGCTGTCTCATCGCGTCACCTTCAGCAACACCGGTGCTTCCGTGTACTTGTCGAGTGCGATCGTGTTCGCCGCGGCGTCGACGACGAAGGGCGCTGTGAGCGAACTCTTGGCCTCGCCGGCGCCCTTGGCGTCGATGCGCATTTCCACGACCGTGAACTCCGAGTCGGCGGCGGCTGTAGCGGCCGGCCATGACGTGACGTTCGCACCGAGCCGCCGATCGGTGACCAGAACGATTCGCTCAGGCCCGTTGGGCAACCCTTCGACTCTGCCCGGGGCGGGCGCGGAACGCCATGCGTATTTGATCGAGTAGCCGGTCGGGCCATCACTCCAGATGAAACCGACGGTCGGCGCCGCTTTGATTGCCGCTGTCAGCCGCACGAGCGGACTCGGGGGCGGCGCTGCCGCGCGACCGCCGCGTCCCGCACGTCCGGCACGACCCGCGGCAGCGGCCGGAGCCTGGCCCGGTGGAGGCGGAGGCGGTGCCGCGAGCGCCGCGAGCAGAGGCGCGCGCTCGACGTCCGTCGACCAGCGGAACAACTCGACCGTCATTGGTGCCGTCGGGCCGCTGGCGCCGACGACGCTCGCCTTGAGCTTGAGAGCCAGGTCATCGGCGAATATGGGGCCGGCCCCGACGATGACCGCGATCGCAAGTGCGGTCGTCAGCCCGGCGAAGATCGTGCGCCGCGCGTCCGCGCGCCTATTGCCGGTCACTGTCGTTCGTACCCTTGGTCCGGCCGAGCCATTCAACGAGTCGCTCCAGTTCCTCATCTTCGAGCTTGGCGCCGCGCTCGCGCATGTCGACGGTCACCACACGCCATCGCTCGGGTGCGAAGCGGGCGCCATTCACCCGATCGACACCGTGACATGACGTGCATGCGCGCTTGAGCAGCGCCTCGGCCTCGGCGTCCGAGAAGAACGTCGTCACTTCAGGCGCGACGTACGCACGCGGAAACGGCTTGGTAGTCGGACCGAAACGGACTTCGAGCCAGTCGAGCAGGATGCCGCGTTCTTTTGGCGGCAGGGGCACGTCGAGCCCGTTGTGCTTCGCCGTCAGCAGCGCATCCCACTTCACGCGATCGAGCGCGTTGTAGGCGTAGTCGTCGATGCCGTGACAGTTCGTGCAGTACTTGAAGAGCACCTGCCGCGTCGGACCCTGCGGCGGGACGACCTGCGGCCGCGTCGGACGGCCGGACAATTGCGCCGCCACGGGCACGGCCGCGAGAATCACGACCGCGAGCATCAACATCACCGCGCGCTTCATCACAGTTGCTCGCCTGCCTTTGCCCTTTGCCCTTTGCCCTTCGTGGTTACACCATCTCGAGCGGCTTCAGCCGGCCCGTACTGGTCCCGAGCTTATCGGTCATCTCTTTCCCGTCCGGACTGGTCCACTCTTCAATCCCGAACAGATGCAGGATGCTGACGAGCATGTTCGAGGTGCGCTGCGTGTTGTCCGGGAACACCAGGTGACGATTTCCCTTGAACGTGCCGTCGATGCCGCCGACGAGAATCACCGGCACTTTCTCGTGCGCGTGCCGATGCGAGTTGCCCATGTTGCTGCCCTTGTAGATCAGCACATGGTCGAGCACCGTGCCGTCACCGTCGGGGATCTTGCTCAACTTGTCGACGAAGTAGGCGAGGTTCTGCACGTGATAGCGATTGACCTTCGAGTAGTTGGCAATGTTCTCCGGTTTGTCGCCGTGGTGCGAGGTGCCGTGCCAGCCGCCGGTATAGCCTGACTCCGGGAAGCTGGCGCCGCTCAGATCGCGGCCGAGCATGAACGTGATCGAGCGGGTAATGTCACCCTCGAACGCGAGCGCCATCAGGTCGTACATCAACCGGAAGTGGTCGTGCCTGTTCTGCGGCAGGCCGAACGGAATGTCACTCTCCGGCTCCTTCACCGCATTGCTCATGGCGATCTTGATGCGCCGTTCGAGCTCGCGCACGTTGTCGACGTAGGTGTCGATACGCGCCTTGTCGCCGGCGCCGAGGCTGGTCTTGAACGATCCGAGCTGCCCGACGACGGCGTCGAGGATGCTGGCGTTGCGCTGGCGATCGCGCAGCCGTTCCTCGGTGCTCGCCCCGTCACCGAACAGCCGCTCGAACGCAACACGGGGGTTCACCTGCGTCGGCAGCGGCGACGTCGCCGACGACCACGAAATGGAGTTCGTGTACGCGCAGCTGTAACCCCAGTTGCAATTGCCGAAATTGCCCGTGTCCTCGACACCAAGCTGCAGCGACGACAGGATCGTGTCCTGCCCGTACTTGTTGGCGATGAGCTGGTCGACCGTGACTCCGAGGAACGGGCTGACAGCGTTGCGCCGCGGCCGCGCGCCAGACAGCAGCACCGCGCCGCGCGCATGATCGCCGCCGGGCTCGTCGGTGGTCGCCATCGCCTCGGGCATGTCGAGCCCGCTGATGAGGACGACGCGATCGCGGAACGCCTCCATCGGCTTGGTGATGTAGGAGAACTCGAAGTTCTTTCCTTCCTGGAGCGGACTCCAGTAGCCGGGCGCCGCGCCGTGGGGATGCCAGATGCCGACGAACCGCTTCACGGGCGCCGCGGCCGTCATACGCGACGGCGTGAATGCCGGAAGCATCGAGTCCAGCAGCGGGAGCGCGAGCGTGACACCCGCGCCGCGCAGGAACGTCCGTCGGGGGATATGGCGCTTCGTCAGAAACATGATGTCCTCATCAATTCGTGCTGACCGGCGTCTCGGTATTCTTGACTCTCATCTGGAACTGCGGGCTCTTCACCACGCTCAAGACGATCGCGGAGAATCGGTTGTCGTCCTTCGCCACGTCGCGTGCGATCGTCCGGATCGTCGGCATGTCGGTGTATTCCATGCCCCGGCCGACGGCGTAGGTCATCAACTTCTCGACCATCATCCGCGTGAACTGCGGCGAATAACGCAGCAGGGCCGTCCGCAATCCTGCCGGCCCGACCACGTCCTGGCCGTCGTACAGCTTCACCTTGGCGTCGATCGGGATACCACCGTCGCCGCCCTGTTTCGTACGCCAGCTCGCGTCCGCGTCGAAATTCTCGAGCGCAAACCCGATCGGGTCCATGATCGCGTGGCATCCGGCGCAGGGCTGATTCGTGCGGTGGATGGTCATCTGCTCGCGCAGCGTCAGCGCCTTGCCGTCAGCGCTCTTCGTATCTTCGAGCGCCGGCACGTTGGCCGGCGGCTCCGGCGGCGGCGTTCCGAGGATGTTCTCCAGCACCCACACGCCGCGCTTGACCGGTGACGAGCGGAAGTTCTGCGTCCAGGTCACCGAGAGGAAACTCCCCTTGCCGAGCAGACCGCGCCGGTAGTCCATCTCCGCCGGCAGCGTGACGCGGCGGAATCGCGATCCGTAGACGTTGGGGATGCCGTAGTGCTTCGCCAATCGCTCGTTGACGAAGGTGTAGTCGGCCGTCAACAGATCCAGCACGCTGCGGTCCTCGCGCAGCACGCTCTCGAAGAACAGCTCGGACTCGCGCTTGAACGCCTGTCGCAGCTCGTCGTCCCAGTTGGGATAGAAGATGCCGTCGGGCGACGTCGCCGGCAGGTTGCGCAGATACAGCAACTGCTGGCCGAAGTTGGTGACGAGCGCGTCGGAGCGGGCATCCTTCAGCATCCGGCGCACCTGCTGTGCGAGCACGGCCGGCTGACTCAGTCGCCCCTGCGCGGCGACGCCAATCAGCTCCTCGTCCGGAATACTGCTCCACAGGAAGAACGACAGCCGTGACGCAAGCTCGAGATCGGTGACGCGGTAGGTGTTTCCGGCGCGGACCGCTGCCGGCTCGCGCTCGGCACGTACCAGGAACTGCGGGGTCGAAAGCAGGAACCGAAGGCCGTACTCGATCCCGTCCTCGAACGTCGCGCCTTTCCGGCCCTCATTGAAGAAGCCCATGACGGTCGTGATCTCGGTTGCCGTCGGTGGGCGGCGATACGCGCGGCGCGCGATCGTCGTCAGGATCTGTCGCGCGCAGGTGGCTTCCGGAACAGACGAAGAAGGGCGGCACGCGAAGATCTTTCGCCGGCTCGCCGAGTCCTTTGGACGCTGAGCGTTGAACGGACCCTGAATGCGGACGAATCCGATCGCCGGGTAGTTCTGGATCTGAGGGATGGTGTTGTTCTCGAGCGACTGCCGATCGTAATGGCGGATGATGTCGAGGCTCGGGCGGAAGTTGGTGGCGATGAACGTCGCGCCGACGAGACGTGAGCCGGCTCGAACGGGAACGGTCACTTCGAGCGTGCCGTCGGCGTCCGCCGTCATGCCCACGTTCATGCCGACGCCGCGATAAGGCCACACATGCGCGCGCTCGCCGTCGATGATGAGCGCCAGCTGCTCGTTCGGAACGAAGCTGCCGATGCCGAAGTTCTGGATCGAGAACTTGTATTCGCCATCGGCGGGAAAATCGTGTTGCGCGACGATGCCGCCGCGGGTGCCGAACGGCATCCCTTCGAGGCGATGATTCTGCGAGGCATCGCTCGACGCCAGATACGTGGCTTCAGTGGGCGACTTCCAATACCCGACTGCCGTCCGCGCGACACGCGCCGCGGCGGTCGTATACGACTCGAGCAGTGTCGGCGACAGCGTGAGCGATCCGGCGATGTTGTCGAAGCCGTTGGCAGAGTCATCGGGCGGCAGGAGCGCCGTGGCATCGATGCGCAGGTCGAGCAGGTCGCGAATGACGTTTGCGTACTCGGTTCGATTGAGCCGATGCAGCACCACGGAGCCCGGGCTGGGCTTCGTCGCGGCGCGATCGATCTCCGCTTCCAGCCAGTCGCGCAACCCTTCGTACTCCGCCAGCGACGGCCGCGGGAGATTGGGCGGCGGCATGACACCGGCGCGCAGCTTGCGAATGACTTTCTCCCAGACCTCGGCGTGATCGGCGATCTTCGTCAGGTCGAGGCCCTGCAGCGAGAGGTTCGAGGTCTTCAGACGATCGCTGTGACAGGTGACGCAGTACTTGTCCAGGAGCGCGCGCTGACTCTCGACCGACGAACTCGCCGCGGCTGACGGCGTACTCGCCGGCGCCGCCGGATTACTGGCCGACTGGCCGCTCAACGAGCGTATCGAGACGGCCAGGAACAACGCGAGTGCCGCCGCGATTGCCTGCTGGCTCCGCCGATTGCGGTTTCGTCTCTGGCGCGTCATCGTCCGTGGGATCCTTCGGGGCAGAGTCGCACGACCTGACCGATCAGTTCAAGGGCGAAAACGACTATTCCCGTGCGGAATATCGCTCATCACAATTGACTGTCCCGACACCAGATACCTCGTGGTATGTCCTTCGACAGCCACTACCGGCCGCTCCGTTGTCGCGGCCGGAAATTCGCGGTCGAAAGCCCGTTGTGACCGGCACTCCCTCAGCCTATGCGGACCACTAGAACGCATATTTCGCCCCCAAGCTGAATGACACGCGGCGCCGTGCCGCCGGCGAGCGACGTCACCCTCCCGAAGTCCGAACTGCCCAGGATGATCTGGGGATTGCCGGGTGGGACCGTATTGAGGAGGTTGAACGCTTCGGCGCGAAGTTGAATCTGCCGCGTTTCACGGAGATGGGTGTGCGGTTCACCGACGCCGAAGACCTCCCGCTGCCCTTCGTGTGGGCGCCGGCCGGCGACGCCTTGTACTTCGAGGGCATGTCACGCGGCGTCCGAAATGTATGGAAGGTTGGCGTGGATTCCGCGACGCTCGAGTGGCGCAGCGGACCGGAGCGGCTCACCACGTCGGCCGACCTCAACGAAGGCATCGCGCTCAGCGCCGACGGCCAGAAGATGGCGCTCGCCGTCCGCAGCGAACGCACGCGGCTCTGGGCATTCCGGCTCGACCAGACCGGCGGGCGTCTCCTGGACGAGGGCGAAGCGATCACCGGTGCGGCGATGGATGCGCTCGCGCCGGTACTGTCTCGCGATGGCACGCGCCGCTGATCGGCTCATTCGATATTCCACACGGGAATATCGCTCATCACGTTTGACGGTCGGGAAGCGACTTCGGCAGTATCGCGCCGCCACGACCTTCCGCTCGTTCCCGTCGATGCGTGGCGCGCTGTATCCGTACGCCCAGACTGCGAAGGAGCCTGCATGCCCAGAAAGTTCTGGATCGTGATCGTGCTAACGCTGACGATCCCGTCGCTCGCAGCCGGGCAGGGCGCGCTGGAGCGCGGCGCCCTGACTGGCACCGTCCGCGATGCCTCGGGTGCAGTGTTGCCCGGGGTGACCGTCGAAGCCGCGAGTCCGGCTCTCATCGAAAAGGTCCGCACGGCCGTGACCGACGGCGCCGGCGTGTATCGCATCGTGAACCTCGATCCAGGGGTGTACTCGCTCACGTTCTCACTTGAAGGGTTCAGCCAGGTGAAGCGCGAGAACATCGAATTGCGCGGCTCGGCCACGCTGACGATTCCCGTCGATATGCGCGTCGGCAACATCACGGAAACGCTCATCGTCACCGGCGAGAGCCCCGTCGTCGACGTGCAGTCGACGCGGCGGGAGGCGGTGATTGACGGCGATGTGATTTCGGTCCTCCCGGGCACGCGCTCGACGGGATCGCTCATCACCATGGTCCCCGGCGTGGAAACCTTCGGTGCCGCACTGAATCCGTCGCCGGGGCTGGTCTTCTTCTTCTCGAGGGGAGGGCCGAACAGCGAGGGCCGATTCAACGTGAACGGCATGCCGGTCGCCAACGCGTTCGCGGGCGGCGGCGGGTCGTCGTTGATCTACGACACGGTGAACGTCGACGAAATCGCGTTCACGGTGGCCGGCGGCATGGGCGAGACCGACGTGGGCGGGCCGGTGCTCAACATCGTCCCGCGAGCGGGCGGCAACACGTTCCAGGGACAGGCGTTCACCAACTTCTCGAACGACCGGCTGCGGGGCGACAACCTCACCTCGGAGCTGACGGCGCCGCCGCCAGGGCCGAATCTCCGCCAGACGCCGGGCATCATCAAGGCCTACGACGCCAACATCTCGTACGGCGGTCCCATCGTGCGCGATCGTCTGTGGTTCTTCGGCAGCTATCGAAAGCTGAACACAGAGACCGCCGTCGAGGGCGTCGTCGGAAACGCGAACGCGTTCGATCTCTCGAGATGGGATTGGGCGGAGGATCGGAGTCTGACTGCGCGCAGTTCGGCGGGGCGTTCGATCTACATCGGGCGCCTCACCGCACAGGCTGCCGCGAAACACCGCGTGTCCGTCAATTGGGAGTACCAGAAGCGATGCGACGGCACGCCGCTCAAGGCCGAGACCGACGGTTGTCATACTCGCGGCACGAACTGGGTTGCCGCGACAGCGACCTCGTCACCGGAGGCCTCGCTCAATTACCTCAACGTCCCGTACACCGTCGTGCAGGGCCGGTGGACGAACCCGATGACGACGCGGCTGCTGCTCGAAGCTGGCGCCACCTACTACTCGTATCGCCATGCCGGTGGTTTCCTGTCGCTTCCCCCCGACGGCATCTTCGACATCGGCGTGACGGAGCTGTCCACCGCAATCAACCCGGCGACCGGGAGGCAGTACGCGCCGCGCTCGAACTACGTCTACCGCGCGCTGTCCGAGTACCGGGACGACACCGCCAGCCCGAACAACTGGAACGCGTCGCTGTCCTATGTGACCGGCTCGCACAACATGAAGATTGGCTATCAGGGTGCGTATCAGGCCGCGAGCACGATCCGTCACTCCAACCCGACGCTCCTGTCCTACAACTTCAATCAGGGCGTTCCGACCGGGTTCAACTTTCGCATCCCTGAATGGGGAACGGCGGACCGGACGTGGACGCAGTCGTTCTTCGCGCAGGACACGTGGACACGCGGCCGCATCACACTCCAGGGCGCACTGCGGTACGACCGCGCATGGAGCTACAGTCCCGAGGGTCTCAGCGGCACACAGGTGGCCGCGCCGCAGCTCGGTCTCAATGCGATCGTGTTCCCGCGAACTCCGAGTGTGGACGCGTTCAACGACATCACGCCGCGGTTCGGCGTGGCCTACGACGTGTTCGGCACGGGGAGGACGGCGATCAAGTTCAGCGGCGGACGCTATCTCGGTGCGGCCACCAACGGCGGTCCCTACACACGAAACAACCCGGCCAACCGCACGGTCAGCATCCTTCCGCCGGGAACCACTCGAGGCTGGACAGACCTCGACGGCGACCGGGTAGTGGACTGCAATCTCGGCATTCTCACGGCCAACGGAGAGTGTGCGGGGCTGACCGGCAACAACCTGAACTTCGGCGGCCTCTCGGGGAACGTCGAGCAGGTGAACCAGGACACGCTCAAGGGATGGGGCGCGCGTGACTATGACTGGCAGTGGAGCATCGGCGCGCAGCACGAAGTGTTCTCGCGGGTGTCGGTGGACGTCGCCTATGCGCGCCGCTCGTTCCACAGCTTCACCGTCACCGACAACCTGAATCGCGATCCGTCTCAGTACGACGCGTGGACGATCAACGCGCCTTCCGACCCGCGACTCCCGGACGGTGGGGGTTACCCGATTACCGTGTATACGCCTACCCAGGCGGCAGCGAATATCCCGGCTCAGAACTACATCACGTGGGAAACCGACTTCGGTGCGGCTCGCACCGCCTATTGGCAGGGTGTGGACTTCACCGCCACCGCGCGCACGCGCCAGGGACTGACGCTCCAGATCGGCACCAACACCGGCCGACGAAAGGACGACTTCTGTGCCACGGCCTTGCGCATTGACAGCCCTGATTGGCGAACGGCAGGACCCGGCGCCAGCAACTGCCGCAGCAATCCGCCGTACCAGACGACCGTCCGTGGTCTGGCCAGTTACACGATTCCGCGTGTCGACGTGCTGGTGAGCACGGCGATCCGCTCACAGCCTCCCGTCGCGCGGACCGCAACCTGGCCCGTGCCCAACAGCGTCGTCCTGCAGATCCTCGGGCGCATACCACCGGGCGGAACCGCGGGGGGCAACACCAACGTCGCCCTCCTCGACGACGACCACCAGCTGTATGCGGACAATCGCCGCACGCAGATCGACCTGCGCGTGGCCAAGATCTTCCGCCTCGGCACTAGGCGCGTGGACATCGGTGTGGACGCCGAGAACCTGTTGAACACGAACTACACGACCAACTACGACAACACGTACCAGTACAGCGTCGGCAATACGGCATCAGGCGGTACGTGGAACAACCCGACAGGCATTTACACGCCGCGGTTCGTGCGACTGAACTTCACCGTGAGCTTCTGAAGTGAATCGGCTCTACAATCAGCCCGCGCGACATGGCGTACGTAGTGTCCGGCTTCAGCCGGACATGGAGGAAGGCATGTTAAGGACAGCTCGAGCCGCATGTGCCGCACTGATCGTGGCATCCGCCCTGGTCCTGGTCCGGCCGCTCACCGCGGCGGCGCCGACCGGCAAGCCTGAAGACGTCGGTCTGTCCTCAGAGCGGCTGAAACGAGTCGCCGAACTCGTGCAGCGGCACATCACCGCCGGCAGTTTCTCGGGCGCGGTAACGCTCGTGGCACGCAACGGACGAATCGCGTATCACGAAGCGCAGGGGCTGATGGATCTCGAGGCGAAGAAGCCGATGGTCAAGGACGGCATGTTCCGCATCATGTCGATGACCAAGCCCATCGTCGGCGTCGCGATTCTGATGATGATGGAGGAAGGCAAAGTCCGCCTGCAGGACCCGGTCTCGAAGTTCGTCCCTGAGTGGAAGAACATGACTGTCGCCGTGCCGCAGCCGGCACCGCCTGGTGCCCGCGCCGGTGGCGCTGCTCCGGGAGGCAGAGGCGGACCTGCGCCGGAGCCGCGCTTCTACACGGTGCCCGTCGAGCGCGAGGTCACGGTTCGCGATCTGCTGACCCACACATCGGGAGTTGTCAGCGGGACGAACAGCAACTTCGCGAACCGCGCGGTTGCCGCCGGTCCGAAAGAGACGCTCGCCGACTACATCCCACGCCTCGGCAAAGTACCGCTCGAGTTCCAACCGGGATCGCGATGGGCCTACAGCGCCGCGGCCGGCTTCGACGTGCTGTCACGGATCGTCGAGGTCGCCTCGGGCATGCCGATCGATCGCTTCCTGAAGCAGCGTCTCTTCGATCCGCTCGAGATGAAGGACACCACCTACATCGTGCCCACGGGGAATCCGCGACTCGCCAAGCTGTATACGCGCGCGCCTGAAGGCGGCCTGCGTCCTGGATCGGATCCGGGCTTCATGAACGGCGTGTATTTCTCGGGCGGCGGCGGTCTGGTCAGTACCGCGCCTGACTACGCGCAGTTTGCGCTGATGCTGGTCAACGGCGGTGAACTGAACGGCGTGCGCATCCTCAGTCCGCGACTCGTCGAGTTGATGGGATCGGTCTTCGCGCCAGACACGCTGCCGGGCCGACCCAAGGGAGAGAGCTACGGCCTGAGCGTTCGCGTCGTCAACGATCCGGTAGCGCGCAACTCGTTCCTCTCCGAAGGCAGCTTCGGCTGGAGCGGCGCGTTCGGCACGCACTTCTGGGTCGATCGCAAAGAGAAGCTCATCGCGGTTGCGATGACGCAGACGTCGAACCAGGAGTTCCTGCGCGACTTCGAGAACATGGTCATGCAGTCGGTTGTGAGCGGAAGCGCAGCGCCTCGCAGCACAGGGACAAATTAGCCCGGGCGGATACCGTCCGACGGTTACGGAGACACCATGACATCGAAAGACATCGTACGGGGCATGCTCGCGGCCGGATTGACCATCAGTTTCCAGCTCGCGATCGGTCCGATTCCCTATGCGCAACAGGCGACGCCACAGGCTGCGCCGACGACTGACGCCACGCAACCCGCTCGCGGCGGGGGCCGTGGCGCCGTCGATCTCCGCGTCCAGCAGCGCACCTACACATTTGCCGAGACCAACGAGCAGATGCCGTATGCGCTGTTCGTGTCGTCGAAAGTCACCAAGGACAAGAAGAACCCTCTCATCGTGTCCTTGCATGGCCTCGGCGGCGATCAGAACACCATGGTTCGAGAGAGCCTTCGCTCCGTCGAGTTGGCCGAACAGGGTGGCTATATTCTCGTCGCCCCGATGGGCTACAACTCCGGCGGCTGGTATGGCATCCCTCCCGGTCCACCGCGCGGTGGTGGACCGAATGCGGCAGCACAGCGCGGACGAGGCGCCGGAGCGCCGCGTCCCGTCATAGGTGGAACGGCGATCACTGACGTCGCGAAGGTCCGTGAGGCGAGCGAAAAGGACGTCATGACCGTGCTCGACATGGTTCGCAAGGAATTCAACGTGGATGAGCGCCGCATCTATCTGATGGGCCACTCCATGGGTGGTGCCGGAACCTATTACCTGGGCTCAAAGCACGGAAAGGAGTGGGCGGCCCTTGCACCCATCGCGCCCGCGGCGATGGGAATGACGAACGACCGGACCAAAGTACTTCAGGCGATCAAGGACGCCGGAGTGCCGATGCTCGTGAGCATGGGGGACGCCGACGAAGCCGTGCCGGTGGCCAACGTGCGGATGTGGGTGGAGACGATGAAGGAACTCCAGATGAACTACGAGTACAAGGAGTATCCAGGCGTCACACACGGTCCGATCATGGGGGCCTCCATGGCGGATATCTACGCCTTCTTCGCCAGGCACTCGAAATCGGCCGCGCGCTGAATCGAGATGAAGCCTCGCTCTACGACGAATCATTCGTAGCGCAGTGCGGCCGTCGGGTCGGCGCGTGTCGCCGGCCGGGCGGCCATCGTGCCTGCCGCGAGTGCGACGAAGAGCACGAGCACTGCGGCGCCGCCGAGTCCGAGCGGATCGGCGGGGCTCACGCCGAACAAGACACCCGACAGGATGCGCGACACGGCGGCGGCCGCGGCGATCCCGATCACGGCCCCGATCACGACCGGGCGCAACGCCTGGCGAAGGATGGTGCGGAGCGCATCGAGCGCAGTCGCCCCCAGCGCCATACGAATACCGATCTCGCGGAAGCGCCGGCTCACCGCGAACGAGACGACTCCATAGATACCGACCGACGCCAGCACGAGGGCCAGCACGCCCAATCCGGCGCCGAGCGTCGTCACCATGCCGGAGATGCCGCGCCACCACGCGACGTTGCCCTCCAGCGGAAGCACGCGAAACGCGACGCTCGGGTCGCTCGCGCGCACGAGCGCACGGATCCCCGAAGCCGTCGCGGCAAAGCCGGCCCGGCTCTTCACCAGCAGCACTCCCCCAGGCCCGCGAGGCTCGTATATGTACGGCACGACGGTGCCGAGCGCGGTCAACTGCGCATCGGCGGCCACACCGACGACCTGCAGCGCGACATCGCCGCCCCGCATGTCGTCGCGCAGCAGAGTCCGGCCGATCGGGTCTCCGGTTCCCCAGAAAGTACGGGCCGCGGTTTCGCTGACGATCGCGGGACGCACGCCAGGCTGTCGCTGTGCGTTGGGTTGCCGTGCGCTGGATTGCTCTGCGCTGGCACTCTCCGCATCGGTGAAGGTACGGCCGCGCACGATTCGAATGCCGAGCAAGGAAAAATAGCCAGGCGTGACTCCGTCGAGCTCCGCGTATCGCTGCGCCTCTTTGCTCTCGCCGGGCAGACGTACCCCCGCGCCCATCAGCGATTCACCCAACGGCGTTTGCGACGCATACGCGACCGCTTGCACACCCGGCAGCGCCGCGGCCTGGTCCATGAGGCGCTGATTCACGACTGCGGCGGGACCATAGTCGGTGCCGAAGGACAGGAACGCGACATCGCGGTACGAGAAACCCGGATCAATCGTGTAGGTCGCGTACAACCCGCGCATCAGTAGCCCGGTCGAGATCATCAACACCATGCTCAACGCGACCTGCACGCCGACGAGCGTTCCCCGCAGCCGGCCACCGCGGCGGCTGCTGCCGGCGCTGGCGGTCTCCTGCTTGATCACGCCGTTCAGATCCGGCTTGGAGACTTGCAGGGCAGGCACCAGTCCAAACAGCAGACTTGTTCCGAGCGTCAATATCAGCGCGAACCACAGCACGCGAACGTCCGGGCTGAAGTCGAGGGCCCAGGTGACTGCCGGAATCTCGGGAGGGAGCGCGCTCGGCAGGGCGAGCGCGACCAGCGTCTGGAACGACCACAACGCGAGCACCGAGCCGAGCAGGCCGCCGGCGATGGCGATCAGCAGGCTTTCCGTGAGCAGTTGACGGACGACGCGCGCGCGGCCCGCGCCGAGCGAGAGTCGTATCGCGATCTCCTGACTTCTCACGGTCCCGCGTGCGAGGAGCAGATTCGCGACGTTGGCGCACGCGATCAATAGCACCAGACCAAACGCCGCCATGAGGACGGCCGCGGCGCCTGTCGCCACACCGCGAACGCCGTTCGGAACCGTCATCGGCGTCGCACGTTCGATCGCCAGCGTCGTCGTGCGGCCTTTCTGTTCCCGATCGATCTGGGCGGCGATGACGCCAAGCTCCGCGCGGACCTGCTCGAGGCTTTGGCCGTCGCCGCGGCGGCCGATCAGGTGCAGCCAGCGATACTTGTCATCCCTGACGGGTGCCGGGCCCGGCCACAGCATCGGCTCTGCGCTGAGCGGCGCGAAATAGGCGGTCCCCATCGGTCCGCCGCCATACATGCCATCGGCCGCCACGCCGACCACCGTGAACGGGCGGCGAGCCAGCTCGATCTCGCGGCCGACGATCGCCGGGTCTGCCGCAAATGTCGTCGTCCACACACGATGACTCAGCACGACGACAGGCGGCGCGCCAGGTTGGCAATCCTGCTCGACCAGCGCCCGGCCGAGCGGCGGCGGCTGCTGCAGAACGGAGAAATAGTTGCAACTGACGATCGAGCCGAAGACGTCCTGCGGCGCCTCGCCGCCGAGCGTGGACTCTCTCGGGTCGGAGTGAGCCAGCACGCCGGCGAGCGTCCGTGTGCGGTCGCGATAGGCGTGGTACTCGGCAGTCGCAAAGGTGTCGAATCCTGCGGTCGCGGTGAATTGCGCGCCTTCGACCGTCTGCGAGATCGCCACGAGATCGTGCGCGCCGGGAGCCGGCAAGTCGCGGAAGAGGACGCCGTTCAGGACCGTGAAGATCCCGGTGTTGATGCCGATGCCCAGGGCCAGCGTCACGACGGCAACGGCCGTGAACACCACGTTCTTGCGGAGAGTGCGCAGGCCGTAGCGAACGTCCTGCCAGAACGAGGGCCATGAGCCCACCCAGATCTCGCGGATATCCTCGCGGGCGAGGAGCACGTTGCCAATGGCGCGCCGGCTCGCCTGGTCGGCCTGCTGCGGCGTCAGCCCCTCGCGCTCGAGATGCGCGGCACGCAGCGAGCGGTGGGCCTCGATCTCCTCGCGCAGCTCTCGATCGTGACGTGACTGGCGCAGCAGGTAGAGCAATCGGCGAACCCATGTAGCCATGCTGGTCTCCGGTTAGTTCGCTTCGAGGACGTACTGAATGGCCCGGACCATGCGCTCGAATTCGTCGCGCTCGCCGGCGAGCTGCTTGCGGCCGGCCGCCGTCAATCGGTAGTAGCGGGCTTTCCGATTGGTCTCGGACACGCCCCACTCCGCCTTCGCCCATCCGTTCAACAGCAGGCGCTGGAGAGCCGGATAGAGCGCGCTCTCGCCGATACGGAGCATGTCCCTGGACGCCAGCCGGAGGTGTTCGACGATCGCGTAGCCGTGTTTGGGACCTGATCCGAGGCTCTTGAGGATCAGCAGCTCCAGCGTGCCTGGCAGGAGATCAGACGGCGTGTTCGTGAGACCCATCAGCGGCTGATGGGACTCTACCCCGTTACACCGTCACGAGGCAAGCCCCATCAACGACTGATGGGTCACTCCGCGACTCGCACCTCGACGACGATCCCGTTGTCGTCGTTGAAACGAACGACGTCGGGTTCATCCGGGGACGGCAGGACACGCGCGTTGAGCTCTTTCAACCGCGCCTCGAATGCGCGCCGATCGAACGGCGCCACCTTGATGGTGTAGTGAGCGATCGTCGGCGGCTGCCCCGGCTGCGCCTCCTCGAGGCCCAGTCGAGTGTTGCGCGCCAGGTGAAACCACACCCGCCCGTTCTTGTCGCGTGGCTGTTCGGCCGCGGTGCCGTATAGAAGCCGGTAATAGGGCAGCGACTTTTCAAGACTGCTGACGCGCAGCATGATGTGATCGACGCCGCGGGGTGAGAGCAGACCGTCACGCTCGACCGCCAGCGTCGACGGAACCGCGGCGGTGACGAGACCCGCCGGCGGCTGGAACAACTGCAATTCGAGCTTGTCTGGATCGGGCCACATCCCCAGTGGCCCCGCTGCCGCGACGCCAAACCCGGCCGCTTGAAGCGCACTCGCCATGCCCGCGCGATCGTAGACCTTGGCCAGCGTGCAGTAATGGCCAATCGCCGGCGCGCGCTGACCCGCCGCGCCAATTGCGATGTAGCCAACCTGCCGATCGGCCGGCAGATCGCCAAGCAAAATGAAATAGCGCTGGGTGTCGCGCACCGGCTGCTGATGCAGCGCCGACTTGAAGATGCGCGAGTAGAACTTCGCCGAGGCGGCGGTGTCCGGCACGATGATGTCGAGGTGCTCGAGACCCAGGTTGTCGAGCGGCAATGCCTTCGTGGCGGTGGTTTGCGCAATCACCCCGGCGGTGAGCGCGGCAACAACTACGGCAATCGCAACAAAGGTTCGAGTCATCAAGGTCTCCGTCTCGGTCCGTGTCTTGCCGACCATGATCCGTGTTGTCCGGAGCGGCGCAAGGCAAAAAATCTGTCAAATCGCCTGCGCCGTCGCCAGCGCGTGGAAGTCGGCAATCGCGCTCCATGCCCCGAGACCGATGCCACGGGCCATCTGGTGCAGCTCCAGCATATTGTGGGCGAGGAAGATCAGCACTGAACCGTCATTCGGATCGGCCTGCCACCAGCTTCCGTAGGCGCCGGGCCATCCGAGCGTACCGGCTCCACCGCGGCAGCGCAGGACATCCGCCTTCTCCGGCTCCATCACAACGGCGAGACCCATGCCGTAGCCATGTCCCGCGGCAAAGATTGCTCGACCGAACATGCGCGCGGTTGCCCGCTGTTCCGGCGTGAGCTGATTCGACGTCATCATCGCCAGCGTGTCGCGACGAAGCAGCGGCGTTCCGCTCGCCGAATCGCCGACGAGCATGCGCGCGAACGCCAGGTAGTCGTCGAGTGTGGACCAGAGGCCCTGCCCGCCCGACTCGAAGGTCATGTTCTCCGGCCGTTCATCGAGGGCGTGACGGCCGGGCGCCGCCGTCAATGGAGCAAGGCGCCCTTCTCCATCAAAACCACACAATCCGGCGCGCCGGCTTCGCTTCGCGCGTGAGACTGAGAACCCGGTGTCACGCATTCCGAGCGGAGTGAACACTCGTCGCTCGAATACCTCGCCGAGCGGTGCATCGTCGATACGCGCAATCAGAAACCCGAGCAGGTCCGACGACAGGCCGTAGTGAAAACCGGCGCCGGGTTGATCGATCAGCGGCAGCGTGGCGAGCCGGTTGATCCACTCGCCGGGTGTGAGCGGGTTGTCGATCTGGGCACCGAGCGCCGTGCCGTACGCGGCGCCGACGGGACCACGATGGAAATCGCCATACGTCAGGCCGGATCGGTGTGTCAGCAGATCGCGGAACGTGATTGGCCGCACCGCGTCCTCGGTCTGATCGAGCGGCCCCTCGGGATCGCGCAGCACACGCATTCGGGCAAGTTCGGGAGCCCACCGCCTGATTGGCTCGTCAATCCCGATGCCTTTCTCGTCCAGCACGATCAGTGCAGCCGCCGCCGTGATCGGTTTGGTCAACGAAGCGACGCGAAAGATGGTGTCACGCTCAACCGGCAGTCCGGTCACCAGATCGCGCTTTCCCGTCGCCGCGATCTCGGCGATCCGTCCGTTGCGCCAGACGAGCGCGGCCGCACCGGCCAGCTCGCCCTCCCGCACGTAGCGAGCCAGGGTGTGTTCGATGGACATGTGTTCCTTCTTTTTATATTGAATCTATAAAATAGATGTACTATTTTTTGAACGATGGCAAGCCTCGACCGCACGTCGTCAGCTCGTGGCAAACCGAAAGGCGACAAGCGCGACCGAACGCGTGCCGCGCTGCTCGACGCCGCGCGTGCACTGATCCGAGACAAAGGCTACGAACGCACGACGCTCGAGGAGGTCGCGAGCCGCGCCGGCATGACGACCGGCGCGATTTACGGCAACTTCAAGAATCGCGACGAGCTGTTCATCGCACTCGGGCAGGCGTACTGGGCGCCGGTGAAGCCGCAGATCAAAGCCGGCGCGAGCTTCGCCGATGCGATGCGCGCACTCGCGAGGGCGACGCTGGCCGCGGTGGACGAGCGCCGGCCGGCCGCGATCGGACGGCTGACTGGACTCGCCTACACGCTCAAGAATCCCGATCTCCGCGCACGCGTACACGAGATCACGCAAGGCAGCTATGAATTTGGCGCCGAGTGGCTGCGCGGGTTCGAGGCCAGCGAGCTGCCGATGCCGCCGAAGCACCTCGTGCGCGTCATCCACGCACTGATCGAAGGCCTGGTGATGCAGCGAATCCTGACGCCGGAGTTGTGTCCTGACGAGGTGTTCTACGCTGCCTTCGGTGCACTCGCGAATCCGGCGCAGGGACGCCGCGCCGGACGATGAGCACACGTCACTCGGATCGCAGGATGGTCACGAGCGGGACTCGTGTGGAACGGCGAGCGGGTACATAGCAGGCGACGAGAGCGACCGTGCCCAACAGAACGGCGACCGACACGAATGCGAGCGGGTCCGCAGGCTGCACTTCGAACAAGAGG